>ENA-UOOK01000477-UOOK01000477.1-fermentation-metagenome-genome-assembly--contig:-NODE-477-length-52521-cov-63.102524_pt1 | contig 52521 bp, 40 predicted proteins | sample MGYA00245777_ERZ724023 | MGnify/ENA primary metagenome ERZ724023 (study PRJEB28704, sample SAMN03018312) | fermentation metagenome | biome: anthropogenic terrestrial biome; feature: soil; material...
AATGTTGGGTCCTTGGGATCCACCATCGCTCTGCGCTCTTTTACAGATAGGGTTTAAATTTTTTAAATTTTAAAAACTCCAAATAAGAAAACGGAAATAGTTCTGTCGAAAAATGTCTTCCAGTTAGGTGGGTGCCGAGTTCTTTACTTAGCAAAGATGCATTTGAACCCGTAATGTAAACCAAAAACTCTTCTCTAAGCAATTGATTTACAAAAATCTCCCAGCCTTTAACAATTTGTATTTCATCAAAAAATAAAACTTTAGTCTTGCGAGCAATTATTTCGGTATATAAACGCTCCAAATCACTACTTTCTATACCAGCCAAACGTGGGTCTTCAAAATTTAGGAACAAGCCTCCGGTTGGAAAAAATTGCTTTTTAATTTGCAATTGAAGAGTGCTTTTACCACATCTTCGTATGCCAGAAATAATACTTGCAAATCCACTTGCTTGCGGTACCTGATGCAATAATTCTCGCTCAATTCCTGTGCTTTTTGATTTAAAACTCAGTTGCTGGCTGTCAATTATTGATGAAAATATTTTTTGTGTTATCATAACTAATCTTTTTCCATTGCAAATGTAAGATATTTTTCATTACAAATGAAAGAAATTTAAAGTTTTTTTTAAAAATTAATTATTTTTCGATATCAATAATCTTATAACTGCTCATGTTTGCTCCTAATTCACTGATGCCAGCTCCAACGCCACTGATGCTCGCTCAAGCACCCATGGCGCTAGCTCCAACACCCATGACGCTCGCTCAACCAGCCATGACGCTCGCTCGGATTTGTAATCCGAGTGTTTGGTAATGTTACACTCGGATTACAAATCCGAGCGAGCAATGTTGTGTGAAAAAATCCGAGCGAGCAGAGTTGTGTTGAAAATTGGAGCGAGCAGAGTGAGCGAAGCGAACTCTGCGAAGCTAAACCTAAGCGAGCGTAGCGAGCACATAATTATCAATTATCAATTATTCAATTATCAATTCATTATAGTAGTTTGCCCACGATTTCTCAACAACATCAGCATTTGTAATTTTAATGCCATTTTCGGAATTTAAACCTAAAATACTAAAAGCCATAGCCATTCTGTGGTCGCCGTTTGAGTCTAGGACTGCAAAATTTGGTTTCTGCTCTCCCTGAATTATCATTGCATCGCCATCAATTTGTAAAGTTATACCTGCTTTAGCCAATTCTTTTTGTAAAACCTCTGCACGAGAGCTTTCTTTATTTTTTAATCGAGATATTCCATGAATTAATGACTTTCCTTTTGCAAAAACAGCTAAAATCACAATGGCAGGAATTAAATCTGGACAATTTGTTGCATCAAACTCAAAAGAATTTACTCTCGACTTAAATATTTTTAATACAGAATTTTTCCATTTATACCTCACTCCTGCTAAGTCGAAAACTTCTAAAATTGCCTTATCAGCCTGCAAAGAATATTGATTTAAACCTTTTACTTTAATATCTTGTATTAAAGCTCCTGCAACCAAAACATTTGAAATTCCCGACCAATCGCCTTCAATTTTAAATTTATAGTTGTCTAAAGCTAATCGTTTTGGATAAATTTTAAAATTACAAGTCTCGCCATATTCGTCAATAAGCTGAAAACCAAACCTTTGCAAAGCATCAACTGTCATTTGCATATATTTTATACTAACAGCATTTTCAACTTTCAAAACCGAAGGCTCTGGCAAACAACTCAAAGCCATAAGTAAACCCGAAACTAATTGAGAGGAATTTTTACCATCAATTTTATAATCCCCAGCTTTTAGCTCATAATCATAAAAATTAAATGGAAAATTATTGTTTTCTAAACTAAAATTAAAGCCAAAATCGCTTAAACTTTTGTAATCTTCATAAATATTTCTATTCAGCAAACTTCCCGATGCTTTTACAATAAAATTTTTGTATAAAACCGCTGCAACAGGCACAAACAACCTTGCACACAAACCCGATTCACCACATTCTAAAGTTGGGATATAGTCATCTGAAAACTGTTTTCTTTTTTTAATAATTAATTTATTATTTTTTATAAAAAAATCACAGCCCAAAGTTTTTATAATATTTCTTGCAGCAATTACATCAGCACTATTTCCGAAGTTTTTTAAAACAGTTTTTTCGCCTGTAAGCAAGGATAATGCTAAAAATCTTTGCTCATAAGATTTTGATGCCGAAGCGGTGATTTCTCTATTAAAAGATTTAGGCTTTATAAAAATTTCCATACACAAAATTAAGATTTTAAGGCTTTAATAATATCCTTAAATTCAGTTTTTACAATCAAAGGCTCGCCAATATTAGTTAAAAACACAAAATTTATCATATCTCCCGTTTTTTTCTTGTCTTTCACAAGCAAATCAATATGTTCTTGCCTAATTTCACATTTATAGTCTGAAATAAATTTTGAAACTAAATTTTCTGCTATTTCAATTAAAGATTTGTCGGCATATTCGAGTTTTACAGAAATTTTTATTTCTTCAACAATTCCTTTTGCCACAGCAATTCCATGAGGAATATTTTCAATAATTTCTATGCTATGTCCTATTGTATGTCCAAAATTTAAAATATGCCTTAATCCAAAATCATTAGTATCATCTTCAACAATTTTAGCTTTAATTCCTATACATTTTTTAATTATAAAACTCAGAACTTCAGGCACTTGATTAAAAATATTTTCAACATTTTCGTTTAAATATTCTACCAAATCCATGTCGCTTATCAAGGCATATTTTATCACTTCTCCCAAGCCACTTTTATAATCGTCTTCGGGCAAAGTTTTTAAAACTCTTGCATCACAAATCACAAATTCTGGTTGAATAATGCTTCCAATATAATTTTTATAATTATTAAAATTCACTCCATTTTTCCCACCTATAGCTGCATCAACTTGAGCTAACAAAGTTGTTGCAACAAAGCCAAAACTTGCTCCTCGCATAAATATTCCTGCAACAAATCCAGTAATATCACAAACCATTCCACCACCAAAACCAATAATTAAAGTTCTCCTATCTGCCTCAAACTCAACAAGTTGCTCAATAATTTTTTCTACAGTTTTCAAAGTTTTATTTTCTTCTCCAGATTTTATCACAATACATTTTTGATTTTCAAATGCATCAGGATAAAGAGCATACAAAACATCGTCTGTAATTACGACCAATTCACGTTCTTGAGCTAATTCTTTGTAATAATTGTAATCAGCATTTACGTATATATTAGTGGAACTTGAAGTTTTAACTTTATAATTCTTTACAATCATTGGTATTTATATTTATTGGGTAAGAAAAAATTTCATATTTTGATTTTGCGTAATCTAAAGAAGAAGCGTTGTAATGCCACCACTCGGTTTTGGAAATATAAAAACCTGCTTCAGCCATTACAGACATTAACAAATTTCGATTTTTGTATTGTTCTTCGCTAAGCTCACCATTTTGATAAAATTTTTCGGTATTGCTTGGATATGCTTTTTCGCCAAAATAATCGAAATCTGTTCCCATATCTAAAACTTCGCCAAACTCGTTTACAATGCTAATGTCTAAAGCCATTCCAAAATTATGAATTGAGCCTTTTTGTGGATTTGCAACATACCAATGCTTTTTGGCAGGTTCAACTTTCACAGAATCCCACATCAATTGCTGAGACTCAACACTACGCAAAGCATCATAAATTATAAATGTATAGCCCGGTTTTTGGTTTTGTAAAATTTTATAAGCTTTTTCAAGTTTTAAATAGCATTCGTATCGAACAAAAGCATTTTGCAACTCGCCATAAAAATTAAAGCCAAGAAAATTATCATCGCTTGAATATTTTAAGTCAACAAGAATTTCGGGCAAAGAATCTGTAATTTTAATATATCCAAGTTCTGAAATATAATTTTCGGTTTCATTTATAATTTCAACTTCTTCAATAATCAATTCTGTGGAATCAATTACTTCAATTTCACTTTCTGAAACTTTGGCTTTGGTTTTGTGCTCATCTGCTTTAGGAGAACAATTATAGAAAATTGTTAAAAAGCCTAAAACAATCAGTAAAATATTATTTTTTGTAAACATCTAAAAATTATATCTTTGTAAATGTAAAATTAATAAAAAATTTAAAGAAATGAAAAAATCTATCATCTTTATTATTCTTGCAGTTTTTTTTGCGAGTGAATTTGCTTTTTCTCAAACAAAAAATTTAACTATAGACGAAGCAGTTGTTGGTGTTTACAGAGAATTATATCCCGAATATATTAGAGGTTTAAACATCAGACCTGCAAGTAAAGAATTTAGTAAAATCGTAGAAAAAGAACTTATTTTAACAAGTTTTGATTTAAAAAACGAAAGTGTTTTAATAAATTTAGATAACTTAAATAATGCTTTAAACAAAATTGAAAAAGATAGTTTAAAATCATTTCCTCAATATAAGTGGCTGAGTAAAAACACTTTAAGATTTTTCGTAAGAAATAATATTTTTGATTATGATGTTTCTAAAAAGCAAATTACTTTTTATTTTGCTCTCAGCGATGATTTTGAAAACATTGATTTTTGTGAGGAAAATAAAAAAGCAGCTTTCACTCAAGATAATAATCTTTCGATAATTGATTCAGAAGGAAATATTCTTAAAATTAGCAATGAAGAAAACAAAGATATAGTTTTTGGACAAACTGTTCATCGCAACGAATTTGGAATTGAAAAAGGAACTTTTTGGTCGCCAAAAGGAAATTTCTTAGCTTTTTATCGCAACGACCAAACTATGGTAACTGATTATCCACGTGTAAATACAAATGCAAGAATTGCCGAAGCCACTCCTTTTAAATATTGCATGGCTGGAATGAAAAGCGAAGAAGTTACACTTGGAATTTACAATGTAAAAACACAAAAAATAAATTATATAGAAACTGGCGAACCAAAAGAGCAGTTTTTAACAAATATTGCTTGGAGTCCAGACGAAAAACATATTTACATTGCTGTTTTAAACAGAGGACAAAATCACATGAAACTCAACAAATACGATATTGAAACTGGGAAATTTGTAAAAACTCTTTTCGAAGAAAAACACGAAAAATATGTTGAGCCTTTGCACCCAATGGTTTTCTTACCTAATGACCCAAGCAAATTTATTTGGCAAACTCGCAAAGATGGATTTTCTCACCTATATTTATATAATGACAATGGACAAGAAATTTCACAAATTACAAAAGGAAATTTTGAAGTTCAGCAAGTTTATGGTTTTACACCAAACGGAAAAGACATCTTAATAAATGCAAATAAAGAGACTCCTATAGATTTTGATATTTATAGAGTAAATATTGCCAGCGGTGCAATGATAAGAATTAGTCACAATCCTGGTTCGCATAGAGCAATTATTGCTGAAGATTATTCCTATTTGATTGATAATTACTCAAGTACAACTGCTCCAAACGAGTATGTAATTTATGATTTAAAAGGCAAAAAAATAAATACAATATTAAGTTCCAAAAATCCATTAGAAGATTACAATATTGGCGAAATGAAAATTTCTACACTTAAAGCAAATGATGGAAAAACTGATTTATATTACAGAATAATTTTACCACCTGACTTTGATGCAAGTAAAAAATATCCTGCAATAATTTATGTTTACGGCGGACCTCATGCTCAACTTGTTGAAAACAGATGGCTTGGCGGAGCGGCTGGCTGGGACTACTATATGGCTCAAGAAGGATATATAATGTTTACTCTCGACAATAGAGGCTCGGCAAATCGTGGTTTAGAGTTTGAAAATATTATTTTCCGCCAATTAGGAAGCGTGGAAACTCAAGACCAAATTACAGGATACGAATATTTAAAAAGCCTTGGCTATGTTGACACAGAAAGAATTGGCGTTCATGGCTGGAGTTACGGTGGTTTTATGACAACTACTTTAATGACTGAACATGCAGATATTTTTAAAGTTGGTGTTGCTGGCGGACCGGTAATTAATTGGGAATTATACGAAATTATGTATGGAGAAAGATATATGGACACACCCGAAGAAAATCCTGAAGGCTATGCTCAATCAAATCTTTTAAACAAAGTTGATAAACTTACTGGCAGACTAATGCTAATTCATGGTGCTGTTGACCCAGTTGTTGTTTGGCAACATTCCTTAAACTTCCTTAATAAATGTATTGAGAAAAAAGTTTTAGTTGACTATTTTGTATATCCAAGCCACGAACACAATGTAAGAGGATATGATAGAATACATTTGATGAGAACTGTTACAAGATATTTTAAGGATAATTTATAAAAAATCAGTTAAAAGTTAAAAGGCGGTGTTTCATAAGTATCAAACTGCTTTGCTTCAACTTCGTTCAGCAACCACGTTGCTTTCGATATTCGGACTCAGTCACGTACACTTCGGCTTTGCTCAGTGCACCGCTTCTGGTACGCTCCTTCGTCCTCAATCTCAGATGCCTTGCATTTTAACACTTCTGAAACACCTTGAAAGTTTTTGTAACGTACTAAAAAAAGTTGACACATCTTGTTATAAATCTGACTTTACGAACTTTAGGAACTTTATAAACTTTTAACTGTCTTTATTGTGTTGCCCTTGCGGGCAAAGCAAATCAGTTAAAAGTTAAAAGAAGTTTTTTGTTTTGCTTTCTTTATAAACTTTTTACTTTATAAACTTTTAACTGAAGTGTCCTACGGACAAACTTTTGACGGTCTTGTTGTGTTGTCCTTCGGACAACTAACATCAAAGCGAGCAGAGTGAGTGAAGCGAAATCTGCGAAGCAATAGACGCGCCAGCCACTTTTAACTTTTAACTTTTAACTTTTAACTGAAGTAATTCTTAATTCTTCATTCTTAATTCTTAATTCATCTTCACGATAAAACTGAAAAAAAACTTGCCCAAGCCAAACTCAGACAAGTTTTTTTTATTATTCACTTAATAATTTCCGTCTTTACAAACTTTAAAAACTTTATGAACTTTAGAAACTTTAAAAACTTTTAACTGCTCGTTTTACGTTTATCTAATTCCTGCATTTCTGAGTGCTTTGTGATATTTTCGAGCATTGGCTTCGTGTTGTGCATTTGTAACGGCAAACACATGATAACCCGAAAAATCGTCTTTTGCACAGAAAAACTTATAATTATGTTTTTCGTAATTCAGAACTGCATCAATAGAAGAAATTGATGGGATATTTATTGGTCCTGGTGGTAGTCCGGAGTATTTGTAGGTATTATAAGGCGATTCAATTTCCAAATGTTTATTTAAAACTCTTTTCAAAGTAAAATCTCCCACAGCATAAACAACAGTTGGATCGGCTTGTAAAAGCATGCCAAGATTTAACCTATTAATATATACACCTGCAACACGAGCTTTTTCGTCATTTTGTTGAGTTTCAGCTTCTACAATAGATGCCAAAGTAGAAACTTGAGATTGAGTCATGCCGATATTTTCTGCTTTTTGCAATCTTTCTTCTGTCCAAAAAGCTTTAAATTCTTTTGCCATTCTTTCTACAAACTGCTCAGCCGAAGTATTCCAATAAAACTCATAAGAATTAGGAATAAACATAGCCATAAAAGTTCGCTCATCGAAACCATATTTTTGAGCTGTTTCTGGAGATTTTAATAGTTGAGCAATTTCCGTAGAGTCGGCTTCAATATTTGCAGCTACTTTTCCCGCCAAAATATCAAGGCTACGAACAGATATAAAACTTACTTTCACAGGAGTTTGCTTTCCACTTCTTAGCAAATTTACCAAATCATTATTCGACATTCCATTACGAATTTCGTAACGCCCAGCAAAAACTTTTGAAGGATAATTTTTCTTTTCTGCCACAAGTTTAAAAGATTCCATATCTTCTAAATATTCTGTATCTTGAAGTATTTGCAAAACATCTTCATAATTTGAATTTGTAGGGATATAGAGATAAGCAGTTTTTTCTTCTAATTTAACATTTGGAGCAAAAGCATAATCATAGAATTTTTTAGCAAAAACTCCAGCAATTGCTGCAATAATCAAAAAAACTACTAATATTATTATAATTATTCTCTTTCTGTTCTTTTTCTTCGCTTTGCCCATAGTTTTAAAATTATTTGAAAAGCACAAAAATATTAATTTTATTCATAAATTAAATATTTATCTCTTATTCTTTTAAAATTTTCTAAATCATCTTGCCAAGATTCTCTAATTTCTTTTTCGCTTACTCCGCTTTCAACTTGTTTTCTAAACTCTCCACTTCCTGAAAGAAGCTCTAAAGAGTTTGATTTTTTGAAAAATTCACTTTTTTCAGGGAATAGCTCATATGTTTTAAGTGTTAAATCCAAATTCAACTGATTTTCTTTAATTTCGAAAATAGAATTTGAATCAGACAAATCAAAACCAAAGCATTTTTTTCCATTTAGAACAGGATTTGAAGCTCCTTCGTTTGGCATTGGAGTAAATTCAAAATTTGCTTGTTCAACATTCTCTAACAAAGGATGTCCAATAATTTGAAACTGTTTATTTGTTCCTCGACCAACGCTTAAATTTGTGGCTTCAAAAAAACACAAACTTGGATATAGCTCAATAGCTCTATCGTTTGGCAGGTTTGGAGATGGTTTTACTGGCAAAGAATATTTTGAATTGTGAGTATAATTTTTACAAGGAATAATTGTTAAATCACATTTTACGCCATTGCCTAACCAATTTTCTCCATTTATCATTTGTCCGTACTCTCCTATTGTCATTCCATAAACCACTGGTACTGGGTGCATTCCAATAAAAGAGCGATAATTTGCAGTATCTAAAATCCAACCATCAACATAATGAGCATTTGGATTTGGTCTATCCAATACAATTACTGGAATATTTGCTTCGGCACAAGCTTCCATAACATAATGCAAAGTTGAAATATATGTATAAAATCTTACTCCAACATCTTGCAAGTCAAAAACAAGAATATCAAAATCTTGCATTTGTTCTGGTAAAGGTTTTTTATTTTTTCCATACAGCGAAATTATTGGCAAACCTGTTTTTTCGTCTATAGTATTATCAACTTTAGCACCAGCATCGGCAGTTCCTCTAAAACCATGTTCTGGACAAAAAACTTTTACTACATCAACCCCCGAACTCAATAAAGTATCAGCCAAATGAACATTATTGATAATTCCAGTTTGATTTGAAACAATAGCAACTTTTTTGTCTGACAACAAAGGCAAATATTCTTGAGTTTGATAAATACCAGGTAATATTTTAGGATTATCTTCTTGTTTTTCTGTAACAATAGTTTTTACCAATTCTTCATTTCTAAGTCGATTTGTACAACAAACAAAAATTATAAAAATCAGACTAATCGTAAAACATGTTTTTTTCATATCATTAATTTTACACAAAAATAATTCAAAAATTTGAATGATAAAAATACTTAATATTGTGTTAAATTTTAAAAACTTATTGTTTTTATAAGTATTTTTGGGACTAAGAACAAAACAATTATATTTTTATGAAGTCTGATTTTTATATTTTAATCATTTTTTCAACAATATTAATTACATTTTCTTCGTGTAATAATCAAAAAACTAATAACGTGGATTTTGCATTAACCTACCCCGAAACTAAAGTTACCGATGTTAAAGACAACTATTTTGGTACAGAAGTTGCCGATCCTTATCGCTGGTTAGAAGATGATAATTCTGAAGAAACTGCAGAATGGGTAAAAGCTCAAAACGAAGTGAGTTTTAAATATTTAGAATCTATCCCATATAGAGAAAAAATTAGAGATAGATTGGTTAAAATTTGGGACTATCCTAAAGCTTCTGCACCTACAGAAAAAGATGGACTTTATTTCTATTTTAGAAACGATGGACTTCAAAACCAAAGTGTTTTATACTATAAAAAAGGCTTAGAATCAGAGGAAATAGAATTATTAGACCCAAACAATTTTGATAAAGAAGGAACAGTATCGCTTTCTAATGCTTGTATTTCTGAAGATTGTAAATATTTAGTTTATGCTATTTCGCGTGCAGGTTCTGACTGGAGAGAAATTTATGTTAGAGATATTGAAACTTTAAAAGACCTTGACGATCATCTTGAATGGGTAAAATTTTCATCTATAGCATGGTTAAATGATGGATTTTACTACACTAAATATCCAGAACCTGAAAAAGGACAAGAGCTTTCTGGCATTAACACAAATTCAAAAATTTATTATCACAAAGTTGGCACAGACCAAAGTGAAGATATTTTAACTTATGAAGACCCTAAAAATCCAGAAATTGGATTTTCTGCTTATGTTACTGATGACGAAAAGTATTTAATAATTCATGCTACAAAATCTACATCTGGAAATTCATTATATTACAAAGACTTAGAAAAACCAAACTCTACTTTCGTAAAACTTGTTGACGATTTTGATAATGATTATACTGTAATTCATTCAAAAGACAATAAACTTTATGTTTATACAAACTATCAAGCTCCGATGTATAAAATGATAGAAATTGATGTAAATAAACCTGATAGAAAATATTGGAAAGACATTATCGCAGAAGACAAAAGCGTTTTAGAAACAGCAAGCTATATTGGCGAAAGATTTATTGCTACTTATATGGTTGATGCACATTCTGTTGTTAAAATTTTTGATGAAAAAGGAGAATTTTTACATGATTTAGATAATACTGAAATCGGAACTATCTATGGTTTTTCTGGCGACAAAGATAGTAATGAAACTTTCTACACTTTTACTTCATTTACAACACCAGCAGTTATATATTCATACAACATAAAAGAAAACAAGTCAAAAGTTTACGAAAAAGCTAAAATAAACTTTAACTCAAGCGATTATAAAACAAAGCAAATTTTTTACACTTCAAAAGATGGGACAAAAGTGCCAATGTTTATTGTTCATAAAAAAGGAATTGCTTTAGATGGTAAAAATCCAACTTTATTATATGGTTATGGAGGCTTTAACATCTCTCTAACTCCTTCGTTTAGCATTTCTCGTTGTGTGTGGTTAGAACAAGGTGGAATCGTTGCTATTCCAAACATTAGAGGCGGAGGCGAATATGGAGAAGAATGGCATAAAGCTGGTACTTTAATGAAAAAACAAAATGTTTTTGATGACTTTATTGCAGCAGCAGAATATTTAATCTCAAAACAATATACTTCACCAGAACGACTTGCTATTCAGGGTGGCTCTAATGGTGGTTTATTAGTTGGAGCTGTTGCAAACCAACGTCCAGATTTATTCGCTGTAGCACTCCCTGCTGTTGGTGTAATGGATATGCTTAGATACCACAAATTTACTATTGGCAGATATTGGGCAACAGACTACGGAACTAGCGAAGACAGCAAAGAAATGTTTGAATATTTATATAAATATTCGCCTCTACATAACATAAAACCTGATGTAGAATACCCTGCTGTTTTAGTTACTACTGGCGATCACGATGACAGAGTTGTCCCAGCACATTCGTTTAAATATATTGCTACTCTGCAAGCCACTTACAAAGGCGAAAGACCTGTACTAATCAGAATCGAAACTCAAGCAGGACATGGTGCAGGAAAACCAACTAAAAAAATTATTGACGAAATCGCTGACACTTATGCTTTCACTTTTTATAATATGGGATTTACGCCAGTATTTCAATAAATTGACATTTTTTTTTCATAACTAATAATAAAATAAAAAGTCCGAATTTAATGTTCGGACTTTTTGCATTAATAAATTTTGTATATTAGCAGAAAATTTAATTTGTAATTTATAAAAAATAATATCTATGAAAAAAATTTCAATTATCATTCTTGCTACACTAGGCTTTAGCATGATATTTTCGGCTTGTAAAAAATACGAAGAAGGACCTGCACTAACTTTACGAACACCTAAACAAAGAGTTGTTGGCACTTGGAATCTAACAGAAACTAGATACAATAATGTAAAAATAGATTTTAACAACTTGCAAGACTTTTTCAACAGTTTTGATTTAGGCGGTCTAGATTTGAGTAATGCACCAGATTCTACCACATTTGATTTAAGTCAATTATCTCTGAAATCAATTAAACTAAATCTTGACAAAGAAGGAAATGGAGCTATAAGTATTGAACTTGCTTATGGAATGTTACAGTTTCCATATAGTCAAGAAATTACTTGGAGCTTTGATGACAAAAAAGATGCATTAATTTTTAAAATAAAAGATGTTGCTGAAGAACAAAGTTTCAAAATTTTGAAACTTACAAAAGATGAATTATGGTTAGAAAAAACCGACGTCAACAATGGAGTTGCTAGTATTGTCAACTTTGAATTTGAAAAAATTAAAGACTAGATAAACAAAAAACTTTAGAGAAAATTATAAATTAGACTAATAATTGTGTGTCTTAAAAACAGAAGATGATTAATAAACTTTATAGTCTATTTCCTCCATTCTTAAAACGTTTCGCTATTTTTTTTCATCGCACATTGCGATTATTTTACTTTAATTTAACCAAAAAAAAATCTTATAAAAATTGTTCATCAATTTCACAAAAAGTTTTTGAAGAGTTTAATAAATCTCGCCCTTATGGACCATTAAAAAAAATATGCTATGCTCCTTTTTCAAGCATGTTTTTTTCTCGACATGGCTTAGTAGCTCCGTGTTATGCTACATATAACGAAAATTCATCTCATATCTCTAATAATTCTATCAAAGACATTTGGTTTTCGGGAAGTATAAATGAGATTAGAAAACAACATTCCAGATGTGATTTATCAACATCATGTGCTTTTTGTGAAAATATTCTTAATTCAAATTCTTATAAATCAGCATTAATTAATAAATATGAACATTATGCTTTTTCGAAATCGAAATATCCAAAAATAATGGAGTTTGAACTTTCAAACAAATGTAATTTAGCTTGCATAATGTGTGATACTAACTTATCATCAAGTATTGAAAAAGGGAAAAATCAAAATTTTACTGGCAATTTATTTTACAAAGAAAGTTTTTTTGACGAATTGCGAGAATTTATTCCACATTTACAATTAGCTGAATTTACTGGTGGCGATCCTTTTATGATTGAAGAATACTATAAAATTTGGGATATTATAATGGAATTAAATCCGAAATGTCGTATTTTAATAACAACGAACGCAAACACAATGAATCCACGCATAGAAAGATTAATGAATATGCACAAAAACTTGTATTTTAATATTTCAATAGATTCTCTTCAAAAAGAAAATTATGAAAAAATTCGAATAAACGGGAATTTTGAATATGCAATGAAAAACACTCAAAAATTTATTGATTATTGCAAAAAACATAAAACTCATTTAAATATTTTAGTTTGCCCACTAACTAAAAATGCTCACGAACTTGGCGATTTAGTAAATTTTGCTAACAAAAATAAAATTTGCGTTTTTTATCACACAGTTGTAAAACCAAAAGAATTATCATTAAAATATTTACCAACAGAAGATTTAAATAAAATAGTTGACGAATTATCGATTTATAAGTTTCCAAGTAAAACAAAAAACCAAAGAACGAATAAGCATAATTTTGAAAATTTGATAGAGCTTTTAAAATCTTGGTCTAAAGAAAATGAATTAGACATAAAACATGACAATATCGAAGAAAAAACCTTATCCGAAACTGAAATAATCAATTTGCTCAAACTGAAAGTAAATGAGACAAAGCCTGAATTTTTTAAAAAGTTTGATAATTTTTCACAAGAAGTTTTACAATTACCCAATAAAGATATAATTTTAAAAAAAATTTATAATTTTTCTGATGAAATATTTTTTGAATATTTGGAAAATAAAAATATTGATGAGTTGATAGAAATTTGTAAAACTATAAAATGAAAAATAAAATACATAATATAGAATTTTTTGCAAGAACAAAAATTAAAAAGTTTTACAACTTGATTAAGTATTTTCCAATTTCAAAGCATATTAATTCAAATATTGAGAATAAAAAAAACCTTGTAAAATATAACTACAGCCGAAGTATAGGTGTCGAGCCATGTGTTTGTCATGCACCTTTGCGAAGCATATATTTCGATATGAAAGGAAATGCAACAGCTTGTTGTTTTAATAGAACACATATTTTAGGAAAATATCCTGAGCAAAGTATTAAAGAAATTGTATTTAGTGAAAAACGCGATTTTTTACAAAAAGAATTATGTAAGCAAAACTTCATGTATGGTTGTAAACACTGTCTCAATCTCATTGAAGCTCAAAACTTTGAAGGTGTTGAAGCCAGACTTTATGATAATTTAAAAGCTCAAGGTAAAATGCCTAGCGAAATGATTTTCGAACTTGATAATACATGTAATCTTGCTTGCGAAATGTGCCACGAAGGTTTTTCTTCAACAATTGCTAAACTAAAAAACATAAAAGTTCCACCACCTCCCTACGATTCAAAGTTTCTAGAACAATTAAAAGAATTTATTCCACACTTAGAAGTTGCTAAATTTCTTGGTGGAGAACCTTTTTTAATAAATATTTATTACCAAATTTGGGATTTAATTTTAGAACTCAATCCTAAGTGTAGAATTCACTTACAAACAAACGGAACAATATTTAATGAAAAAATTAAATCTTATTTAGAAAAAGGCAACTTTTATATTGGCGTTTCAATAGATTCATTAGATCCAGAAAACTATAAAAAAATAAGACAAAATTCCAATCTTGAAAAAGTAATAAGTAATCTTTTTAAATTCGCTGAAATTTCAAAGGAAAAGCACACTTTTATAAACATTTCTGTTTGTCCAATGCTACAAAATTGGAAAGAAGTTCCTCAAATTGTTGACTTTTGTAATCAAAATTCATTTTTCGTATATTTCAACACTGTTTATACGCCAGGTTTTGCTATTAGTGATGCAGATGAAGATTTATTATTAGAAATCATAAACTATTATAAAAATTTTACTTTTAAAACTAAAGGAATAATAGCTAAACGAAACTTAAAATTTTTCAATAACTTATTAACTCAAATTAAAGCTATTTATAAACCCAAAGCAGAGGCTTCAGAATACGAAAGAAAAAGACACAAATGGACAAGCAACATGCTAAAGAATTTTATGCTAAAGAAAGTTAACAATGATAAAGAACTATCAAGCAAAATCGAAGAATTATTTACAAATACTAATAATGAGTTTTATTTTTCTGATAAAGATTTAGAAAACTTAGAAAAACTAAAAATTGAAGATTTAATTACTGCTTTAAAAAATGAAACTCTCATAGAATTACAAGAAAGAATCAAGCGGTTTATTAATTTTGGTAGATTTAGCAAATAATTTATCTTTTAAACCCAATTGTTTTTTATTATAAGTATCATTTGTCAATTTCGTAATATTTTATACTTTTGACAAAAAATTTTAATTATGAAACAAGTTTGGATTTTAGTATTTCTCTTTTCGTTTGTAATATTATCATGTAATAATAAGAAAAAAGAAGCTCAAGTTGCTGATAATGACACAGAAACTATTGAAGCACCTATTCATGTTTATGACACATTTTCTTACAAAGGTTTTAATGAAATAGCAAATTACATAGGTGGCACTCAACCTGAAGAAGAAGCCATTTATTTTTCTAAGTATTTTTCAGACCCTGATTGGAAAAATTATGCAAATGCAAATAGTGAAAGTTGGAATCTTCATAGTCAACAAGTATTAGACATTGTTTCTGATTGGTCAGAAAAAAACTTAACTTATGGTGACACAGTATTTTATCCTTTTGGTGGTCCAGATTTTAATTATCTCGATGCAATGTTCCCAAAAGCTAAACATTTTGTAATGATGGGATTAGAAAATGTTGGCTATATTCCTGACTTAGAAGATATAGAAAAATACGGTACAAAATCTTATTTATCAAATATACAACAAGCAATTCAACACAACTTAAATTTAAGTTTTTTTCAAACTAATTCAATGAAAGTTGTATTAAACTCTGATATTATCAATGGAACGATTCCAATTATAATGTATTTTCTAAATCGTCATGATAAAGTTATTGTAAATATAAATCCAGCAAGTATAAATGAACAAGGCGATATAAGTGTTGAAAATCCTGATGAAGAATTTGCATATAACTACAAAAAGAAATTTAATAATGGTGTTGAATTTGTTTATCGTGAAAAAGACACAAAAGAATTAAAAAAACTTACTTATCTAAGTCTTGATATTTGCGACATAATGTTTACCAAACCACATGAACTACAATTCATAACAAACTACACAAAAAACAATACTGTTTATCTCAAGGCTGCGTCATATTTATGCTTTAGAGACACATTTTCAAAAATTAGAAATATAATTTTAGATAATGCTTCGCAAGTTGTTACCGACCCATCTGGAATTCCATACAAATATTTAAAGTCTAAATTTGATGTAAAACTTTATGGCGAATATAATGGTCCAATAAAACTTTTTGCAGAAAGAAACCAACCAGATCTAAAACAAGCTATTGATTCCATTAAGCCTGGTCGTCTTCCTTTTAAATATGGTTACCACCCTACCCATTGGTGCATTATGGTTGCCACCAAAAGGTAGAATGGTATATTAAATTTTATATTTATAAGTGTACTGCTTCCCCATGTGCAGCTGCTGCTGCTTCCATTATTGCTTCTGATAAACTTGGATGTGGATGAATAGAATTTATTAAATCTTTTGCTGTTCCTTTTAATTTTCTTAAAACTACCATTTCAGAAATCATTTCAGCAATATTATCACCTACGAAATGAGCTCCTAAAAGTTCATCTGTTTCTTCGTCAAATAAAAGTTTTACAAATCCATCTCTAAATCCACTTGCAACAGCTTTACCAGAGGCTATAAATTGAAATTTTCCAACTTTATAAGCTTTTCCCATTTCTTTTAATTTTTGCTCAGTAAATCCAACAGAAGCAACTTCAGGAGTTGTATAAACACATGAAGGAATGTTAGAATAATCAACAACAGGTGGATTTAAACCTATAATATTTTCAACACAGCAAATTCCTTCAGCCGAAGCAACGTGTGCTAAAGCATGACCTGGAACTATATCGCCTATAGCATAAACTCCATCTACATTTGTTCTATAATATTCGTCAACTAAAATTTTCCCTTTTTCAGTTTTTATTCCTAATTCTTCAAGTCCCAAGTTTTCTATATTAGCTGTTACACCAACCGCTGAAAGAACAACTTCACATTCTATAGTATTTTCACCTTTTTTGTCAGTATAATTCACAACACATCTACCATCAACTACATCAACATTTTTCACAGCAGTTCCTGTCATCACTTTAATTCCTGCTTTTTTAAAGCTTCGGGCTAGTTGTTTAGAAACTTCTTCGTCTTCTAATGGAACTATTTCGGGCATAAATTCAATTAATGTAACTTCTGCACCCATTGAAGAATAGAAAAACGCTAATTCTGAGCCTATTGCTCCAGAACCAACAACTACCATTGATTGAGGAAGTTTTTCTAAACATAAGGCTTCGCGATAAGTTATAATATTTTTTCTATCTATAGCGATTCCTGGTATTTCGCGTAAACGAGCACCAGTGGCTAAAATAATATGCTTTGCCGAATAAGTTTCAGAATTATTTTCACTATCTGTAACAACAACCTCACTAGCAGATTTTAATTTTCCATAACCACGAATAACTGTAATTTTATTCTTTTTAAATAAAAACTCTATTCCTTTACTCATATTTGCAGAAACATCACGACTTCGAGATATTACTTTAGCAAAATCTGGCTTAGCTGTACCATCATTAATAATACCATAGGCTTCGCTATTCTTAACATAATTCATCACTTGAGCAGATTTTAGCAAAGCTTTTGTAGGGATACAACCCCAATTTAAACAAACGCCACCTAACTCAGATTTTTCAACCACTGCAACAGAAAGCCCTAATTGAGCTCCACGAATTGCTGCAACATATCCACCAGGACCAGAACCAATTACTATTAAGTCAAAATTCATAATTATTAATATTTTTGAAAAGTTTAAAAAAGATTTTGTCAAATATAATATTTTTTTACTATATTTGTTTATATTAAATAAATTATATATTTTTAAAAATATTTATTTTACAAAGAGAATAAAACAGTTTAATAAAAAATTAAATTTATGGAAAGAAATATCTTAGTTCCTTATGAGTTTAGCAACGAGTCTAACTATGCTTTAGACCACGCTTATGAATTAGCTAAAACTTCAAATTATCCTATTCACATGCTTTATGTGGCATCAAACCATGAAGATGCTGATGAATGGCTAATAGAATTAGAAAAAGTTGCTAAAAAATTTTCTGAAGAACATAATAACCACAAAACTGTAGCTACAGTAAGGGTCGGAAATCTTTTTAAAACCATTAATGATTATGGCGAAGAAATCAATGCCTACTTTGCTGTTATGGGAACTCACGGCTTGCAAACAATTGATAAAGCTATGAAACTCATTAAAAAATTTGATAGAATGCCATCTATTCTAATTCAAAAACCTATGCATTATGGCGAATATGACAAGATTTGTGTTCCTATCGATTCTGACAAAAAATCAAGAGCTAAATTTTTATGGGTAAAATACTTATCAAACATATTTGAATCTAAAGTCTATGTTGTACATCCAGATTTTAAAAATTCGCTAAGAAAGCAAAACTTAAACAGCAATTTAAACTTTGCTGGCACAATTTTCGAAAGAGAAAATATAGATTTTGAAGTGAAAGTGTTGCCAGAAGAAAATTATGCCGACCATTTATATGATTACATAAGTGAAATTGAAGCTGACATTGTGTTATTTATGACAGATAAATACAAAAGAATTATTACTAATGTACAACGCCCAAGAAATATAGAACTTTCAAAAAAAATACCTATCATGTGTGTAAATATAAGAACTGACATACAAAAACTAGGTGGTTTTACTTATTAATTAAGTTTTAACTTTTAACAGCAAATTTTATACTTTTATAAACATTTAATATTTTAAATGTTGTAAAAAAATTATATATTTGTGGGCATGAAAAATAAAGAAATTAATTTTAATAAAACTTAATAACAAATTTTAAAATGACAAAAATTAAAAGAGTTTACAGCTTTGGAAATAAAAAAGCTGAAGGAGATGCAAAAATGAAGGAGCTTCTTGGAGGTAAAGGAGCAAACTTAGCCGAAATGGCTTTAATGGGGTTACCAGTTCCTGCTGGTTTTACTATTACAACAGACACTTGCACCGAATATTATAACAACAATCACGAACTTCCTGAAGGATTGATGGACGAGGTGTGGGCTGCTATGAAAAAAGTAGAAGCAGATATGGGATTAAAATACGACGACCCTGATAATGCCCTATTGGTTTCTTGCCGTTCTGGTGCACGTAGCTCAATGCCTGGTATGATGGATACAGTTTTAAACATCGGTTTAAGTAGCAATACAATCCCTGGATTAATCAAAAAAACTAACAATCCACGCTTTGTTTACGATTCGTATCGCCGCTTAATTATGATGTATGCTGACGTTGTAATGGATAAAGCAGAAGACCTTGACAAAAATATTCGTCGCCAATTAGACGATATGTTTGAAGAATATAAAGTTCAAAGAAATTATAAATCAGATACAGAATTGACTGCTGAAGACTTAATGATTATTTCTGATTTATTCAAGAAAAAAATTAAAGCTGTTTTAGGTACTGAATTCCCTGATGACGCAAAAAAACAATTAGAAGGTAGTATTAAAGCAGTTTTCAAAAGCTGGAATGGCAAAAAAGCTGTTTCGTATCGTAGAATTGAGCATATTCCAGATGATTGGGGTACAGCGGTTAACGTTCAAGCTATGGTTTTTGGAAATATGGGCGAAACTTCGGCTACAGGTGTTGCATTTACTAGAAATCCAGCTACCGGTGAAAACTTATTCTATGGAGAATGGTTAGTTAATGCTCAAGGAGAAGACGTAGTTGCAGGTATTCGTACTCCAAACCCACTTAACAACGATACTAAAAACTCTCAAAACGAGCATTTAATGTCAATGCAAGAGCAATTCCCAGCAATATATAAAGAACTTGACGACATTAGAACTACTCTTGAAGATACATTTAAAGACATGCTCGATATTGAGTTTACAGTTCAAGAAGGTAAACTTTATATGCTACAATGCCGTGTAGGTAAAAGAACTGGAACAGCTGCTCTAAACATGGCAATGGAAATGTTAGAAGAAGGCAGAATTGATGAAAAAACTGCAATTTTACGCGTTGAGCCAAGTCAATTAGACGAACTTCTTCACCCAATAGTTGACCCTGCGGCAGAGAAAAACCACGAACCAATAGTTAAAGGTTTGCCTGCTGGACCAGGTGCAGCTACTGGAAAAGTAGTATTTACTGCCGAAGATGCTGTTGAATGGACAAAAAGAGGAGAAAAAGTTCTTTTAGTTCGTAAAGAAACAAATCCTGAAGACGTTGAAGGTATGAGAGTTGCTGACGGACTTTTAACTGCACTTGGTGGAATGACTTCACACGCAGCTCTTGTTGCACGTGGCTGGGGAAAATGCTGTATTGTTGGTGCTGGTAACTTAGAAGTAAGAGAAGACGAAAAAATAGTAATCGTTAAAGGAACTGATATTGTTATTAAAGAAGGCGATATCCTTACTCTTAATGGTACTACAGGTAACGCATATAATACAGTTATTAAACTAATGGACTCTTCAGAAAATCCATTATTCCAAAAATTTATGACTTTAGTTGATAAACATCGTAAAATGGGCGTTCGTACAAATTGCGAATCTCCAGAAGATGCTAAATTAGCTATAGAATTTGGTGCAGAAGGTATTGGACTTTTCCGTACAGAACATATGTTCTATGGTAAAGGTGCTGATGAGCCATTATTTATTCTTCGTAAATTAATTTTAGCTTCGTCAAAAGAAGAAAGAATAGCTGCTGTTAACGAACTATTCCCATTCGTAAAACGCGACATGAAAGACACAATGGCTGTAATGAACGGTCTTCCTGTAACTTTCCGTTTATTAGACCCACCTCTACACGAGTTTGCTCCTCATACAAAAGATAAACAAGCAGAAATAGCAAATGCTATTGGTATTTCTGCTGAAGAAGTAGCTCAAAGAGTTGATGCTCTTAGCGAAACCAACCCAATGATGGGACATCGCGGAGTACGTTTAGGAATTACTTATCCTGAAATTACAGAAATGCAGTTTAGAGCTTTATTCGAAGCGACTGCTGAACTCATGAAAGAAGGTAAAAAAGTTACCCCAGAACTTATGGTTCCTGTAACTGCTGATGTAAAAGAATTAGATATTACAAAAGTTTTATTTGATAAAGTAAAAAAAGAAGTTGAAGATAAATTTGGAATTAAATTAAGCTGTGCTTATGGTACTATGATTGAAATTCCTAGAGCTTGCTTATTAGCTAACGATATGGCAAAAACAGCTGAATTCTTCTCTTTTGGAACAAACGACTTAACTCAAATGACTTTTGGATTTAGCCGTGATGACGTAAGTGGTTTTATGCACGATTATTTAGAAAATCAAATTATTCCTGTTGACCCATTCCAAACTATTGACCAAGCAGGTGTTGGACAATTAATTGAAATGGCTGTTGTAAAAGGACGTGCTACCAGAAATAATCTTAAAATAGGTATCTGCGGTGAACAAGGTGGCGACCCAGCATCTGTAGAATTCTGCTACAAAATGGGCTTAAATTATGTTTCTTGCTCTCCTTACAGAGTTCCTATTGCACGCTTAGCTGCTGCTCACGCTAGTATTAAATTTTAATAAAAATTGATATGGAATTAGAAGGTAAATTAATTGTAAAATTAGATCCAGTAACTGGTGAAGGCAGAAATGGTCCTTGGAAAAAACAAAGTTTTGTAATCGAAACATTAGATAATTATCCAAAGAAAGTTTGCTTTACTATTTGGGGCGACAGAGTTCCATTAAACAATTTTACAGAATCAGACACTATAAGAGTTTTATTTGATGCCGAAAGTCGTGAATACAACGGCAATTGGTACACTGACCTTAAGTGCTGGAAAATTGAACTTAGCTCTCCAGGCAATGTAGGACAAGCACCTATGGAAACTCCACCTTTTAGTGCTGATGATGCTCCTTTCGAGCTAGATAGCGACCCTGGTGATGATTTACCATTCTAAAAACAAATAAAAAAACTGCGATTAAATTTAGTCGCAGTTTTTTTTTATATAAAACTAAAATATCTAAATCAACAATGATAAAAAATCATCTATTATTTTTTTATGATCAAAAGCTAAATCTGGTAACTCATTTAAACTAAACCATGCCAACTCTTTAGCATCATCTCCAGCTTGTGCTAATTCAGGCGAATCACAATATCCATAATAAACAAAAGTTATAGTTCTTCCACGTGGATCACGTCCTGGATCGCCGTAAACTTTAAATTCTCTCAAATTAATATTGTCCAATGATGTTTCTTCTAGAACCTCTCTTTTTACAGATTCTAACAAAGTTTCCTCCATTTCAATAAAGCCACCTGGCAATGCCCAAAAATTCTTAAAAGGTTCATACAACCTTTTTATCAATAATATTTTATTTTCTTTTTTCGAAATAATTATAGCATCTACAGTATTTAGTGCGCGTGGATATTCGTAATTAAAACTCATGCTTATTAAAATCAAAATTTTTATTAAAAACATATCTTGTCTCAGAAGCTGTGATTTCCAAATCTAAAATATTCATTATTATTAAATTTGTTAAAATTTTATTGGCTACATAGCTTTTTATTCCTGTATGCCTAACAAACTGAGATTTTGAAATACTGCCATTTTGATTAATTTCCTTTAATAAAAAAGAAATATTTTCATCAAAATTAATTTTCACTCCCTTTACATTATTTTGCAGACGTTTCCAAACTTCGACTAATGGTTTAGGGGCTATAATGTTTTCATCATTTACTCTGACATAAGCTTTAAAAACTCCATCGTTGTCGGGGGCAGCATGAGGTTTAGTTTCACTTTCAGAAACTATTATTTCTAAAACCTGTTTTCCTAAAACATTAAAATTATTTACAGAAAACTTTATAGAAGGTTTACAATAAATAAGTGCAGCAGTTTCTACCATAAAATATTCTTCTTCGGAATTTACTCCTGCAATACTTCCATTATCCCTCACTCCTATCAATAGACTTCCACCTTTTGTATTTGCAAAAGCTGATAAAGAACGTGCAATTTTTTTAGCATCATTTATCGAATGCTTAAAGTCTAAATTTAGTCCTTCACCTTCTTTTATTCTTTGTAATATTTTATCTGCACTTTTCAAAACAACAAAAAGATGCTGCCTTAGAAGTACCCAAGTTTTTAACTTGGTAACGCAGTAAAAAACTTCTAAGACAGCATTTATTTTTTTAATCTCTAAATAATTTTGAGATAGTTTTAATTATAATTATTTATTCAAATTTTTTAAAAGCTTCTTTTACCAATTCAATAGCTTCACGCAATTGTTCTTCAGTAATTATAAGAGGTGGTGCAAAGCGAATAATATTTCCGTGAGTAGGTTTTGCTAACACGCCAAGTTCTTTCATTTGCATACAAACGTCTAAAGCAGTTTTTCCTGGTTTATTATTAATTACAACAGCATTTAACATACCTTTACCTCTAACCAATTGAATCATATCAGATTTTATGCTTTTCATTTCGCTTCTGAAAATTTTGCCAAGATATTCTGCTCTTTCTGCTAATTTTTCATCTCTAACAACTTCAAGAGCAGCAGTAGCAACTTTTCCTGCTAATGGAAAACCGCCAAATGTAGAGCCATGTTCGCCGGGTTTTATTGTAAGCATAATATCATCATCAGCTAAAACTGCCGAAACAGGAATAACTCCACCTGAAAGTGCTTTTCCAAGTATAATAATATCTGGACGAACATTTTCATGATCGCAGGCTAATAATTTTCCTGTACGAGCAATACCAGTTTGTACTTCATCAGCAATAAATAAAACATTATATTTTTCACAAATTGCTTTAGTTTTTGCTAAATATCCATCATCTGGAACAAAAACGCCTGCTTCGCCTTGAATTGGCTCTAAAAGAAAACCTGCAACAGTTTTTCCATGTTCTTTTAAAACATTTTCTAAAGCATCTGCATCATTATAAGGAATACGAATAAATCCAGGTGTCAAAGGACCATAATTAGCATAAGAATCTGGATCACTCGACATAGTTACGATTGTAATTGTACGACCATGGAAATTGTTTTCACAACAAATAATTTTCACATCATCATTTGGAATTCCTTTTTTTACAACTCCCCAACGACGAGCTAATTTCAAAGCTGTTTCAACAGCTTCGGCACCTGTATTCATTGGTAAAACTTTGTCATAACCAAAATATTCGGTAATAAATTTTTCATAATCACCCAAAGTTGAATTATAAAAAGCTCTCGAAGTCAAAGTTAATTTCTTTGCTTGTTCTATTAAAGCATTTATAATTTTAGGATGACAATGTCCTTGATTTACAGCCGAATATGCACTTAGAAAATCAAAATATTTTTTCCCTTCAACATCCCATAAAAAAGGACCTTCACCTCTATCAAGCACTGCAGGTAGTGGTTGGTAATTATGTGCACCATATTTTGCTTCTAAATCAATAAAATCTTGCGAAGTTCTTTTAACATCTTTTGACATAATATAAATATTTTAAGTTTTACAATAATTTTTTCAAACAACAAAAATGTAACGTTTTTATCGAAATAAAAATAATAAATCTCAGTTTTTTATTCAATCTGCTATTTAACATAAATTTATTAACAAATAGAGACTTAAAAACAAATTTATCACGGAGCTAAATTATAAAACTTTTATTATTTTTGCAACTTAGAAATTGATTTTAGAGTAATTATGTTTGAAAATTTATCGGAACGATTAGAAAGGTCTTTTAAATTATTAAAAGGCGAAGGTAAAATTACCGAAATAAATATTGCTGAGACTTTAAAAGATGTTCGTAGAGCTTTGCTTGATGCTGACGTAAACTATAAAACTGCAAAAACTTTTTGCGATGATGTTCGCGAACAAGCAATTGGTCAAAATGTTATAAAATCATTGAAGCCCAATCAATTAATGATTAAAATAGTTCATGATGAACTTGCAAAGTTGATGGGTGGGAAAGCTGTTGATATAAATATTAAAGGAAATCCGGCTGTTATATTGATGTCAGGGCTTCAAGGTTCGGGTAAAACTACTTTTAGTGGTAAATTAGCCAATATGCTAAAAACTAAAAAAGGCAAAAATCCACTTTTAGTTGCTTGTGACGTGTATCGTCCAGCTGCTATTGAACAAATAAAAGTACTTGGCGAACAAATTGACGTAAAAGTTTATGCTGAAGAAGACAATAAAAACCCTGTAAAAATCGCTCAAAATTCAATTAAACATGCCAAAATGTATGGACATGATTTAGTTATAATTGATACGGCTGGTCGTTTGGCAATTGACGAAGAAATGATGGATGAAATAGAAAATATTAAAAAAGCTGTTAATCCTCAAGAAATTCTTTTTGTAGTTGATGCAATGACTGGACAAGATGCAGTTAATACAGCTAAAGAATTTAACGACAGACTTGATTTTGATGGTGTAATTTTAACAAAATTAGATGGTGATACACGTGGTGGAGCAGCTCTTTCAATTCGCTCTGTTGTCAATAAACCTATTAAATTTGTTGGTACTGGCGAAAAAATGGAAGCTATTGACGTATTTCATCCCGAACGTATGGCTGACCGCATATTGGGAATGGGTGATATAGTTTCTTTAGTTGAAAAAGCACAAGAACAATTTGATGAAGAGGAATCTCGCAAACTACAAAAGAAAATTGCTAAAGACCAATTTGACTTTGAAGACTTTTTAGCTCAAATTAAGCAAATTAAAAAAATGGGGAACATAAAAGACCTCGCGAGCATGATTCCTGGACTTGGAAAAGCAATTAAAAATTTAGACATTGACGATGACGCTTTTAAAGGAATTGAAGCAATAATTTACTCCATGACTTTAGAAGAACGCAGAAACCCTAATATTATAAACGGAAGCAGAAGAAAAAGAATTGCAGACGGCTCTGGAACTACTGTTGTTGAAGTAAATAGAATATTAAAGCAATTTGATGAGACAAAAAAAATGATGAGAGCACTTTCACCTAATAAAACTAAGAAAAAAATGGCAAGAAGAATGAGATAGTGTAAAAACAAATAAGTAAATAACAAGTGTAAATCAAACTACTATGGAACTAATTGACGGAAATAAAGTTGCAAAGGAAATAAAAGAAGAAATAAAAATCAAAGCTTTGCAAATCAAACAAAAATGTGGTCGTGCTCCACATCTTGCTGCTATATTAGTTGGTAATGATCCAGGCTCTGAATCTTATGTTAACTATAAAATGAAAGATTGTGAAGAAGTTGGCTTTGAGTCTAGTTTAATACGATTAGAAGAAAATGCTGCTGAAGAAGAACTTTACAAAATTATTGACAAATTAAATTCAGACCCTTTAATTGATGGATTTATTGTTCAACTACCACTACCCAAACAGTTTGACAGTCAAAAAGTAATAGAATTAATTGATCCACAAAAAGATGTGGACGGTTTTCATCCAATCAATGTTGGAAAAATGACAATAGATTTAGATTCTTTTAAATCTGCAACTCCAATGGGCATCACTATTCTTCTAAATAAATATGGAATAGAAACTTCTGGAAAGCATTGTGTTATTATTGGACGTAGTAATATTGTAGGTCGTCCACTTAGTATTTTAATGTCGCAAAAAGCTATGAATAGCACTGTTACTGTTGTGCATAGTAAAACAAAAAATATTGCAGAAATCTGTCGCCATGCAGATATTTTAATAACTGCTATGGGGAGTCCAAAGTTTGTTACAGCCGATATGGTTAAAGAAGGTGCTGTCGTAATTGATGTTGGAACAACTATGATTGAATCTAATAAAACAAAAAGTGGATATAAACTTACTGGTGATGTTGATTTTGAAAATGTTGCCGAAAAATGTTCATATATTACTCCAGTACCTGGTGGTGTTGGTCCAATGACAAGAGTAGCTTTATTACTTAACACTTTAAAAGCTGCAGAACAAAATATTAAAAAATAGTTTCAAAACCATCGTAAACAATATACAAATAAACTTGTTAATTTTGTTTAGATAAAACTATAACAAATACATGCACAACAAAATAGCAGATATTCTTCAAAAATCCGTTTTAAGTAAAAATGATTTAATAATTTTATTATCAGCAAATAAAGATAATGCAGAAATAATTTTTAATAAAGCTGCAGAAATTAAAACTAAATATATTGGTAACTACACCTACTTTCGTGGACTAATCGAACTATCAAATATTTGCACTAGAAATTGCTTGTATTGCGGAATTAGAAGTGGCAATAAAAATGCTGAGAGATATATGATTAGTGATGAAGAAGTTTTCAATTCTGTAAAATATGCTTTAGACCGTCATTGGGGTTCTGTAGTTATTCAATCAGGTGAAAGAAGTGATACTGCTTTTATTGATAAAGTTGAGCATATTTTAAGACAAATTACCCAAATGTGTGAGAAAAAACCAGGGATTACACTTTCTCTCGGTGAACAAAAAACTGACACATTTAAACGTTGGTTTGATGCTGGTGCCACACGATATTTATTAAGAATTGAAAGCTCAAATCCTGACATTTTTAAAAAAATTCATCCACAGGATAAACTTCATAATTTAGAAAGAAGAATAGAAAATCTTTATACACTACAAAAACTAGGTTATATCACAGGAACAGGTGTAATGATTGGTTTACCTTTCCAAACTATTGAAGATTTAGCCAATGATTTGTTATTTATGCAAAAACTCGACATTGATATGATTGGAATGGGACCTTACATCGAACATGAAGACACGCCACTTTATCAATATCGTGATCTATTACTTCCAATTGAAGAAAGATATTTTTTAAGTTTAAAAATGATTGCAGTTTTACGTATTTTAATGAAAGATGTAAATATTGCTTCATCGACAGCACTTCAAGCCATAAATCCAGACGGCAGAGAAGAAGGAATTAGAGTTGGTGCAAATGTAATTATGCCAAATATTACTCCTGTACGCTATCACAAAAGTTATAATCTTTATAAAGGCAAACCTGACATTGCACCTGAAACAGATAATTATATCAAAATTTTAGAAAAACAAATTGCTTTAGCTGGCGACAAAGTGGGCTATGGCGACAAAGGCGATCCAAAACATTTTTTTAGGAGAACTGTAGAAAGATAAGTTTTATAAGTTTATTTTTATTTGTCTTATTGCATTTATACTGCACAATTACTAAAAAAATTAAACTCCAAAAGCATTTGTTGAATTATTTTTATCTATCTGGCTCCATACCAAACCACACAACAGCATATTCTTCATAAATTGCAATTCCAATTGCCTTCCATTCGTTATCAGACCAGTTTTCTTTATTGATAATCATATTTTTATGAGCTGGGCTTTTTTTCCAAGCATTTAAAGCAGAACTTGCTGTTGGTCCAGAAGGATTCCAATGAGCTATCTCAAAACCATAATGTTTATAATTTGTCAATTCTCCCGGCTTGCTCCACACACAATCTGCATTTGCATGATCTGGAGTATAGCAACAAGCAGTCCAATTACCTTTATTTGACCATGAATGCAAATTACACCTATCATTATGTTTATAATTATTCTTTAAATCAATGGCATGTGTATGAGCAACAAAGTTTAACGAACGTGAAATTGGAATTCTAGGCAAATCAAATTGCTTACGATAAGCCATTATCAAATCATAAAGCACTTTTTCCTCTGCGGTGTTTTCATATAAATTTTGATTTTGAGAAAAAGTAAAACTATTCACAAAAATTAAAACACTTAACAAAAATAAATTTTTAGTTTTCATAATCTCAGGTTTCTTTAATAATATAACGTCCTATAACTACAATTTATTCTATCTGTTTTAAAAAACCATTTCCACGCCACTCACAATTATTCCCCATCTAATAAGGAATCAACTTCACCCTAACTTCATCTCCTTTTTTCAAATTTAGGTTTAAAAATGGAGTATCTTTTCCCTCTATTTTTTTATTATTCAATTTTACTGTTTTAACATAGTCGGGGATTTTGATTTTATATTGATGATCTGCTTTTGCTCTGAGCGTAAACTCTTTTACCTGATGATTTTCCCAAACAAAATCGATTTCTCCTGCTCCACGAACACAAACTCCTTTGATACTACCGTTCTTCCATTTATCGGGCAATGCAGGAAGTAGCTCAATAAAACCATGCTGACTCTGAATTAACATTTCAGCAATTCCAGCACTTCCGCCCAAATTACCATCGATCTGGAAAGGTGGATGAGCGCAAAAAAGGTTAGGAAAAGTTCCTGCTCTTTGCTCTTCACTATTTTCAGGATTCCAAGCTGGTTCGAGCAGTTTTTTCAACAAACTATAAGCTCGGTTTCCATCTTTCAATCTAGCCCAAAAGTTAATTTTCCAAGCTCTTGACCACCCTGTTCCCGCATCACCTCGTCTATTGAGTGTTACTTTTGCAGCCTGAGCCAATTCTGGAGTAAAATCAGGAGAAATTTGATTTGACGGGTGCAATCCATACAAATGAGATACATGTCGGTGATGAATATCAACTTCTTCATAATCTTCCAACCATTCCATTAAATATCCTTTTGGGCTTATTCTATTTGGTGGAAGACGTAATAATGCCTGCTCAACAGCTTCCGTAATATTATCATTGATATTCAATATTTTAGCTGCCGAAAGAAGATTATTAAAAAGTTCACGAATAATCTGTACGTCCATGGTCGGACCATGACAAACATAGATTGTCTTATCTGAATTTGGAATTTTAAAACCATTCTCTGGAGAAGAAGAAGGAGCTGTTACCAAATAATGATATTGAGGTTCTTCTATCATAGATGAAAGAAAAAATTGAGCTGCACCACGAATAATAGGATATACAGATCGTAAAAAAGCTGTGTCCAATCCATATTAATAATGCTCCCAAAGATGCGAACAAAGCCAAGCTCCACCAGTATTAGTTGCTCCCCAAGAAGCATGCTCACCCGGAGCTGTAAAATACCATGGATTTGTCATCATGTGAGCCACCCAACCATCTGCATTATAAAATCCTTGTGCTGTTTTCTCTCCTGAAGCTTGCATCGACTCAGTCAATCTAACCAAAGGCAGGTGAAGTTCAGCCAAATTTCCTACTTCAGCCAACCAATAATTCATCTGTAGATTGATATTCAAATGGTAATCTCCATTCCATGGTGTTTGCACTTGATTAGTCCAAAGTCCTTGTAAATTAAGTGGCAAACTATTTTCTCTAGTACCACTAATCATCAAGTAGCGACCATACTGAAAATAAAGTGCAACCAAAGATGGATCATCATCTAATTGAAATTGAAGTAAGCGTTGATCTGTTGAGACATCAAGTTTTTGAACTCCTAAATCCAGCTTAACTCTATCAAATTTTTCACGATAAACTTCAATATGACGCTTTTTCAACTGCTCAAAGCTATATTTTTCAGCATTGCTCAAGTTGTCTTGAACCGTTTGAATATAATTCTTATCCAACATATTGGTTGAAGTACTCATCAATAGCGTTACCTCAGAAGCATTGCTAATAATCAAAGAAGTATCTGTAGTGCTATGCATTCCTCCATTTTTTTGAATTTTTAAAGTAAAAAAATAACGAACTCCTTTATCGCCATCATAACCGTCATTTAATTGTCCCTGCATTACAATTTCATCAGCATAGACATCAATTTTCACTCTTTCGGGACGCTCTAACATTATCTCCATCGACAATTCACCTTTATTATCAGTGGTGTAATGAGCGACCAACAAATCATCTGCGTGAGAAGCGAAATATTGTCTTTTGTATGTAAATTTTCCTTTTTTAAATTGCGTAGTGGCAACGGCATCATTTAAAGAGAGCTTACGACTATACTCTGTAACTTCAGATTTATTGGGATAAAAATGTTTAACTTTCAGTTTACCAAGCAGTTGAAAAGAACCGTAAGGAGCATCTTTACCATTTCCAAAATTAGAACCTTTTCCACCACATTTAAAATAGTGATACACCAATTCTTGAGCCTGCTAATTTTTCCTTCAAGCAAAAGCTGACGAATTAAAGGAAGCTGTTCTTTTGCATTGGGGTTTATAGTTTCCAAATCTACACTTCCCGACCACATTGTAATGTCGTTTAAAATCACCTCCTCCATATCAATAGCTCCATCTATCATCATGCCTATTCTTCCATTCCCTAGAGGAAGCGTTTCCTCCCAACAAGTGGCTGGCTTATCAAAGTACAAGTGCAAAACCTGCTTGGATTCTTTACTTATCGCCTTTCCAGAAAAGATGAAAAGAAAAAAATGAGTAGCCAATATCAATGGTAAATGTTTCATCTTAAAGAGATAATATGTGCAAATATAAGTTTATTTTTTCATCTGTGATTAACACATAATAAATATTTTAAATTTACACAAGTGGTATTTTAAATTTACACAATGAATATCTTAATTTTACACGAATAATATTTTAATATTACATAACGAATATTTTAAATTTTCACAACAAATAAAACTTTATTTTTACATATATTTTTAAAGTATAGCTTTGGATTTGCATAGATTTTAAACATAAAATATTATATAACAAATGTGTTAACTTTTTTAGGATAAGAATGTTATACTTTACTAAAACTGTTAATACATAACCAATTACCAAATCCTTTTCATCAAACACTCACCTCATTCCAAGGCACCACCTGAGCCACACTTCTTTCCTGACGTTCGCTGCCTCCATAAATTAGTGTTTTTGTCAGTTTTATTTCTGTTTCAAGTGCTGCATAATAATTTAATCCCTTAAATAAATCAGGCATAACAGTTTGTGTAGCTTTTATTTCTACAATTTCTGTTTCTTGTGGTTTTTCTAAAAGTAAATCCACCTCATTACCATGAGAATCACGCCAAAACCACAAATCTGTTTGTCTCGCATTTTGATGATATTTCTTTTTCACATACTCCGAAACTATCATATTTTCAAATAAAGCACCTTTTAGAGCTTGATTTTTTATTTTAGACACATTATTTATTCTGAGCAAATTACAGAGCAACCCAGTATCATAAAAATAAAGTTTAGGCGATTTTGTAATACGTTTGCTAAAGTTTTTATAATAAGGTTGCAACAGAAAAACAACATAGCTATTTTCCAAAGCAGACAACCATGCTTTTACAGTTGGAACCGAAATTCCACTTTCCTTTGCCAAACTACTCATATTTAAAATTTGTCCTGCTCTTGTAGCGCATAAAGATAAAAACTTTTTAAACAAACTCATATCTTGAATAGCGAGCAACTCACTTACATCTCGCTGAACATAAGTTTCAATATAATTAGAATAAAAATCTGCTGGTTTAATTTTTCGATTATAAATCGCAGGATAAAATCCCTTTAGTAAATGTGTTGTATAGTCATTTTGTAGCAATCCTGCTCTTTTTAATTCTTTAAAATCAAAAGGAAATAATCTAAAAATAGCAACTCTACCTGCCAAACTTTGTGTAATGTTTTGCATCAAATGAAAATTTTGCGAGCCAGAAAAAATAAATTGCCCCATTATTCCGCTGTCATCAACAATAGATTGTATATATGAAAACAGATGCGGTACTCGTTGTATTTCGTCGAAAATAATATATTTATCATATTGTTTCAAAAAACCACGTGGATCACTTTCTGCAAAAATCCTCATATCTGGGTCTTCAAGACTAACATATCTATAGTCATAAAACATTGCTTTCAACAAAGTCGTTTTTCCCGATTGCCTTGGTCCTGTAAGAACAACAACTGGAAACTTATCTCCTAACTGTCGCATTGCAGTAACTATTTCTCGATGAACTACCATAATTATTTTTTAATGTATTTATAATGCAAATATAAATAATTATTTTAAATTTTCACAATATTTTTCTTAATATTACACAAAGACTATTTTAAATATACACAACCTACATTTTAATATTACACAACTATTATTTTAAATTTACAGGAAATAAATTTTAAAATCACACAATACAAATCTTAAATTTACACAATTATTATTTTAAAACTACACAAGCATTATTTTAAATATACACGAACAATATCTTAGTTTTGCACAAGATTTATTTTAATTTTACACAAATACTATTTTAAATATACACAAATAATATTTTAATATTACATGAAATATATTTTAAAATTACACAATAAATATCTTAAGATTTCACAAATATTTTTCAAATTTACACAACAAACATATTAAAATTACACAAGGAATATCTTAAATTTACACAAACAATATTTTAAATTTATCGAAAAGTATATTTTTAAAAGAAAACACCATTCCACAACATTGAGAGGAACTCTAGGGCAGGATAAACTTCCACGTTGTTTAATCTGCGAGCATATTTATCTAACGAAACAACAATAAGTCGGCAATTGGGAAATTCTTCTGAAAAAGCCTTCAAACCTTTTGTATGATGTGATTGCACTTCATCTGAAGATTTAATTTCTATGGCAACTTCGGCATTTCCGATAATTACATCAACTTCGTAACCCGAAGATGTACGCCAATATGACAAATTTTGCAAAGGTCTGAAATATCCGATATAAGCAATAATTTCCTGCATAATAAAATGCTCAAAAGCATGTCCAAACTCTGGTGAGCCAGGATTTACCGAAGTTCTTTTAAGCAGAAAATTAGCAATACCTACATCAAAGTAGTAAAATTTAGGCGACTGAATAACACGCCGTTTCACATTTCGAGTAAAAGCTGGAATAATATAAGCTATAAGCGTTTCTTCCAAAATAGAAAAATACTCTTTAACTGTAGGAGCACTAACACCACATTCCAAAGAAATATTATTATAATTCAAAATTTCTCCATTACTTAGTGCTGCAACTTCCAAAAATCGAGTAAAGGTATTTAGATTTCGAGTAAGCGCTTCAGCTTTTATTTCTTGTTGCAGATAATCACCCACATAAGCCTGAAGTCTGTTTGTAGCATTTTCTACTAAATAGTGTGGTGGAAGCATTCCATTATTACAAGCTTTCACAATATCAAATTCTGGAATTTCAACACTAACAAACGGATATAGGTGTTTGCGAATAGCTCTACCACCAAGCAAGTTCACACCACTTCGGCGTAATTTGCGAGCACTTGAACCACTCAAAATAAAGCGAAGATGATGATTACTTATTAACCAATGCACTTCATCAAGTAAAGCAGGTATTTTCTGAATTTCGTCAATAATTATTAATTCATTCTTGGGAAGTAAACTTAACTCTTCACGTAAAAGAGCAGGACGACGGCTATAACGTGCAAATTCATCTGATTTTAATAAATCAATATAACGAACACCGGGAAACCGCATTTTCAGTAACGTACTTTTCCCTGTTTGACGAGCACCCCAAAGAAAAATACTATTGGTTTCAACATCTTGGAAATTAAATTTTCGCAATAACATATCTAAGTGTTATTAATTTAAGTTACACAATGCAAATATATAATATTTTTATGTAAATCTAAAATATAACTTTATTTTTACATGTATTTCTAAAGTACAACTTTTGATTTGCATAGATTGTTGACGCAAAAAATGTCAATTTTTTAGGACATAAAAACTCTAAATCACTTTTAATATCTCGTTTTTAGCAAATTCTAATGCTTGAGAAATTCCATTTGGATTTTTTCCACCTGCAGTTGCAACAAATGCTTGTCCTCCACCACCACCTTGGATAAATTTTGCTGCATCACGAATTAAACTTCCTGCATTTAAAGATTTTTCTTTAGTTAAATTTTCAGAAAACGCAATTATTAAAGATGGTTTATCTTCTATAGCTGTTGCTAATACACAAGCAAATTGAGATACTTCTCCTCTAATTTGTGAACAAATTTCTTTCAAATCATTAGCATCTTTTAAGTCTATTTCCGAAACAATAAGTTTCACATCTCCAACATTTTCAGCTTGCTCTAATAATTGACGTTTCACTACTTTTAATTCTTCTGCATGGAATTTTTCAAATTGTTTTTTCAATTTTTCATTTTCTTCCAAAACATTATTTATTGCTTTTAGCAAATCTTTTTGATTATTGAAAATTAAAGCTATATCTGAAACTGTATCAAATTTTTCGAAAACTAAATTTTCAGCAACTTCGCCTGTAACTGCTTCTACTCTTCTAATGCCAGCAGCAATAGCAGATTCAGAAACAATTTTAAAAAATCCTATTTGACCTGTGCTTTCAACATGAGTACCACCACAAAGTTCAACGGAATCGCCATATTGTATAACTCTGACTTCATCTCCATATTTTTCGCCAAACAATGCAACAGCTCCCATTTCTTTAGCCTTTTTTATAGGAATATTTCTTTTTTCGTTTTTGCTAATATTTTGACGAATATTTTTATTCACTTGTCTTTCAATCAAGCGAATTTCTTCATCACTTAGTTTATTGAAATGTGCAAAATCAAAACGCAATCTTTCTGGTGAAACCAAAGAGCCTTTTTGCTCTACATGACTTCCTAAAACACCCCGCAAAGCATGATGTAGCAAGTGAGTAGCTGTATGATTATTTGCAGTAGAAGTTCTATTTTCAACATTTACTTCAGCGGTAAAAGTTGCTTCTGGATTTTGTGGTAAATATTTTGAAATATGAATTACTAAATTATGTTCTTTTACAGTATTAATAATTTCAATATTTTCGTTTATACTACGAATAAAACCGCTATCACCAACTTGTCCACCTGCTTCAGCATAAAATGGAGTTTTATCAAAAATAAGATGATAATATTTACTATTTTTTTGTTCTACTCGTCTGTATTTTACGATATTTATTTCTGCTTTCAAGTTATCGTAACCCACAAATTCTGTTTCTTCAATATTTTTCAAAACTGTCCAATCGTCAGTATCTATTTCTGCAGCAGCTCTGGCTCTTTCTTTTTGCTTTTGCATTTCGCCATCAAAACCCTCAACATCAACGACAAAACCATTTTCACGAGCGATTAGTTCAGTTAAATCAAGAGGAAATCCATAAGTATCATACAAAATAAAAGCCTGAGTTCCGTTAACAGTATTTTTATTTTCTTTTTTCAATCTTTCCATTTCAGTATCTAACAAGCGAATACCTTTTTCCAAAGTACGTAAAAACACAGTTTCTTCCTCTTTAATAACTTTTTCAATAATACTTTTCTGACTAATAAGTTCTGGAAAAGAGTCTCCCATTAAATCAACAAGAGTATCAACTAATTTATAAATAAAAGCTTCTTTTAAATCTAAGAACGAATAAGCATATCGTACAGCACGTCTTAAAATTCGCCTAATAACATAGCCAGCTTTATTATTTGAAGGAAGTTGTCCATCAGCAATAGCAAAAGCAACAGCACGTAAGTGGTCGGCAATTACACGTAATGCAATGTCGATTTTTTCATCTTCTCCATATTTTTTGCCAGAAATTTCAGAAATATGATTTATTAAAATTTGGAAAATATCTATATCATAATTTGATTTTACGCCTTGCAATACAGCACACAAACGTTCAAATCCCATGCCTGTATCCACATGTTTTTGTGGTAAAACTTCTAAACTTCCGTCTGCTTTTCTATTATATTGAATAAATACCAAATTCCAAATTTCAATAACTTGCGGATGGTCTTTATTTACTAAATCTTTCCCGTCAATTTTTTTGCGTTCTTCATCGCTTCTAATATCAACATGAATTTCCGAACATGGACCGCATGGACCCATATCTCCCATTTCCCAAAAATTATCTTTTTTACAACCACGTACAATTCTATCTTCTGGAACATATTCTTTCCAAATTTCTTCAGCTTCTGTGTCTATTTCTAAATTTTCGGCTTCATCACCACCAAAAACACTAGCGTAAAGACGAGATTTATCAATTTTATAAACTTCTGTTAATAATTCCCAAGCGAAAGCAATGGCTTCTTTTTTAAAATAATCACCAAAAGACCAATTTCCCAACATTTCAAACATAGTATGATGATAGGTATCGTGTCCTACATCTTCCAAATCGTTATGTTTACCAGAAACTCTGAGGCATTTTTGTGAATTAGCAACTCTTAAACTTTCAGGTTTTCGTGAACCAAGAAAAATATCTTTAAACTGGTTCATACCAGCATTTGTAAACATTAAACTTGGATCGTTCTTTATTATCATAGAATCACTAGCCACTATCTTATGAGATTTTTCCTCGAAAAAATCTTTAAATTTTTGTCTAATTTGTTTAGAATCCATCATATACAAAATCAATTATCAAGTTATTAAAAACTTTATTTTATTTTAGTTTGCAAAGTTAGTTAAATTATGTAATTTTGCACTTTATTTTAGTATTAAATATTTTTAATGACAAAAATTAAAACAAAATATAAATTTAATTCAGAAACGCTTCAATACGAAAAGATTAAGTTCAGTTTTAAAAAGTTTTTCCTTAAACTTTTTCAACGTTCTGTTGTATCTTTTTCATTTGGTGCTATTTTAATGGTATTATATATTATAATTTATGAGTCTCCAGAAGAGAAACTCTTACGAGCTGAAGTTAAATTTTTGCAAGAAAATCTAAATAAAATTAATCAACGTTTAAAAGTAAACGACAGCTTATTAAATGTGATTGCTAAAAACGACAATTATATTTATCGCACCACTTTTGAATTAGACACTATTCCTACTAGTGTTCGCAATGCTGGAGTTGGAGGCAGTAATAGATATAAAATTTATGAAGGTTATAATAGCACTGAAATTATAAAAGATGTTGCTAAACAATTAGACGAATTTGAGTTGAAATTAAAAATTCAAGACGAGTCGTATAAAATTTTACTAGCTGAAATGAAAAAGCGAGGTAATATTTATAAATCTCTTCCTGTTTTACAACCAATTCACGTAAACGAACTAACTCGTATAGGTTCTTTTTATGGTTATCGTCCTCATCCAATTTTAGGGGTAATACAAATGCATCATGGAATTGATATGGTTGCTCCTACTGGCACTCCTGTTTATGCTTCGGGCGATGGTGTTGTTGAACTTGTTGAAAAAATTAGAACTGGTTATGGTAATAATATAGTAATTAACCATGGGGTTAATGGTCTAAAATCAAGATATGCTCATTTACATACTATAAATGTAAAAAAAGGGCAAAAAGTTAAACGAGGCGAACTTATCGGAACTGTTGGTTCAACTGGTTTATCAACTGCACCACATTTGCATTACGAAATTTTAGTTAACAATTCAAGTGTCAACCCACTTAGGTATATGCTTGTTCCAAACCCCTCAGAATATGAACAATTAATAAATGAAACTCAATATCCGGGTAAATCTTTTGATTAGTTTAATAGTAATAGCTCTTATTTTTTTTTGTAGCTTTAGTTTTCTTAAACTTCCACCAAAACCTGATGATGATGGTATAAAACTTATAATACCAACATTTTTAGGAAACGAAGAACGCAATTACTACGGAAATATAGCTCCCGAAAGTTTAGATATTATATGGAAAACTACATTAGGTTGTGGAAAAACTGTTTTTCCTAATAAAGATCAAGAAGTTAGAGATATGTGTGGTGCCGGCTGGACTGGTCAAGCCTTGCTTATAGAAGACCAAGGCGAGCTTTATCTAATTCAAGGTGCTTACGATTATAATTTAAGAAAAATTAAAGCTAAAACAGGCGAAGTTGTTTGGAAATATCCTTATGACGATGTTATAAAATCGACTGGTTGTGTTTGGGTTAATCCAAATAGAACTAAAGATGACCCTGATAAAATAGTGATTTTTCAAGGCAGCAGAAGAGGATTTAAAGTTCCACTTCACGAAAAGTATATTTTTAGTTACAGAGCGATTTCGTTTAGAACAGGAAAAGAATTATGGCGATATAATTCTGTATATGGTGGCTCATTTAGCAGAGATGTGGACGGAACAGCATTAATTGTTGACGATACAATTTTTTTAGGATTGGAAACTGGTGATTTTGTAAAACTCAACCCAAATCCAGATTCTGCACAAATAATTGATTCTTACAAACAACCTGTAGAATTTTTTAAGCAAGCACTTTATACAAAAGAAGATATTCAAGCTCATCGTAGAAATGTCGTAATTGAAAGCGCTCCTTCATTATTAGACAATTTTGTCTTTATAACCTCTGGTGCTGGATATTTATATAAATATGACAGGAATAGCGGACAAATTGATATTCAATTTAAAACTGGCTCAGACATGGACGGATCGCCAATTATCACAAGAGAGAAAAAAGTTTTAATAAGCATTGAAAAGGAATATATTCCTGGCAAAGGTGGAGCAATGCTAATTGATCCAACAAAACATAAAGACTCTTGTGTTGTTTGGTTCTACCCTACCGGAGACAAACACTTTGTAAGTTGGTATGGCGGGATTATAGGCTCGTGTGCTATTAATGATAGGTATATTTCTGAAAATGAAAACTCATTAGCTGCTTTTGTTGGAATTGACGGTTATTTGTATGTTGTTGAAAATGAACTTACTAACCCCTACGATTTGGTAAAAGGACCCTGTGATAAAACTTTATATCCTCAACCTCAAGAAATTTTCAAATATGAAACAGGACCTTCAATTTCAACTCCAATTTTTACAAAAGACAGACTTATAGTCTTGACTTACGAAGGCTTGTACATGTTTGGATATGATAAAAATTGTAATTTTAGTTTATTAGAGAAAAACACCAATATTAGAGGCGAAGCAACTCCAATAATTCATTACGGAAGACTTTTTGTTGCTTCAAGAGATGGAAATTTATATTGCCTGGGGAAAGTAATTAAGAATTGAGAATTAAGAATTAAGAATTGTATCTCGACTTCGCTCGACACCCCGACTTCGCTCGACACCCCGACTTCGCTCGACACCCCGACTTCGCTCGACACTCAATAATTGAAATGAGAATTAAGAATTAATGTTTCTAACACCACCCTTCTTTGCAAAGGCTTTTGCAATATAATAAAATGCTAATCCGATTAACAAAGTTGCCAGTCCAATTAAAGTTTCTAAAGTTTTTTCTTTAAACATAAAAATCATATTCCATATTACAAAAAGTATAAATATTATTGGAACAATTGGATAGCCTTTAGTTTTAAAAGGTCTGGACATATTTGGGTATTTTCTTCTATGAATAAATACTCCTATTACTGTTAAAACAGCAAAAATATTCATCACAAAACCCAAATAAGACAATAATTGTTCAAAAGTTGATGTAAATAATAAAATCAAACTTATTGAACTTTGAATTAAAATAGCTACTAAAGGCACTCCATTTTTGCGTTTTCTTTTTATAAAACTCAAAGCTGGATAATCTTCTCCAATTACTTGAATTACTCGTGGTCCAGCGAAAACCATAGAAGAAATAGTAGAAATTAATAACAGAGAAATTAATCCCGACATAATCATTCCGCCTTTTGCACCAAATATATCGCCAGCCACAATTGCACCAATATCTAATTGTCCAGTTAAAGAACTTACTGGTGATACATATAAAAATATGAAATTTACCAATAAATATAAAACAGTAACTATTAAAGTCCCTATAATCAAGGATCTTGGTAAATTTTTTGCTGGATTTTTAAGTTCCGAAACAAAATATGCTGATGCATTCCAACCCGAATAAGAATAATACACAAAAATTAATGATACTGCAAAGCCTGAGCTTAAAACTTGAGACCAAGTTACAGAACTTGGTATAATGGAAACATTTTGCGGTTCTGGTGTAAATACAAAACCAGCAACGATAAAAGCGATAATCAATAAAATTTTAATTATTGTGAAAATATTTTGAAATGCACCACCTGATTTTAAACTAGTAGAATGTACAATAGTAACTAAAACTATAACTCCTGCTGCAATATATTGGGGATTGATTCCTGCATAAACATTAGAAAAATAAGTACCTAAAGCCATTGAAGCCAATGCTATTGGTGCAGCGAATCCCACAAACATTGAAAAAAAACCAGACATAAATCCCAAAGCAGGGTGATATAATTCTGAAAGAAAATGATATTCACCGCCAGAACGAGGCATTACTGAGCCCAATTCGCCATAAACTTGAGCACCAGTAAAAGCAATAATTCCACCCATTAGCCACAAAATCATTACAGCAGCCACATCTGTAACTCCACCAGCAAGCTGAAATCCAAGAGAAGTAAACACTCCTGTTCCAACCATATTCGCAATCACATAAGAAATTGCAGTTAGTAAACCTATTTTTTGAATAGTTTTTGAATTTTTCACAATTTTTATTTATTTTGGCACAATAATAATACAATTCGGTCAAATTTTAAAATCATAAATAAATTTAATTTAATGAAAAAGATTATTCTCTTGATTATCCTTACATTAGTAATATTTTCTGCCTGTAACAATCACAAAGAAAAAAAAACTATTGAAAACGAAATAATAACTAAAAAACAAGAAACTGTAAAAATTCCTCACAAAAACGACACTATTCTTTCATATAAATATGACTGCTGTTTTATTGTTAGTACAAAAATAATTTATCCTCCAAAAGATGCTGATATAAAAGGTGCAATTTTATTATTACATGGTTGGAATTTACCTGCTGACGAATGGTGCGAAAAAACCAGCTTTTGCGAAAAAGCTTTAAATCAAAATTATGTTTTAATAATTCCTGATTATAGCAAATCAAATTATACTTTAGAAATTTATCCTCAAACTATTGCAAATTATAAAAAATATCCAACAATCACATGGATTATGGAAACGCAAATTTTCATGATACAAGAAACCATGAATTTGTTGCTACCCGGTCAAAATACTTTTGTAGCAGGAATTAGCACTGGTGGTAGAGGTGCAACTCTTCTAGCCTATTATATGCCAAATATTTTTAAAGCTGTTGCAAGTCTTTCTGGCGATTTTGATATTACAACAATGACTGATGAATATATATATTATTCATTTTTAGGTTATTACAATGATTTTCCAGAAAGATGGAAAAAAGAATGCTTTGCTTATGATTGTGAAAATTTTAAAGTTCCAATTTATATTGCACACGGCGATGCAGATAGAGTATCGCCTGTAGAGCAAAGCAAAGCAATGTATGATTCAATTAAACTACATCAACCAAATTTAAAAATTAAAGCAAATTTTCCCACAGCAGCTGGACATAATTACGATTTTTGGGAATATGAAACAGATAATATTTTAGAATTTTTTGATGAAGTGTATCAAGAATTGCCGAAATAAATATCTTAGCAATAAGTTTTTAAATTGCTTTCACAAAAACACATAACAAAAATCATTAAGTATTCGTTAATTAGAATATTTTAATAAATTTACAGAAAAAATTTTATGAAAACTAAATTTTTATTTTTTGCATTAATTTTATGTTCAGGTTTTGTCTTTGGACAAAATAAAGATTTTGAATCGCCTGCAACAACTTCAAAACAATCAGCAATTTTGTTTAAAAGTTTAATTTACGATTTTGGAAAAATTAAACACGAATCTGAAGCTAAAGCTGTATTTATTTTTAAAAAAGTAAGTAAAAAGCCTGTAAAAATAACTAATGTTCAAACAAGTTGTGGTTGTACTGCTGCCGATTGGTCGCGAGAAGAAATTACAAATAAGAAAAAGCAAAAAATTTCAATTGTTTATGATTCTCGAATAATTGGAAAATTTACAAAATATGCTTATGTTTATGTTGAAGGACAAGACGATCCTATACAACTTCAAATTAAAGGTGAAGTTTTACCTCCAAACACACAATAAAAGCAAACCCTCAAACACTTAACAATACCCCCAAAAAACAAAAAAAGAGTGAAGTAACTACCCCACTCTCTTTTTTAAAAAATATAATTCTTTAAAGTTCCTCTACTAACTTAGCTAAACTATCTTTAGCATCGCCTAACATCATAGTTACGCCTTCCTTATGATAAAGTGGATTTTCAACTCCTGCATAACCTGGTTGCATGTCGTAATTGCAAATTATTACATTAGGACATTGGTCAACGTTTAAAACAGGCATTCCGTATATTGGTGTACCTTCTGCATCACGAGCAGCAGGGTTTAGAACGTCATTAGCACCAATTACAACAACTAAATCAGTATTTTTAAAGTCATCGTTGATTGCATCCATTTCGTAAAGCTGTTCGTAAGAAACATCAGCTTCAGCAAGCAATACATTCATATGACCAGGCATACGACCTGCAACAGGGTGAATAGCATAGCGAACTTGAGCACCTTTGCTTTCAAATGTATTTGCGAGCATTTTTACTTGATGTTGAGCTTGAGCAAGTGCCATTCCATAACCGGGAACGATGATAACACTTTTTGCATTCTTTAAAACATCTTTAGTTGAAGTCTGCTTAGTCTCTGCTTTTTCATCTTTCTTAGGTTCTGTAACAGCTTGTGTTTTAGTTGTTTTTTTACCAGCAACAGATGTTTTTCCTGTAAGTATATCCATCAAACTTCTGTTCATTGAGCGACACATAATTTGTGTTAGGAACAATCCTGATGCTCCAACTATACCACCTACAGAAACAAGTAAAATATCGCTGATTGCCATACCCGCAATAGCTCCAGCAACACCGCTTAAAGAGTTGAGTAGCGATATTGTAATAGGCATATCTGCTCCACCCACGCGGATAGAGAAAGCATATCCAAAAAGTGAGCTTATTGCTATACTTACTATCAAAATTATAGCTATATCAACAGGTTGACTTATTATTTTTCCTACAAAGGCTGAATAAATTATGGTAATTGTCAAAAGAACAAGGCTAAAATTAAGAATTAAAGCGTGATTTTTCCAAATTACCGGCTTTTGAGGCAAAAGTTTGTGTAGCTTTCCTGCTGCTACCAAACTTCCCACAAGTGTAATCATACCGATAACTATTGCAAGAACGGCTGTTACATCTGAAAATATAGGATATGCTTGTTCTGTTTGTCCAATTTTTAGAAGAGTAAGAATCCCCACCAAAGCTGATGCAAATCCTCCTACTCCATTAAGTAAAGCAACTAACTGAGGCATTTGAATCATCTTGACTCTCAAAGCCAGCGTGCTACCAATAATAATACCAACAAGCATATAAATATACATGCTTGCAATTGAGATTATATCGTTATATAAAAGTGTTATAAGTACTCCTACAAACACCGATGCTGCACTGAGAAAGTTTCCCATAACGGCGGTTTTCACCTTGCTCATCATGGAAATACCAACTAAAACCAATACTGAAAGTACGGCACAAATTATTATATATATAGTTGGAGTAATCATTTGTTACCTCCTTTCTTTTTTTTGTTGAACATTTTGAGCATTCGGTGTGTAACAACAAATCCGCCTACAACGTTTACGGTGGCAGCAATTACCGCTAAACCGCCCAAAATTTGTCCTACAACAATACTTTGGTCCTCGTATAAGACTGAAAGACCAACAGCTGCTACTGCTCCCAAAATTGTGATACCTGATAGTGCATTCATACCAGACATCAACGGCGTGTGCAATAAGCTAGGCACATTTTTAATAATAAAGTAACCAACGAGCGTGGCAACAATAAAAATTAAAATCAAATAAATTGGATTCATAACTTTTTAAAAATAATAAAACCGACCATTTCAAAACAAAACAGTCGGTTTTGTTTATAAATTAATAAAATTAAATGTTCATTGCTTCACGTGTTCCAGCGTGAACAATTTCATTATTGATTGTAACTAATGTAGAATTAATAATCTCATCATTAGTGTCTATCACAATTTTACCGTCTTTCATCATGTTTTTCACAAAGCTATAAACATTGTTTGAGAACATGAGAGTTGAGCTTGTTGGTAACATACCAGGGATATTTTTAATACCACAGATTGTTACACCGTGTTTCACTTCAGTTTTTCCTGCTGGTGTAATTTCGCAGTTTCCTCCTTGGTCGATAGAAATATCAACTATTACTGAACCTGGTTTCATTTTCTTAACCATATCCTCAGTTATAAGTATAGGTGCTACTTTTCCTGGTACCAAAGCACTTAGGAAAACGATGTCCATTTCTGGTAAAATTTCGTTAAGTTTTTCTCTTTCTTTTACTAACCATTCTTTTGGTAAATATTTAGCATATCCGCCTTCTCCAATAGCAAGTTCAGCAGGCACGCCTAAGTCAAATACTTTAGCTCCTAAGCTTGTTGCTTGCTCCATAGCAGCAGGTCTGATATCAACAGCGTGAGTAACAGCACCAAGTCTTTTTGCAGTAGCAAGAGCTTGTAATCCGCCAACTCCAACACCTACAACTAGAACTTTTGAAGGTGGAAGCATACCAACAGCAGTAAACATTTGAGGAATGAATTTTGGAAGTGCATTAGCTGCAATCAAAATACCTTTATAACCAGCACAAGTACTCATTGATGTTAGTCCGTCCATGTTTTGTGCACGCGATATGCGAGGAACGCCTTCTAGAGTTAGACCAATAATGCCATTCTTAGCTAAATTACGAATCATATCGTGGTTAGCTGGTGCTGCAGGGTGTAGGAATGTTACAAGATACTGTCCTGAATGCATCATATCAACCTCATGAGCATTAAACTCATTATTGAATTGCGGCTCTTTTACCTTTAGTATGAGGTCTGATTTTTCAAAAACCTCTTTAGCCGAGTTAATAATAGTTGCACCTGCCTCTTTGTAAGCTTCATTGCTAAAGAAAGAGCCGATACCTGCGTCTTTTTCTACTAAAACTGTGGCACCATCTGCAACAAACTTCTTTACAGTTTCGGGTGTAGCCGAAACACGTGCCTCTGAAGGCATAATCTCTTTTGGAATTCCGATAATCATTTCTTTAAATATTTTAATATTATTAAGTTAAAATTTTCGTCAATCGCTAAACAGAAATTGACCTACAAAAGTACAACATTTTTTGATATATAAAAGTAAAAAAATGGAAAAAATAAAAGCCTCTTTATTCAGTAAATTTTTACTACCAATTAAGCTGTTATTTTAGAATTTACAAATAGAATTATAGCACTTACTTGTAAGGATTTATAACTGAGACAGTAAACAATATTACTTAAACACAAAAGAATTCGGAATAATTCCCACTGCAAAACTATCAACACAATGCAAATTTGAGTTGTAACGATAAATTACTCCTGATTGCATATAGTCAACTGCATCAGAAATATAAAAATCGTAATTATAAGGGTCTTGTCCTATGCCATAAATAGTTTTGCATCCTACATTTATCCATTCTTTTTGAGGTAAGCTAGTTGCATTTATTGGAAATCTATAAACATTGGCATTTACATAAAAAATTGTATCTCCAGTTTTGTTGATTTGCATATCTGTAATATTGTCTTTATTTGGAAGAACAAAACTTTGCTCAATTTTATGAGTTTGCATATTTATTTTCGTAATTCCAGCATCGCCTTTATAATCGCTGTAATCGCTTCCGCCATCGCTTAAAACCCATAGATTTTTTTCTTTGTCAGCAACAATTTTTCTTGGTTGTTTAAAGACTTCAATGCTGTCAATTACTTCATCTGAATTTGTATCTATAACCAAAATTTTATTGTCGTAAGACCAAGTATTTATAAATAATTTATTTTCAAAAACCACAATTTGCTCCGAAGAATGATTATAATATTTTCCACTACCGTCATCAATATTTATTGTTTTTGTCAAACTATAATCTTGAGGATTAACTACATAAATATTTTTTGCATACAAATCGGTAATATAAGCCTTTTGAGGATTTATAAATCTCATATATCTTGGCGAAACTAAGTCTGTAATTTTTCCTTTAATTTTAAAATTATCAATATCTATTGCATAAACTTTTCCGCTATTATTTACAATTATCCACGCCGTTTTATCATAAATAGTAAGACTTTGAGCCACATCGCCAAGCGGTATTCCATTTGCACGAATAAAAACTGTATTTTCAACTTTTTTCTCTAAAGGCGAATAATAAGAAAGCGAGGCATTGCCGTACATAAAATTCCCTTCACAAACAATAAATACTCCTCTTGAATTTGTGTTAAACTCAGTAATTGGACGAAAATCATCTTTCATACAAGAAGTTATGAAAATGCCAAAAACAAGCAAATACAAAAACAAAATTCTATATATTATTCTTCTAATTTTCATTTTAATTTTATACCTAACTGTAAACTATAATTCCGTCCTGGCATAGGTTGCCACAAAACTGACCTATATTTTTCGTTAAATAAATTATATATTTTAAAATTAAGAACTAAATCAACTTTTTTGAAAATAAAATTTTTCCCAATTCCAATATCATTCATAAAATATGGATAAATACTTACCAAAACTCCCGGTTCTGCAACTGAACTTGTGTAGCGTGTGCTAAAATATGTCCATTGATAATTAAAGAAAAAGTTTGACCATGAAACCTGAGAAAATAAATTAGCTGAATGTCGTGGAATATAAGGTAACTGCTTACCTAAAGATTGGTCGTTTGGATTTGCATTTTCGTCTGCTCTAACCGATTTTGTAAAAGCATAATTTACAATGTTTTTAAATTTTACTTTTCGCAATTTATATTCAAAAATTAAATTTGTTTCGCAACCCGAAGCAATTACAGCATCAATATTATCTGGTCGCCAAAAGCCCATAGCAGTTGGTCGCCATAATATCCAATTATTTATTTTATTGTAATTAAGTTCAAAATCGGTTTTTAAAGAAAAATTCTTTTTATTTAAAAAATAAGAAACTCCAAGATTTGAATTATTTCCAATCTCTGCTTTTAAATCTGGATTTCCACTTGGTTTGAGATATAAATCGTTTAAACTTGGCAAATTATAATTTCTTCCAACAGATGCTCGCAAACTCAAATTATTTTTAAAAAAGTACTCTGCCGAAAGCACAGGGACAAATGGATTTAAGTTTTTATCACAAAAATCTTGTCGCAATAAAAGAGCTAATTTAAAATTTTTAAAAATTTCATAATATGCAGAAACATTAAGTCCACCCTCTTGTCTTTTTGCTGTAAGATACTGATTTACAATACTATCTTCTGAATTTACAAAGTGAAAATTATAATTAATTTGTGCATTTAGCTCTGCTTTTTCATTAAATTTATAATTTGCAGAAGCTGAATTATAAATTGAATTTGATTTTGAAAAAGAATTAACAACATTCAAATAACCAACACCATTAATATAGTTTGTACTTTTATAATTCAAATTTTGAAAATTTGCACCATGATTAAGCTCAAATTTAAGTCTTTCTCCATAATGAGTATAGTTTGTTGCATAGACATTCATTCCAGAATTTTGACGATTTTTGTTATTATTAGGTCCAGCTTCGTTGCTTGTTAAGCCTGGTACACCCCTATCCGACAACTGTTTCCAGAATTTTGCAGAAATAATATTTTTATGATTAAATCTAAAATAAACTTCCTGAACAAAACCATATTTTAAATAATCTGCATTTTGGCGATATTCAATTTGTTGATTAGTAATATCGTTATTAAAAAATGGAAAATTATTTTTTGAAATTGAATGATATAACTTTGTAACAGACTGAACCTTAGCGTTTCCAAGTCTAATTTCGCCCAAATTATCATAAGAAGAATAAGATGCAACTTGACTTACAATTTTAGCTTTCACTCCTTTAGACCAAGTTGTTGAAGAATTTAGCTCTATCAAGCCACCCAAAGCATTTGAATTTTTGCTTAAAGATGCAGCCCCATAATAAATTTTAATATTTTCGCTGATAGCCACAGGAATTAGCGACATATCCACAATTCCCATTAAAGGTGAATTTAACTCAACATTATTCCATGTAAGTTTTGTATGAGATGCATTTGTCCCTTTAAACGAAGCCGTTGATAGAGATGACTTTCCATAAGATTTTATAAAAACACTTGTATTTTCAGAAAGAAGCGATGAAATATCGTCTAAAAATTTATTTTCTATGATTAGACTATCTAATCTATTAATTTTTTGACCAGTTTCTTCAAGATTTTTTGGTGCATAAATAAAAACTTCTTCAATAAGATTAATTGTGTCGGGAATATGAATTTCTTGTGAAAACAGACAATTCCCAACTAATAAAATTATAATAATATTGAGAAATTTTCTAATCAAGTTTTACAATTTTTTGATTTAAAAAATTATTTCCATCAAAAATTCTAATAAAATACACTCCAGAATTAAGCGAACTTAAATCCAAAACAGAATTGCTTTCTAAATTGTTTTCATAAACTAATACTCTACCTTGATTATCGAAAATATAAATTTCTTGAATACTTTTTTCGGAATTAATTTTTATAAAATCTTTTGTTGGGTTTGGAAAAATTTGGAAATTATTTTTTGCAATTTCATTTACATTTACAGCAGAATTAATTACTCCAACAGCATCTAAATCAAAACCGCAAGAATAAAAAGGTGTGGGCCAAGGGTCGTTCACTATATTTCCTTGAGAATCGTAAGAAGCATATTCTGGATTTATATTTCCCACGACATCAATAATTTTTACGTGAGTAATGTTTTGCACATCAACATTTGGGTCATTAATTTCAGCTAAATCAAAAGGAGTTCCGTAAAAAGTAGGAAAGTTCCCCGCGAAATTGTGCAAAAAATCTCTATCCATTGCATCAAAAGAACCAATTTGAGTTTCGAACTGATATTCTGTAACTGCTGGAAATCTTGCATAATCAACTCCATTGCTACTAACCTCGACAAAGCCCAACTCTAAAAAAGCCATTTTTGTTTGTCCTTGAGGTGTAAAAATAGCATTTTCAAAAACTACAAAATCAGGACCGTTTCCATCAAAGATAGGATTTTCAAATTCTAAAATTATATGTCCACCATCGCCTAAAGAAATAGCATTACCATCTGCTTTTCCAAGTGCATCTTGAACTTTTCCATGCCAAGCCTTGTTTGATGTAACTCCTCCTTGAGAATAAGTAAAAGCAGTATCTGCAATGTTGATATACCCACGCTCAACAACAGCAGATACTGCCCAAGAAACAATGATGGACGAATCTTTATGAATAGCATTTGTGCCTTGCGGAAAGCTCTGTGCAAAAAGCAAGATGCTCGAAAAGCAAAAGACACTAAATAATAAAGATAATTTCATTGTTTGACAGATTATTATTTAAAGATTTTTGTTGAATACATTGAAATGCCATCACTTAAACGAACGATATAAATTCCTTGTGGAAAATATGATAAATCAAAATTCATATTATTATTTAAACTAGAATTTGAAATCAACTGTTTTCCTGTAATATCATAAATTTCAAGAGATTTTATTTCGTTTTCGGACTCAATATTTAAAATATTGTTTTGATTAATATAAACTTTTGGTTCAAAAGCCTTATTTTCAGCAATATTAGTTTCCACAAAAACATTAACTGTTTCGGTTATTGTATTTTCCTTTGCATCGCTTACTGTTACAGTTAATGTCGTACTTCCAGTTACTGTAGCAACTGGCATTTGACTTGTGGCATCATCTAAAATTTCTGCATTAGACCATTCGAAGCTATAAGGCTGAACTCCACCTTTTACAAAAGCACTTAATTGAATTTCTTCGCCTACACTTGCATTATAATTAGTTTTAATATCTGTAATAAACTCAGGAACTGTCTCAGGACATGTAGCTGCAAAATCATCTATGCAATAATAGGAAGGAGTAAGCATTCCATAAGCATTAGTATCTGATGATTCAACATAAAACAAAAGACTATCAGCAACACCTGCCCAAGTTAAGTCAACATAAGTCCAATCATCAATTTTAAATTGCATTTCTTCATTGTCGCTTCTGTAATCAGCCAAAAAGAATTCTGCTTCGTTAGTAAAATACGATGTAGTACTTAAGGCAACAATTTTCAACTTATACCAATGTTTTTCGGTTTTATAAAAATCATTATCTGCCATGTATAAAGAAGCATAAGTATTCAAATTTACATACATTCCTGGAATTATGGCTTCAGGATTTTCTTTACTAAGTTTTATTACTGAAGGGATTGGAGCAAAGGTACTTACCCAATCAAAACCCATAAAACCGACCACATAATTTTCCGAAGCATTAACTCCTGAGCCAGAAGCAGACGAATACTGATTTGTAGAACCAGGAGTAGTGACATCTGTTTCATTAGTATAAGCAAAACCATACCACATCCCTCCATAATCAGGGCTGTAAGAATTATAAAACTTCAAATAATCTACTTCGAAGCCTCCTGCATTATCCTCGCCGGCATAATGCGATTCGGGAGCTAATGTAAGACTTTCAAAGTCAACAAGATTTACAAATGTTTGTGCAAAAACAAACGAAACACTAAGCATTAAAGCTAAGACTAAAGGTAATTTTTTTCTCATCATTAAAAAATTTAAAAATTAAACAAAAAAATAAATTCACTTTGTCAAAGTCTCAAATTTGCGGGAAATTTTGTAATGACATTACTTCATTAAGCTTTTTGTCCCGAAAGCTTTTAACTATGACTGTTATGGCAGGTCTTCTGACTTACTCTGAGTTGTGTTGCCTTCCCACTTCGTTTGGCGAAGCAGTGACTTTGTTACACAACATTTTTAAGAGCTTACAGCAGCGGGTACTGTACAGGATTTTCACCTGTTTCCCTCTTAGTTTCGGAAAATTCCGAAAAACCAATAACGCCACTAACGCCACAAAGATAAATGAATTAATATTATAAAAAAATAAAAACTATATATTTTTTTAAAACTGATAACTAAATTTGAATACAGGGTTTGGATATGGACTAATAGAGGTTTCGTTAAAATTGTATAAAATCATCATTAATAAATAACTTCGCCCACCAATAGGAGTTTGAAATGCAAAACCCAACATTGGCGAGGCTACATAATTTATTTCTCTACCTGGAATAGAATAATAATTTTTTATGTTCACCACATTATATTCTGCATAAATCAAAATTCCATTTCCTTCAAGAAATGAAATTGCATTTCCCAAGTTTTTAATAATAGTAAAACTTGCAAATATATTTCCTCCATACATACTACCCTCATATCCATAATAATTTGATTTTGCAAAAGTGTAGTTTCCTCCTATTCCACTCGACAAGCGATTTGTAATTCTATATCCCACGATAGGATTTACGGCAATATATGTTGCATAACCAAAAGAAAAGCCTATATCTCCTCCATAAAAAATTCTTTGAACATAAGTTGGGTCGTTCTCCAAATATTGCGACTTTGCTGATTTTACAAAACCTACACACAAGAAAAGCACAACTAATATTTTCAAAAATTTCTGCATAAAACTTGGGTAAAGATATTATTCAAATTTTTCTTTACAAGCAATTATTAATTTAAGTTCATTGTAATTAAACTCGTAATTTGATTTTTCGACCAAATCGCGTAAGTTGAGGTTTTCTTGTTCTTCAATAAAGTTTACAATTTTATCAAGTCGCACTTGCTCAACAAGTTCCGTTATTTCCAATTCTCCTTTCAGCACAAAATGAGACAAATGCCCAAAAATTGTTGAGAAAACAAGACTTCTTTCTTCAGCAATTTCTTCTATTGATTTGCCTTGCTTAAATAGCTCAAAACTAATTGTTTTAGTATCTTTTTTAGGCTCTTTTATTAATTTTTCCGCTTGTGTTTTTTTTGC
>ENA-UOOK01000478-UOOK01000478.1-fermentation-metagenome-genome-assembly--contig:-NODE-478-length-52493-cov-4.527404_pt1 | contig 52493 bp, 46 predicted proteins | sample MGYA00245777_ERZ724023 | MGnify/ENA primary metagenome ERZ724023 (study PRJEB28704, sample SAMN03018312) | fermentation metagenome | biome: anthropogenic terrestrial biome; feature: soil; material...
GACATATTCGGACTATGAATTGGGAAAGACAAGGATCCCGCTCGACAGCATGCTGATGCTCGCGAAATATTACAATGTAAGCATGGATTATCTCAGCGGGGCCAGCGATATCAAAACCCCATATCCCAGAAAATAAGAAAAAGACTGCTTACTAAAATTTTTTGGCTCGCCGCCGTTGGCGGCTTTACCCGGCCGATTTGGTCGGAACGGCGGGGTGCAGAACCTTATTTATCCACCAATTCGTCTGTGGTTACCTCAAAAAAGCCCGCAAAAGCTTTTAGCTCAATATCTGTGACAAAACGCTGACCGCTTTCAATTTGCTGAATCGCATTTTTGTTTAAATCCAGACCCCTCAGCTGCATCTGATCCGCTAAGGCACGTTGAGATAAGTCCCTTTCTTTGCGTAATTCTGTAATTTTGTTACCGCACAGATTTAATGTTCCGTCTGCATTTTTATTTTTAAACATAATTTCTCTCCCAATTTGACATTTAGTGCTTGTCATTAAAAAAGCATATGTTAAAATGGACCATCATATGACCCTTACTGAAGGTCAATCTCTAAAAAGGAGGAAAATGATGATACAGCAAAAATTTGTTAGGGAAATGGATTCGTTTGGACGGATTGTCTTACCGCGGGATTTCAGAAATGCAAAACCCGAATTCCTTCGGACGTACCCAGAAGACTTGCCGCAATACTGGAAGGAATACAGTTTCATACCCGAAAAATTTTGCCTTTCCGCCCAGCGCCTTGACAGACCGTTCGGCGCTGTGTTTCAATAGAAATGAAATAAAAATATCACCTTATCAAGAGCGGCGGAGGGAAAGGCCCTGTGAAGCCCGGCAACCTGCACATGAGCGCAAGGTGCCAAATCCTGCGGACAAAAACGTGCAGATGAGGATTTGAACGCCTCCGGCTGTTTTTACGCCGGAGGCGTTTTTTGATAGGCGAATCAAAAGGAGAATTACGAATGAGAAGACACACATTTACATCCGAATCCGTAACGGAAGGGCACCCGGACAAGGTATGCGACCAGATTTCAGACGCCGTGCTGGACGCCATCCTGAAAGACGACCCGGAAGGGCGCGTCGCCTGTGAAACGGTCTGCAATACCGGCCTTGTGCTCGTAACGGGTGAAATCACGACAAAAAGCTATATCGATATTCCATCCATCGTTCGTTCCACTTTAACGGATATCGGCTACAACAAATCGGATTATGGAATTGACGGGACCCATGCGGCCGTCATCACCGCGATCGAGGAACAGTCGCCCGACATTGCGCTCGGCGTCGATCAGGCGTTTGAAGCCAGGCAAGGGGCCGAAACCGGGGACGACATAGAATCCATCGGCGCCGGGGATCAGGGAATGATGTTTGGATTCGCCTGCAGCGAAACGCCGGAGCTGATGCCCCTGCCCATTTCCCTTGCGCATAAGCTTGCAAAGCAGCTTGCCTCCGTGCGCAAAACAGGAGTCATCCCTTATCTGCGCCCGGACGGCAAAACGCAGGTGACGGTGGAATATGAAGGGGACCGCCCCGTACGCGTCGATACGATTGTCATTTCGGCACAGCACGACCCGCAGGCCACCCTTGCGCAGATCAAAGACGACCTGATGGAGCATGTGGTCAGGGCCGTTGTGCCCGGTGAGCTGCTCGACGCAAAAACAAAGTATTTTATCAACCCCACAGGCCGGTTTGTGCTCGGCGGGCCGGCTGTGGATTCCGGATTGACAGGCCGCAAGATCATCGTCGATACTTACGGCGGATACGCGCGCCATGGCGGCGGCGCGTTTTCGGGCAAGGACCCCACGAAGGTTGACCGCTCCGCCGCGTATGCCGCCCGCTACATCGCCAAAAATATCGTCGCGGCCGGGCTTGCGGACAAATGCGAGCTGGAAATCGCCTATGCCATCGGCGTGGCAAGGCCCGTGTCGGTTCTTGTCAATACGTTCGGCACCAATAAGATCGACGAGCAGAAGATCGAACGTCTGGTGGTCGAAAACTTTGATCTCCGTCCGGCCGCCATCATCAAACGTCTTGACCTGCGCCGGCCGATTTACCGCAGCCTTGCGGCTTATGGACAGATGGGGCGCGAAGATCTGGGCGTCAGCTTCGAAAAAACGGATGCCGCGGACCTGTTGAAGCGGGGAATCTGACCCCGGGAAAGAGAGCGCGTTTCCCTGAACCTCTGAATTTAAATTGAATTTAAATCAAAAAAGTCCGGGCCTTTTCCTTTTTGAAAAAGCCCGGACTTTTTTATTGTAATTTTTGAGATCGTTTCAGAGGGGTGAACTTTCTTAAATATAATATTCGACTTTCAGGTCGGAGTTCTGGAAGAACTCCTGATAGATCTCACGCCGCACCGCGATAAAGCTGGCGCTGTTGCGGTCCCGGGGCCGGGAGAGGCCGACCGGGATGCACTTTTTCACCCTGCCCGGCCGGTTCGACAGGACGATGATCCGGTCGCTGAGAAAAATCGCCTCGTCCACGTCGTGGGTGACCAGAAGCATCGTGGCCTTTTGGGCCTGCCAGATGCGAAGAATCTCCTTCTGCATCTGGATGCGGGTCAGCGCGTCCAGCGCGCCGAAAGGTTCATCCAGAAGCAGGATCTCCGGGCAGTTGATCAGCGTGCGCGCGATGCTCACGCGCTGCTGCATGCCGCCGGAGATCTGTTTGGGCAGCGCGTCGGCAAAGTCCGATAGCCCCACAAGCTCCATGTGCTCGCGGACCAGCTCGTCGTCCCGGGGAGAGGGCTTGAAAATCCCGAAGCGGATGTTCTCCTTCACCGTGAGCCATGGGAACAGCCGGGATTCCTGAAAGATCATGCCGATCTCGATCGTGGGCTCCGTCACCGGTTTCCCGTGGAACCGCACCTGCCCCTCGGTGGCCGTTTCCAGCCCGGATATGATTCGGAGGAGCGTGCTTTTGCCGCATCCGCTGGCGCCCACGATGCTGATAAAACTGCCCGCCTCGATCTTCTGGGAGACGCCGCCCAGAACCTCCAGCTTTCCCTTCGCAAGGGGAAAGGTCTTCCGCACCCCGTCTATTTCCAAAACCGGATTCATTTCATTCCTCCTAAGGCGAGGCGGGCTGAATCAGGCCCGCCTCTGCCCGAATCTAAAATTGTGTCCCGACTGCTCTTATGTCCAGCTCAGCATTCTGTTCTGGATGCGCAGCAGCAGGATATCGATCAGAATGCCGATGACGCCGATGATCGTCAGCCCCATGAACATGACCGCCGGTTGCGACATCTCCCGGGCGTAGGAGATCAGATATCCGACGCCCTTGGACGCTCCCACCATCTCCGCGGCCACGATCCCGCGCCACGCGTTGCTCAGCCCCAGCCGCACGCCCGTGAGCAGCGACGGCACGGCGCTGGGCAGGATGATTCTGCGCAGGATCGTGATCCGGTCCTTTTTCAGAATCCGCGCCACCTCCAGATGCTTCGCATCCACGTTCCGGATTCCGCTTTCCGTGTTCAGCAGAACCGGCCAGAGCGCCCCGATGGCGATGACCAGAACCTTGGACAGCTCGCCGATGCCGAACCACAGGATAAACAGCGGAACAAGGCCCACCATGGGGATCGGGCGGATCACCCCCAGCACGACGGCGCTGGCCCGCTCGAATTTCGGGAACAGCCCCAGCATGATCCCCAGCACCAGGCCGCTGCCGCCGCCGAGCAAAAACCCAAAGGCCACCCGGTGAAGGCTGGTGAAGAAGTTGTCGCTCAGCATTCCGCTCCGGATGTAAGAGGCAAAGGAACCGACGACCTGGAACGGCGTGGGCATGATGGTGAGGTTCAGCCGCCCCAGGCTGCCCAGCAGCTGCCAGACCACAAGGATCGCGAGCGGGGTCCCGACCAGCAGGGCGTAGTCGACAATAGCGGAGACACGCTGCTGCCGGGCAGCCGTCAGTTTTGTGTCCTTTTCCATGCGATCAATCATCCAATCCCGGCAGTCCCGCCGCCTTCACATAACGATCGTCCACCAGATCGGCGGCCTTCAGGCCTTTGTCGGGAACGATTTTCTGCTCTATGTTGAAACGAAGCGTGTCGTCCAGCGCGTTGACCAGCGCCTTGTCCACACCGAGCCGGAATACCTTGGACTGGTAATACAGCCGGGTGGCCTCCAGATTGTTCGAGCTCTGGACCCGCGCCACGATCTTTACCGCCTCGTCAAGATTCGCATCGCTTTCCTTGATCCAGTCGATGGCCTTCTGCACGACCTTGAAATAGCGCGCCACGATTTCCGGATTCTTTTCCAGATATTCTCTGCGCCCGTAGGTGATCGTCATCACCTTGTCATAGCCTTCGGCATCCGCCACTTCCACCGTGGTGCCCAGCTTCAGCAGGTTGCTCCGGTTCGGCTCATCCACCAGCGTGGCGTCGATGCTGCCCGCGGTCAGGGCGCTCACCGTGTCCGCCGTTTTCATGTTGACGATCTGCACCTCTTTGTCGGTGAGATGAACGGCGGCCAGGAATTTCAGCAGCAGCTTATGGTTATTGGTGCCCAGGCCCACGCCCACCTTTTTGCCCTTCAGGTCCTCCAGCTTGGCGATGCCCGACGCCTTGGTCGCAATCAGGCTGTATCCCTTGGGCGCCTCCCACAGATAGGAGATGACTTTTATGTCCGTGCCGTTGGACCAGGCCTGTATGGTGGGCATATCCCCCATGTTGGCGATGTCGAGCTGCCCGGCGGAGATCGCCTCGTTCTGGGCGGGGCCGTTGGCGAAGTGGGGCAGCTCCACCTTTACGGCGTCGCCGAATTCCTCTTTGAACCATCCCTTTTCCTCCGCCACGATCAGCGGGAAATAGTTGGAGTTCTGCCCCACCACCAGTTTGGTGGCCGTGTTCAGCTTTTCCTTCGGTTCGGCGGCCTTGCTGCTGCCGGCTGCGCCGGACCCCTGGCCGGAGCAGCCGGCCAAAAGCAGCAGGGCGGCGGCCAGGGCGATTCCTCTGCTGAAAGCGGATCTTCGCTGCTTCCCGAAAAATTTCATCGATATTCCTCCTTGGCGATTCTGTCCACATGAAGCTCGTACGGGTGCAGAGCTTCCTCTTCTTCCCGGCGCACGCGGTAGGTCCCCTCGCGCTCCAGCTCCGGCCGGATCACCCAGATGGCCGACAGGTCCGCTTCCGGCCCCAGCGTGCGCTGGACTTCCTCATAGGCCTTGAGGAATCTTCTTCCCGCGACGACGGCCCTCTGGGGGATTCCTTTCAGCTGATAGCTGCGGCCGTCCCTTGTGACCACCGTGACGGATACGTACTTGTTGAACCAAATGCTGTATACAAGATTTTTCTGTGTCTGGGACGTTTCCAGAAGCTCATAGAAGGCTAAGGTCCCATCGTCCAGGACCGTCAGAGAGTCCTTCACCGCCGCGTGGGGAATCCCTTCCCTCCCGATCGTGGCCACGATCTTGATGGACTCTTTGTCCCGTATGGCCTGGGCGGCCTCCGGGGAAATGGAAAATGCCATATCGATCCCTCCTTATATCCGGTCGAAATTGATGTTCGGGTGCATCCCGCACTTCCGGTAGCTGTCCATATAGGTCGGGATGCCGTACTTGCGCATCAGGTCGTAAAAGCCTTTGGTGATGCGGACGTAATAATCGAGCGACGGCGTTTTTTGGTTGAAGAAGATGGATTTGGGGTCCACGCGCCAGATATCGTGCTTCAGCCCGACCCCGTGGGAGGTGAGGTCCTCCGCTTCCTCCAGGTTCACTTTCACCGCCTCGTCCTCGGAGGTGAAGCCGTAGGGCGTGGCGAATTCCACGCCGCTTACGATCCCGGTGTTCACCTGCCCCTTGCCGAAGACCTCCACGGCTTGGTACAGGCGGTTTTTCCATTCCTGATACGGGATGCTGGCCGCTTTGCCCGGGCAGATCCAGTTGTACAGGCGCTCGTTGAACACCTCAAGGTCGGTGGTGTAGCTGCTCAGCCCGGTCTCGTTGTAAAGGCGCTCCAGCTGGCGGCGGTTCAGAGCCGTGCTGTTCACCTGGCTGGGGAAGCGCCGGGTTCTGAATACCCTGCCCAGCACCTGCAGGGCGGAGATATATCCTTCCAGCTCGTCCTCAAAGGGCTCCGTGCCGCTCAGGATGCTGCCTCCGGTGAGAATGACGCCCACGAAGCGGCCTTTTTCCTTCACCAGCGCCTGCATCGTTTCGAACAGGTCCTGCTCGTTGACCCGCTCGTTGCTGGTTCCCTTGAACTTGACGCCTCCGGCGCCGATGGCGCAGTATTTGCAGCCGTGCCCCGGGTGGGTCCAGAAATGACAGTAGTTGCTCATGCGGATGGAATACCGCTGGGGCCGCGCATCCACAACCTGCTCCATGGGCGTGCCCCGGCTGGTGGTCCTGCCGAAAAATTTCGGCTTTTCCCAGTACTCCACGGTTTCCACCACGCGGTCCTGGTCCGCCAGGACGAGCTCCCCGTCCACCACGTCCATCAGGTAAGGATCCCGCTGGGTGATCGTGCGGGCTTCCCACAGCTGAGTGACAAGGGGCGTGCCGTCGCGCAGGATCAGCGAGGTGGGAACAAACCGTTCCGCTTCCCCCGTCTGGCTGACTTTGGTGAGCTGGTGAATTTCCGGGTCTACCAGGGCCAGCGCCGCGTCCGTGTAAAAGACCCCGCGCCGCTGCACGTCGTTCTGGATGATGATAAACGGGGAAACATCGGGATATTTCTCGATGATCTCCCACAGGCTCTCCTCTTTTTTGCGCCACTCGGCGTCGTACTTTTTCCGGAACCGCTCCTGCAGATCTATCATGTATCATACCTCCTGATTTCTGCGCCCTTCGGCGCCGCTTTTTTTCGGAATCATTTCTGTCAGCCGGTCACGCGCCTATCCCTCCCGTCGCCTGAACCTGTATCTTTGCTCTTCAGCAGCGGGTTGTTCCGGGCCGGTGGCCCGGAACGGACGGCGCTCCGCCTGTGAAAGGACGGGCGCGGGCTCCCGCTCGTAAAAGCATATTAAAAATACATGTTTAGAAATATTTCGGATTTGTTATTTATTATATGGCGCTTTCCACAGTGTTTCAAGCTACATTCTTTTGGTTTTACCCTTACAAAATTAAGGATTCCTGATTTTTCGCGGCCGGCGGCCGGGCGCAGGGAAAGCGGAGAGAATCGCGGCGGAAAGGGCCGGCTCACGAGTGCAGGCTGATGGCCAGCTCTTTTCATTTTTCTTTATAAAAAATAAAAAGCCCGGACATTTTGTCCGAGTAATTTTTACGGTATTAAGATTCAATTTGCTCTTTCGGCCCGGCGGCTCATCCATGACGGGTAATCCGGGCAGCGGCAACAGGCAAGATCCGGCCCTTACAGCCCTTACAAATGAAAAGCATGAAAGGCAAACAGCACCAGCAGGAAAGCGAAAACGGAATCGATTCCGCCGAGGATCAGCTCCACCGGCGTATGCCTTTTTGTCCGAAGGCTTGCCCAGGCCATCAGAACGAAAACCAGCACGACGGGGAGGGTCTGCGGGCCGACGAAGAAAACCATCAGGCTGATCGGCCCGGCCACCCCGCAGGCATGTCCGCTGGCCCTCCAGGGCGTCGCCTTATTGAAAACGGTCAGCATCAGCACGGAAACAAAATAAGTCCAATAGATCATGCGGACCGTTTTTGTCGCGGAGGTTACCAGCGCGAAAATCAGCCCGCACGAATATCCTGCCGCCGACGCGATAAAAGCCAGCTTCCGCTGGCCCGCTCTGCCCTTATCCCGGTACAGCGGCAGGAGCGGCTGAAGAAAATAGGCGAGCGCGGGCAGGATGGTCAGGAAAAAGAGCAGGGCGTAAAACTGCGCGGTGCTTCCGATCAGAGCCGCATCGTATGAAAAAAGCGTGATTGCGAGCGCAGCGGCAAGCACCGGCGGTATGGTGATAATCCGTATGATTTTGGCGAGACGGTCCACAGCATCATTTTCTTTCCAATTAATATCATTATCAATACTATCGTACATCACATTTATAATCATTTCAAGAAGTATGGAATAATATTCTAATAAAAGCGTTGTCCCGGACGCGTACCGGAGCCGTGCCGCAAAACAGATACAGGAACGCTCTCCAAGCCGCGGCTTGGAGAGCGTTCCTGTAAAAGATGCACAGTCAGACTTGCGGCTTTTAAGCGTAAATCTGACCGTGCCCGTGAGAATGCCGGTTTATTTCTCCGGAACCCGTTCCGGACAATTTTGCGCGCTGCGGACGCTGTCCGCGGTTTTGCGGGCGATGGACGTGATCTTTGTCTTTTCATAGCCGCGGATGTACGAATACAGATCGTCCTGAATGGGGTCCAGCCATTTTCTGCCGATACAGCCAAGGCCCCTGGAGAGACCGAAAAGCGTCATGACCTGGGCCGCGTTGCAGTCGGCATCCTGGCCCATCATGCAGATCATGTTCAGGCAGGTGTCGAAGTCGTCGCCGCAGAAGTACAGGGCGATGACTTCCACCGCCGCATTGGGATATGCGTGAATCCAATTATACTCTTCGTATTTTTTCTCGCAGACTTTCCATGCGGACATATAATCCCCGGATTTTTCACACAGTTCCCATGCGGAAGAGACCACCGCGTAATACTCGCTGTCCTTCGGGATCATTCCAATCGCTTTTCGTACGATCTCCTTCATGCTGCGCTCGCAGAAGGCCATGGAGCACATGACGGCGTTGAAGACCTCGCCCAGAACGCCGTTGTTGTGGTGGGAAACGACGCCGTCTCGGAAGGCGAGCCCGGCCGCCCGGCTGGGGTCCGCCGGCGCGCACATGCCGCAGATTGCGCCGCGCATCTGGGCGCCGATCCATTCGCGGAACGGGTTGGAGCGGTATCCGCTTTCCGGCGGATAAACGCCGAGCATGATGTTTTTCAGGGCGATGTCCTCCGCCGACCAGCCGGTCGGGATCAGGGCGGCCCATTCCTCCGCGATGTCGGCCGAAGAAACCTGATACCCTTTCTTCGAAAAGGCCTCCAGAAATGCGATTTCATAAGTGATGTCGTCATTGTAGGTGTTCGGCTTCCGCACATAGCCGTGAATTTCCCCGAACGCTTTTTTGATGTGCCCGGAATCGTAGCCTTCGATCGCGGTGCCGACTGCGGCGCCGATGATCTGCGCGATCCAGCCCGCGTGGATCTTCCGGTAAAATTCATCCGATTTCACGTCGTAAGCCGGATAGCGGCAGAACGTCACGGCGGAAGCATACTGCTCGAAGCGGTCGTAGACCCGGTAATTCCAGTAGGGATGGCCGCTGATTGGTTTTGCTTCGTTCAATAAGCGGAACACGCGCGAAGTGAGGCGGTACAGCTCCGCTTTCTTCTCCTTTTTCCTTGCTTCCAGAGCCAGGGGAATCAATTTCTCCGCTTCCGTCACATCATAGCCCATGTTGTACATGGACTGAATGCCGGAAAGCAGCACGATTTCCGGCGCATACGAGCCGGGTACGTGGCTTCCCCAGAGGAGCTTCACGCTTTGCCAGTTCCCGGAATCGACGTCGAATGCGTTTTCCCATGTCTGCTCTTCTTCCTGCAGAACGACAGGCTCTGCGTTGCTGATCAGCTCGTGATTATATTCATAAGCGCGCTTCATGGAGATCCTCCTTTTTTATCTGTGGGGTGCCGTGTAATGCCTCATCATCTGTTCGAGCATATCAAAATAAAGGCTCTGATTGACTTTCATGCCGACGGAGCAATTCAGCGGCATGTCCTTCCGGACATGGTCGAAATCCACGACGGTGCGGCCCTGGTTCAGGCCGCTCACGGTTTCGACGGCGACATAGCAGTCCCGGCATTCCATCACGGCCGGGTCGATCGCATAGGCGACGGCGAGCGCGTCGCTGAGGACGATATTGCTTTTGCCGAGCTTTTGATAGGCCCCCTGCAGGAAGTCCCATAAGAAGGAGCAGTCCCGCGTATAAGGGGTATCGATCTTTTTGAGCCGGCCGATCTCTTCCGGGGTCAGCCTGGACTGCACGGCTGCGTCCCAGCCGGTCATGACGATCGGCACTCCCGAGCGGAAGACGATTTTTGCGGCCAGCGGGTCTGCGGCGGCATTGAATTCGCCGTAAGGCGAGACGTTCCCAACGCCGCCCGAGCCGCCCATCATCACGATGCGGCGGATCCGCCCGCGCAGCCCGGGATATTTTAAAAGCGCGATGGCGATATTGGTAAGCGGCCCGATCGCAATGATCTCGAGCCTGCCCTTTTCCTCAGACGCCTTTTGATCGATCACATCCCACGCGTAATCGGGGGAAAGGGGCCTGCTTCCCGCTTTCAGCGCCAGATTCCCCAGCCCGTTTTCGCCGTGGATGTAGCCGGCGGTGCGGGGCGGGCGGTCAAGCGGATGCTCCGCGCCTTTCGCGACTTCGCAGCCGATATGAAAGTAAGAGGCGATATCAAGGGCGTTTTTTGTGACGATCTCGGAGCTTTGATTGCCGGCGACCGTTGTGACGGCCTTAATATCCAGTTTGCCGGAGCTGTTTGCGAGCATCAATGCGAAAAAGTCGTCTATGCCCGGATCCGTATCGATGATAACCGGAATTCGTTCCACGTTTCGTACCTTCTTTCATTCGTATTGATTCACCGCGCCGATGACCAGATCCACCAGCTTTTGCCTGTCGACGCCCAGCAGGACATCGGCGTTGGGCTTTCTGCCGCTGATGCCCGTAAAGTCGGTCACGGTGCAGCCGGTCGTGAATTCTCCGCACGTGTCGATCTCTACGTTCAGATGCTTGCTCTGAAAAAGCTCCGGCGCAATCAGCCAGGCCACCGCGCAGGGGTCGTGCAGGGGGGCAAAGTCCCACCCCAGGCTGTTGTGAAATTTGATGAAAAATTCCAGAAGCTCCCCGGCCATCCGGGCGACCTTTCCGCCCTGCGTTTTGATCTTCTGAATGTCCCTGGGGTAGAAGCGGGCTTTGTGCGTCACGTCAAGACCCGCCATGGTGATCGGGATTCCGGACTTGAAAACGATGTCCGCGGCTTCCGGGTCGACCAGTATGTTGAATTCGGCCGCGGGCGCCCAGTTTCCGCCGACCGCCGCACCACCCATCAGACTGATGCGGTCGATTTTATTTTTCAGGCGCGGGTAAGCCAGCAGAAAGGTCGCGACGTTTGTCAGCGGCGCCGTGGCGACCAGCGTGACTTTGTCCTCGCTCTCCTCTGTCACCTTTGCCATAAGCTGCACGGCGGAAATGTCGAGCGGCTTTTGGGGGGACTGGGGAATGGCCGGCCCGTCCAGCCCGGAATCGCCGTGCACGCTCGGCGCAATCGTGAGGTCCCGGCTGATCGGCCGGTCGGCGCCCATGGCCACGGGGATGTTTCTGCCGATGAAGTTCAATACGCGCAGGGCGTTGTTCGTCGTCTTTTCCAGGGTCTGGTTGCCCCCCACGGTGGTGACGGCCCTGACGTCGAGCCTGTCGCTGGCACAGGCGAGGATCAGGGCGATCGCGTCGTCGTGCCCGGGGTCGCAGTCCATGATAATGCTTTTTCGATTCATGTTCATGCAGTCCACCTTTGCTGTCATTATCGCATTTCCAGCTAAGATTTTGTTTTTGTTCCTCACCCGTCGCAGCGAGGAAGGAACAAATCCGGGTTCGCAATCATAAGCGGAATTGCCGCAGGTTTTAATTAAGAGGCAAAGGCTGCCGCCCCTGCCTCTTAATCAATGAAATCGGAAGATTGGAATTACGGTTTCACAGAAGCTTTCACCGCTTCTATCTCGCTGGTGGATTTCCCGAATGCGGTATCGACCTTGATGCTTCCGCTCTGAATTTTCTTCGAGAACTCGGTGATCTTGTCCTGGACATCCTTGGTGACCGCCTTGTTGTAGGTCCCAAGCCCGACGCAGTTTTCGGCAAGGCCGAGGGTCTCGCTTTTTCCGTATTTCAATGTGCCGGCCTGCGCTTCCTTCACGGCTGTTGTAATGGAGATGTCCACTCTCTTCAGGGCGGAGGTCAGAATATACTGCGCCTTTGTCGGGTCGCTGGACTGGAACGCCAAGGCCTGATCGCTGTCGACGCCGATGACGTATTTCTGCTTTTGAGCGCATCCGTCGATGACGCCCAGGCCCGCGTTGCTCGCGCACTGGAAGACGATGTCCGCGCCCTGGTTGATCTGTGCGAGGGTCAGTTCTTTTGCATGCGCGGTATCCGTGAAGTTGCCGACATAAGAGGTCAGAACCTTAATGTTCGGGTTAGCCGCTTTCGCACCCTGGATATAGCCGACAAGGAAGTCGTTGATGACGGTGTTTTCCATGCCGCCGACAAAGCCGATCTTTCCGGTCTTGGTGGTCAGCGCACCGGCTACGCCGGCAAGAAACGCGCATTCGTTCTGTTTGTATTCGATGGAATAAACGTTGGGGCACTTGCCGTCCTTATAGTCGACGCTGGAATCGAAAATGATATATTTTTTATCCGGATACTGCTCGGCGATCTGCTCGAGCTTTTCGGTCATCTGCCAGGTGCCGACAATGATGATGTCGTAGTCCGGGTTTTCGGAGGCATCCGTCAGCGCCGGGATCCATTTCGTCTCGTCTGCTGTCATTTCAATGACCTTTGTCGTGCAGCCGAGTTCGGATTCCATCATTTTCGCGCCGTTTGCCGCGGAATCGAAGAACGCCTTGTCGCCCAACGTGCCGTTCAGCAGGATGGCGACGCTCAGCTTTTTGTCCGCCGCGGATCCGCCGGAGGCGGCCGTCGAATTTCCCGACTCCTCGGAGGAGCAGCCGGTCAATACAAACGTCAGAGCCATTGAAACTGCCAAAATCGCGGATAATATTCTTTTCCCAAACTTCATTTTTTTCCTCTCCTTTTTTCATGTGCAATTACATTTATATAAAACTCCGCCTCGGCCGTATTGTCCGCCGCGGAGAGCAACGGCATACTTTGAAAAAGCCGTTATTATTTGGAAATGCCGATTTTCTTCTCTTTCCTGATTTTTGAAACGGAATAGATGATCAGCCCGACAATGGTCAGCGCGTAGGGGATCATCTGGACGAACTGGACCGGAATATCCAGTACCTGCAGATTGGTCGCAAGGGCGTCGGCGGCGCCGAAGATCAGGGAAGAGCCCATGATGCCGGCCGGGGTGCCCGTGCCGAGCGCTTCTGCGGCCAGGGCGATGAAGCCCCGCCCGGCGACCATGTCGCGTGAAAATTTATCCATATAGCCCATCGACATGTAGGCGCCGCCCACGGCGGCGAGGATGCCGCTGATGACCAGCACGATGTACTGGACCTTCCGCACGTTGATGCCGACGCTTTCCGCGGCGTTCGGGTTTTCGCCGACCACGCGGATCCGCAGGCCGAGAGGGGTTTTATAGAGCAGAAGCCAGATCAGGAAAACGCAGAGGAAGGCGAGATAAGTCAGAAGATTGTGCCCGGAAAGGATGCTGCCCAAAACGGGGATGTCTTTGATCAGCGGAAGACTGACGGAGGGCATGGTCAGGCTTTTCAGTGAGGTGGAATTCCCTTTGTCGCCGCAGATCGAATACAGGACGAAGATCGTTCCGCCCGAAGCCATCAGGTTGACGGCAATGCCCACCAGAATGATATCCGCTTTCAGGTTCAGGGCGCTGTATGCCATAATCAAGCCGAGCACCACGCCGGTCAGTATGGCGAACATCAGGCCGAGGAACGCGTTATGGGTCGCGGCGCTTCCGACGACGCCTGCCAGCGCCGAGCACAGCATGATTCCCTCGAGGCCGATGTTCATCACGCCGGCGCGGTCGGTGATCAGGGCGGCCAGGGCCGCCAGCAGGATCGGCGTCGTAAGCCGGATGACGGAAAAAAGAAAGTTTGCCGAGAAGATTGTAGCCACCACACTGTTCACGTTAAGCTTCCCTCCTTTACCTGCTCCTGGGAGTTCTTCACGATCATCTTGTGCTTGTAGGTGTCCAGGAACATCTTTCCCGCAATCAATACGACGATGATCGCCTGAATAATCGAAACGACTTCCGGGGCGACGTCGGACCTTCTGGACATGATGTCCGCGCCGACGCGCAGGTAAGCGAGGAAGAAAGCCGCGAGCGGGATGAATTTCGGGTTGTTGTTCGCCAGGATGGAAATGAGGATGCCGTCCCAGCCGTAGCCGGGAAGGGTTGTCCAGGAAAAGCGGGTGTACATTCCCAGCACCTGGGTCGCGCCGCCCATTCCGGCCAGCGCGCCGCCCGCTACCTGGGAAAGGATGATGGTGCTGCCGACGCCGATGCCGGAGTACTTTGCAAAATTCTGGTTCTGGCCGGTGATGCGGATGGCATAGCCCCATTTTGTCCGGTACAGGAACAGATAGGTGACCACGACCATGATAATCGCGAGGAAAATGCCGGCGTGGACCCCGGTCCTCGGAATAATGACGGGAAGACGGACGGAACGCGGAAAGATATGGCTTGCGTTATAGCCTGCGTCCGGGTCGAAAAGCATGTATTGAAGCACATAATTCCCGAAAAATAATGCGACATAGTTCAGCATCAGGGAGGAAACGACTTCATTTGCCTTCCACTTTACTTTCATGAGCGCGGGAATGACGCAGAGCACCACGCCGAACAGCGCGCCGACGGCAATGGCCGCGGCGGCGTGGATCCCGGCCGGCATTTTCATGCCGACCGCGATGATGCCGGCCCCCAGGCCGCCCAGGAAGAAGGAGCCCTCCGCCGCCATGTTGAACTGGTTGCACTGAAACATGACCGCGATGGAAAGCCCGCCGAACGTAAGGGGAATGAAAAGCTCAAGGACGTTGCCGAAATTCCGCATGGTCAGGATCGGGCCGGCCAAAAACCATTTTAAAGCGTTCAAGGGCTGTTTGCTCGCAAACGTAATCAGCAGCAGGGCAACCAGCAGGGAAATTCCGATCGCGGTTGCCACCCTTAGAACTTCAAACCTGCTCTCTATCGTTTTGCTGGAGTACGATCGTTTATTTTGCATGAATCACATCTCCTATTTGATCGGGCGGCATTCTTTTAACGCCCAGCATATATTCGCCCATTTCCTGCTCGCTGAGATTTTTCGTATCGGGGAAATATGCCACGATTTCTCCTTCATACAGAACGATCAGGCTGTCGGAAAGCTCTATGACTTCGTTCAGATCGGCGGAGATCAGCACAACAGCCGAGCCGCCGTCGCGGAGCTTCACGATCTGCTTGCGCACGAACTCGGTTGCCCCGACGTCGATGCCCCTTGTCGGCTGGTCGACGAGGATCAGTTCCGGACCGGATGAAAATTCTCTTGCCACGACGACCTTTTGGATGTTCCCGCCCGAAAGCATCCGGATCGGCTGCTCCCTTCCGTCGCACTTGACAAGGTACTCGCTGATATCCGAGTCTGTTTCCCTGCTGATCTTTTTTGCCTTCTGAAGTCCGTTCCGGTTATATTCTTTTTTATAATAGCGGTCGGAGATCAGGTTTTCCTCGATGCTGGCGTCGCCCGCGATCCCGAAGGTCATGCGGTCTTCCGGCACATGAGAGGTTTTCAGCTCGCGGATTTTCCGGATGGAGAGGTTTTGAATCTCCACGTTCTTGATTTTTACGCTGCCCTTGGAGTACGGCCTCAAGCCGGTGATGATTTCGGCAAGCTCGCTCTGGCCGTTTCCTTCGATGCCCGCGATCCCGAAAATCTCGCCCTTGCGCACGTCGAAGCTTACGTCGTTCAGCACATTCTTTCCGAATTGGTTGACGGTCGACAGCCCGCGTATGCTCAGAATCGTCTCTTTGGGATCCGCGGGGGTTTTCTGAATGTTGAGGACCACGTTGCGACCGACCATTCTGTCCGAGATATCCTGCTCGCTCATTTCCTCGACGTTTGCCTCGCCGACCGAACGCCCGTCTCTGAGGATGGTGATCCTGTCGCAGATTTCCTTGATTTCCCTCAGCTTATGGGAGATGAAGATAATGGTATGCCCTTGCTTTTTCAGCTCTTTCAGCTGCACGAACAGCTCGTCCGTCTCCTGCGGGGTCAGAACCGCCGTCGGCTCATCCAGAATCAGGATCTGCGCCCCGCGCAAAAGCGCCTTCAGGATTTCCACCTTCTGCTTCTGGCCGACAGAAAGATCCTTGACATACGCCTTCGGGTCGATATCAAAATGGTATTTTTCCGCGATGTCCTTTGTCATCTGCAAGGCCCTGGCAAAATCAAAAAGGAACCAGTTTTTCGGCTCGATGCCCATTACCATGTTTTCAGCAACGGTGAGGGAGGGGGCGAGCATAAAGTGCTGGTGGACCATTCCGATGCCGTATTTGATTGCGCTGGAAGGATTGTTGATCCGCACTTCCTGCCCGTTGAGCAGGATTCTGCCCGTATCGGGGGACTCGATGCCGAAAAGGATTTTCATCAGCGTGCTTTTCCCGGCGCCGTTTTCGCCGACCAAAGCATGGATTTCTCCTTTCCGAACGGAAAAATCGACATTTTTATTTGCGACAAATCCGTTTGGATAGACCTTCGTGATGTTCTCCATCACTAAAACATTGTCCGCGTCTGCCATTTCAGTAGCACTCCATTCTTAAATGAAATAGCGATCAATCGTACGGGAAAGTCCTCTTCCGGGAATTCTGATCCGGTTCTATCTTTCCCCGGGCCTTCCATTTATCAGATGCATGATTCCTCATGGACGTTTCGTCTGATTGTTCCAATGAGGCTTAGGAAAGAATGGGCTCATCCGTTTTGTCAAATGCCTTTCGGGCGTATTCGGAGACCTCTTCCGAAAAGGGGATCGACGGCGACGCTCCCTTTTTGGTTACGGAGATGCCGCTGGCGACGGAAGCGACCCGCAGCGCTTCCGGGGGGCTGCCGCTTCCGGACAGCTCGTGCAGAAAATACCCGGTAAAAGTATCCCCGGCCGCGGTCGTGTCGACCGCGACGCATTTCAGCGCCTGCGAATCATACTTTTCCCCTTTTGCGCCGATAAACAGGGAGCCGCTCTCCCCTTTCGTCAGGACGACCGACGTATGGGGGAATTTTGATCTTAAGACACGCCGGATGTCCTCTTCCCGGTCCGACCCGAAAAGCGCGGCGCTCTCCACCTCGTTGACCAGAAGGAGATCGGCCTTCGTCATATCGTATGTCTGAATCGCCTCGTCCAAAGGCGACGGATTAAAGGCGATTTTAAGCCCCTTGCGGCTCGCCGCCTCGATGGCATAGCCGACGCAGGAGATTTCATTCTGAAGAACGATCAGGTCACCCGCCGAAAAGTGAGAGAGGACTTCGTCAATATAGGCTTCCGTGACCTCGGCGTTCGACCCGGGGACCACGATGATGCAGTTCTGCCCCTTTTGGTCCACCTGGATCACGGCGTGCCCGTTCGCGGAGCCGGATCTTCTGACGAAGTCGGTCCGGATTTTATCCGCGTGAAGGGCATCCAGAAGCATTTCCCCGTCGCTTCCAATCACCCCGGCGAAGAAGACCTCGCTTCCGGCGCGGGCCAGGGCGACGGCCTGATTGAAGCCCTTTCCACCGCAGTAGGATTCATATTTCCGTACGGTGATCGTTTCCATGGGCCTGACAAGGTTTGAAACCCGGTAGGTTCTGTCGATGTTGAGTGATCCGAGTACAAGTTTTTTCATTCCGTGATTCTCCCAAAGTCATTCTGATGTTCAAAGTAATACAGTTCCAGCGTTTCCCTGCCGACCAAAGCAGGCGGAACCCCGTACCTTGTTGTTGAAAGCCCTGCCGCGCAGGTCGCAAGCTTGATCGCTTCCTCGATCGGCTTGTCCATGGAAAGGTAAAAGGCAAGCGACGAAATAAACGCGTCGGCTGCGCCGGTCGTATCGATCGGAGAGATGCGTGCGGCCGGAAAGTACTTTTCCCGCTCGTCATCCTGAAGGAAACAGCCGTTTTCCCCCAGGGTGATGATGACGGTTTTTGCCCCCTGTTTTCTGAAAATCTTCGCTTTTTCCTCGAAAGAAGCGATATCGGGGAGCAACTCGTCCGCTTCCTTTTCATTCGGGATGAGGATGTCCGTGCTCCGGACCAGCTCCGGGAGCAGAGACGTCACGGCGCAGGGCTTGAGGATGACCTTTGCATGGTGTTTATGCGCGATTTTCGCCGCGTGCAGCACCAGATCCTGCTCCATTTCGGTCTGTAACAGACAGTAGTCGGCATTTTCGAACAGGCTTTCGTATTGATCGATATCCTTTACCGTCAGCGCCGCGTTGGCGCCGTCGAACACCGCGATATTGCTCTCTGCGTTTTTTTGGATGAAGATATAAGCATGCCCGGTGGAGATGTCGTCATGCAGAGTAACGCTGTCCGTGCGTACGGAATTTGACTTGAGGCATTCGAACATCTGCCGGCCGTCGTAATCCCTGCCCAGGGAAGAGATCAATGCCGCCGACGCGCCGAGCCTGGAAACGCCGAGCGCCTGATTCAGGCCCTTTCCTCCGGGCATGGTCATCCGCTGCCGGATGCTGACCGTCTCCCCCGGCTCCGGCTGTTTGTCGACGAGCATCAGCGTGTCCACGTTGACCGTGCCCATAATCACGAAGTGGCTGCGTTTGATCTTTTTCGGGGGCATGATGCTGTCGGGGCGGGAGATTCGGTAGTCCTTTTTGAAAACGGAGCCGTTTGCCTTTCCCGATTCGATCGTGCCGATCAGCTTGTCCGTCGCAAATTTGCCAAGCTCTTCAAAGGGCCTTGTGATCGACGAAATCTGTATTCCGGCAATCTTGACGTCGTCGGCGTCGATGCCGACGACTGAAATGTCTTCCGGCACCCTGATGTTCAGGTACTCCGCCATGGTGCTCATTTTGTTGACCGCCGCGCAGTCGAAGCAGATGACCCCCGTCTTTCCCTGAAGCCATATGGAATCGCACGACTCCACCAGGCGCCAGACGGCGTCATTGTCCGTGGGGATCCGGTGATCGAAGAGGCACCTGCGGATTCCCTCCACAAAAGCTCTTGCGGCATAGTCCCTGCAGGAGGAAAGGCAGCCGATGCATTTGTGCCCCTGATCGGCCAGGCTTTTTGCGGCGGCGTAACCCATCTGTTCATATGAAAAGTAGGTATTGAACGCGGATGGCTTTTCTTCGCTGTTCAGAATCGAAATTTTCAGGGAGGACGAAAGGACATCGTCCAAAAGGGCTGCGTTTGAGTAGCGCTCTTTGTTCCAGATCATGCCGTCGACATGGTGCGCCAAAAGCATCTTGAAGTTCTGGGCTTCCTCTTCCGCCGACGAGGAAGTGCAGACGATCGTGCTGTACCCTCTGGCCCTCGCCCGCTTGACGATGCCGATCAGGAAATTATAGTTGGCCGATTTCCCGATCAATACCCCGAGAATCAGCGACGGCCTCAGGTCCCCGGCGGACCTGTCCATATAGGGCGAATAGTGGTATTGCTTTACGATATCGAGAATCCGTTCCCTGGTTTCAGAGCTGATGTTATCGTCTTTTTTATTGATGACCTTCGATACGGTTGAGATAGAAACATTCGCTAATTCGGCGATTTCTTTTAGCGTCACGTGTCTTTATCCCCCTTCGATTCCCGGGAATCTACAATTTCTATAGAAAAAGAAGTTTCCGAAAATGTTTTCTTATCCAAGTTAACCACTTTTATAAAAATTTGTCAACCGTTATTATGCTGCTATCTTTACGGATATTTTGTGCAGATCAACAAATATTTCTTTTCAGGCATTTTTGAGGATAACCGCTTTTTCGCTTTTGGGGGTGCGCGTTTTGCTTCAACACGCAAAAAGGCAGCTTTGCAACGATTTTTCATGTATAATAGTTTAAGCGTACAGCAATTTCACTGATGATTGCAGAGCCCGGTTTATTCTTCCCACGAGGAAGGCGGTGTGTTGGAAGGGTATATATCTGCATTGCCGTGCGTCTTATCAATACGTACGCAAAAAATGCCGGATCAATTATATCGTTTGGAATGCTGTTGTTAATTCAATCGCGTTACGGAGGTATCTTCATGTATCAAATCGCATTTATAGCACCGAGCAAAGAAATCGCGGAATTTGCTGCCGGTATCTGTCGGAACCGGAAATTAGAGATGGATGTCTTTGAGGGATTAATAGAGGAGGGCGTCTCTGTCGCTAAGGACCTAAGCAGGCGGGGATACCAGGTATTTATTTCCCGAGGAGGCACCGCATTGGCGTTGGGCCATGAATTTCCGGATCATGTCATTGAGTTGAAAATGGCGTTGGAAGATGCATTGGATGCGATAAAGCAAGCGATTCCTTACGGAAATAAAATAGAGTTTGTTTCATTTTCCAATCATCTTCAGGGGTTTGAAGCCTTGGGACCGCTTTTGAACCTGGAAATCTCGCAAACGGTATTATCGAGATCGGATGATGCCCGCAAAGTGATTCAGGCGGCAATCAACAGGAACGTTAAAGTGATCATCGGCGGCGTTCTGCAGGTAAAAGTGGCGCGGGAATTAAATCTTCCGTGCGTATCGTTAGGGACGAGCGAGGCTGCTATCGAAAAAGCCTACAGGGAGGCCCGATTGCTGTTGAATGTTATTCTTAACCATGAAAGACGGGAAAAGGAAATCCGCACGATTCTTGACTTGTCGGGGGAAGGATTTATCGCAATCGATCACCAAAGCAAGATCACATTAATCAATCATTTTGTGGCGGATTGGTTAGAATGCGATTCAAAATTGGCCATAGGAAAACCGATCGAAAAGGCGATTCCTGTTTTACAGTCCCTAACCGAAGCGTTATCGGGAAAACGGCCATTCAAAGATGAGCTGATCCGTTATCATGGAATCGATTGCTTATTTCAAAAAGTGGCGATTGGCGGGCCGGATCACTCCATTGGCGCGGTTGGCATCTTAAAGGATAAGAAGAAAGTATTTCACGAAGACCAGAATATCCGGATTAAATTATATGAGAGAGGGCTGGTCGCAAAATATCATTTTGAGGATATCATCGGGAACAGCATCGAAATCCAGAAAACGAAGGCGGAAGCAAAGCTATATGCAGGGGCCGATTCCGCCGTTTTAATTACGGGATCAACAGGTACCGGGAAAGAACTGTTCGCACAATCGATCCATAATGAAAGCCGCCGCCGGAAAGGCCCGTTCATAGCGATCAATTGCGCCTCTATCCCGGAGAGCATCCTGGAAAGCGAGCTGTTCGGTTATGTGGAAGGCGCGTTTACCGGAGCGAAAAAAAAAGGCAAGCCCGGGATATTCGAAATGGCGAAAGGCGGAACGATCTTTCTGGACGAAATAGCCGAGACTCCGTTGAACCTGCAAAGCAAACTTCTCCGGGTCCTTCAGGAAAAATGTGTCATGCGTTTGGGGGATGACAAGGTGATTCCAATTGACGTGAGGATTATAGCGGCAACAAATCATTTCCTGATCAACGATGTAAAAACGGGCGCGTTTCGCTCGGATTTATATTATCGCTTATGTGTCTTAAGGCTTTACGTTCCGTCGCTGAAGCAGAGAGGGAGAGATATCCTCGTTTTAGCAAGGCATTTTCTAATTCAAAATCAGAAGGATCCGGATGAATTTCTGAATGAAAGCGTGCAGTCCCTTCTGCTGAATTATGAATGGCCCGGGAATGTAAGGGAACTGCAAAATTTGATGGAGCGCATCTCCATTATTGGCGGCGGAGGAAACACCGGGAATGTCGTAAAAGAACATATGGAGGAACTCTCTTCCGGGCTGGAAAAGAAATCGCCCCGTTTAAATGATTCTTTGATCCGAAAGGCGTTGGAAGAAACAGACGGCAGCATAACATCAGCCGCAAAGAAACTCGGGGTGAACCGGACAACGATTTGGAGGCATCTCCACAGGAAAAAGTAGGTTGCGTGTTGCGATACATGTTGCGATGCAATTTAATGCAACGCCATAAAGTTTGAAAAAAAGCCATATATCCGGCAAAAAAGCCGGATATATGGCTTTTTTTATTTGGCATGAGATTTGCGCTGTACATCCAACAGAATACTTTATGGGAGGAAAAAATATGTCGAGAATTTTAAACACGGAAGCGCTGATTCCTGAAATCAGGGAGCTCGCGATGAAAGCATGCTATGAGCTGGATGACAATTTGATAGATGCTTTCCGCGGCGCATTAAAAAGAGAGGAGTCGGATTATAGCCGGGATACTCTGCAGCTGCTGATTGACAATGCCGAGTATGCGAAAAAGGAACAGATTGCATGTTGTCATGATACCGGTGCATGTGTGGTCCTTTTGGAAATCGGACAGGAGGTCAGCTGGAGGGGAATCCCGCTGTTTGATGCTGTCAATGAAGGGGTCAGACAGGGATATGCGGATGGATATCTGAGAAAATCCATGGTGAAAGATCCTTTGGAGCGGGTGAATACCAATGACAATACCCCGGCGGTTTTGCATACGGAAATCGTGCCGGGCGATCAGGTTACGATAACGGTTATGCCCAAGGGCGGCGGCAGCGAAAACATGGGTGCTTTTACCACGCTTGTTCCCGGCGAAGGGAAAGAGGGCGTAAAGAGATTCGTCATGGAGACCATCCAATATGCCGGCGGAAAAACCTGCCCGCCCATTATTGTCGGCGTGGGAACCATGGATTATTGCACATGGATTGCAAAAAAAGCATTGTTGCGGCCGGTCGGCCAGCGGAATCCAAAGCCGCTTTATGCCGAGTTGGAGCAGGAACTGCTGGAGGAGATCAACAAGACGGGAATAGGCACGCTGGGAATGGGGGGTACGGTAACAGCCCTGGATGTACACATTGAATATTATCCCTGTCACATTACAGCGTTGCCTGTTGCCGTAAACCTTCAATGTCACGCAAGCCGTCATGCAACCAAAACGATATAAGGAGTGGGAAAAATGAGAAAATACAAAGTAAATCTGCCTTTGACAAAGGAAGAGCTGAAAAAATATGAAATCGGCGATATTTTGTATTTGACGGGATATGTATATACCGCCAGAGACGCCGCTCACAAAAGATTTGAACAGTTGGCCGCGCAAGGAAAACCGTTGCCCATCGACATCAAAGGACAGATCCTGTTTTATGCAGGTCCGTGTCCCACAAAGCCGGGAAGAACGATGGGATCCATCGCACCGACGACCAGCATGCGGATGGACAGATATGTGAAGATGACATTCGAACAGGGTATGGTCGCCATGATAGGAAAAGGGGACAGGGCGGATTATGTCGCCGATTTGTGTAAAGAGTACGGCGGGGCGTACTTGCTGAGCATAGGGGGCGCATCCGCCATGATCTCGAATCAGGTAAAATCCTGTGAAGTGGTGGCATATGAAGATTTGGGCACGGAGTCGGTCAAAAAGCTGTATGTCGAAGATTTAAGAGTGATCGTCGGCATCGATACGCAAGGGCGGGTCTTCCAGAAAAGAGAGATCGCAAAATATAAGAAAATTTAAAAAGAAGTTTTTGGGGAGGAAGAAAGTTAATTATGAAACTGTTTAAAAAAATGACACTGTTCCATAAAATCATGATTTGTTTCGTGCTGGGAATCGTGGTCGGAATTATAATGGGGCCTAAAGCATCCGTATTTGAGTTTTTAGGAACGATCATGATACGCTTGCTGGAAATGGTGGTTGCCCCGCTGATCCTTTGCCTGATGATCTCCACCGTCGGAAGCGTCAGCGATATGAAATCCTTTGGCGGAATAGCGGTCAAGACGGTTATTACATATGCGTGCTTAACTTTTATCGCTGTCGCATTGGGGCTGGGGACTGCATTGTTGTTCCATGTGGGAGAGGGCGCCAACATCGATGTCGGTTCCATCAAGGCGACGGAAGTGAAATCAGCTTCTTTTTTTGATTCCATCATCAATATGGTGCCGAAGAACATATTTGCCGCCTTATCGGAGCCGAACCTGATTCAAATCATTGTTTTCGCCCTCATTTTCGCTTTTGCTCTGACGAAATTAGGGGACAGAGGATTACGCGTGATCAATGCGTTCGATATCCTGTCGGATGCGATGAAGGGCGTTGTCAATGTCGTTCTGGGGTATACGCCAATCGGCGTGTTCGGGCTCATGGCAAATGTGATTGGAAATAACGGGGTTTCCATCATGATTCCTTTTGCAAAGGCCATCGCTGCGGTATATGTCGCTTCCTTTATCCAGACGGTAATCGTACATTCGGGAATTATAGGAAGCCTGATCTGTAAGGTAAGTCCGAAGAAATTCCTGGCTTCTTCCAAAGAGGCCATGACCTTTGCTTTTGCAACATGCTCCAGTGTGGCGACCATCCCGCTCGCCCTGAAAGCCACAAGGCGTTTGGGCGTACCCGATCGGATCGGGAATTTCATCATAACGATCGGATCGAATATGAGCATGGACGGGATTGCGATATACCAGGGGGTGGCGATCGTATTTGCTTCTCAGGTGTTCCATATGGATCTCACGATCCCGCAGTATTTTATGGTCATGTTCGCATCCACGGTAGCTTCGCTGGGGGTCGCCGGAGTGCCCGGTTCCGGCTTGATTGTCCTGTCGATCGTACTGAAAACGGTAGGCTTGCCGATGACGGCGGTAGGTTTGCTCGCCGGAGTTGACCGCATTATGAATATGGGAAGAATCATCCCCAACGTGACGGCGGATATTGCGACCTCATGCCTCGTGTCGAAGCTGGATGAAGGGCTGAATCCAAATCCGGTTGTGGATGATTGATAGGCCGGGCCTGTTTGCCGTTTGATGTCGGGAAATGGCTTTGCTGGTGAATGGTTAGCGGTCCGGATTTTCAGTTTGCTTCTGTAGTTTTATACGCAGAGTTGAAAAGTGCGCTTCCTATTATGGAAACGCACTTTTTTTGTTTACCGTATTTACTGATCCGTCGGCGCAGGTTGCTTGCGGAGACTTGAATCCTGCCGCGCCCCTACCCTTTCAACACATTTCCCCGCACCATGACCATGCTGACGTGGATGCTGTCGTCGAACAGCAGCAAGTCGGCGTCCTTGCCCTGCGCCACGCTGCCCTTGTCTTTGTCGAGCTTCAGCAGTTTTGCCGGGTTGAGCGTGATCATTTTGACCACCTCGTGGAGCGGGGCCTGCGTCATTTTCCACATCGTGCGGACCAGCCGGTCGCTGGTGGCGACGCTCCCGGCGAATGCGGTGCGGTCCGGCAGCTTCGCCACGCCATCCTCCACGATGGTCGGCAGGCCGCTTTCCCGGTTCCCCAGAACGTATTCGCCGTCCGGCATCCCGGCCGCGCGCATCGAATCCGTCACAAGGCAGATCTTTTCCGGGCCCTTTATTTTGTAGATCAGCTTCAGCAGCTCTTCCGGAAGATGCCTGCCGTCCGCGATGACCTCCACGAACAAATCGTCCAGAAGGTACCCCGCCTCGATGGCGCCGGCCACGCGATAGGCGTTTACGCGCCTTACGCCCGACATGCCGGAGTAAAAGTGGGCCAGGGCGGAAATCCCGTTCTCATACGCGCGGAACACCTGTTCGCAGGTGGCGTTGGAATGCGCAAGGGAGCTGACGATGCCGTTCTCCCGCAAAAATTTCAAAAAGTCGTCGGAGCCTTCCAGCTCCACCGCAAAGGACCAGCGGATCACCCGGTCGGTGCGGTGCACGACCTCCCGGTATTCGGCCGGGTCCGGCGCGCGCAGGTACTTGGGGTCCTGGGCGCCGCGCTGCTCGTAGGCAAAATACGGCCCTTCCAGGTGCAGGCCCAGAATGTTCGGCATATCGGCGCGCTGCAGCTCCACCCGGTTGAACAGCTCCACAAAGCTTAGCAGGGATTCGGAGGTGCTGGTGATCGTGGTGGGCACGATGGACGTGGTGCCGTGCTCCATATGGGCGCGGCACGCGGCGTAGACGGCGTTCAGGCTGCCGTCCATAAAATCGGCGCCGCCGGCCCCGTGGGTGTGGATGTCGATGAACCCGGGCGACAGGTATCGGTTCCCGGCGTCTATGATCCGGTCGGCGCCCGCATCGGGGGCTTCGCCGAACCAAACGCTCCGGATCTTTCCGCCCGAAACAAGCACGCTGCCCGGGGAAATGCCGGTCGGGGTGATGATGCGCGCGTCTTTGATGAGAGTGGTACTCATATCGAGCCTCTTTTTTTCTTACAGGCAGCGGATCCTGTCGCGGAAGCGCTGCATGAAGCGGTTGTTCCATTCGTCGCCGCCGGGTGCGTTGCCGCTCATCCACACGGGGGGCTTGATGCCTTCGTTGTTCAAGATGTTGATGGTTTCGATCACCATGCTGTTGAGCACGTAGGCGTTTGCGAAGGTGCTCAGCGCGCCGATCTTCTGTTCAAAGCCCGGCAGCTCGATGACGGCGTCGCCCAGCGGCACCTTGCAGTCCACCGTGTAGTCCACGATTTCGTGCAGGTTCTTTTTGGACGGGTGCCTTGCCACATGGTCTTTCGGGCAGCTGTTGGCGTGCTCGTGGGAGCTGACGCCGATGACGGCCGCGCCGTTCTCCTTCGCCTGCAGGGCGGCGTCGATCGTGGCGGCGTTGATGCCGTAGGCGTTGACGACGATCAGCAGGTCCCCCTTGCCGATGCGGTAATCGTTGACGACGATGCGCCCGTAGCCGGGCAGGCGCTCCGTCTGCATGGATTTCAGCGCGCCCGCGCTGAGCATGGTCTCCTGATTGAGCATCGCGCTGACGTGCATCAGCCCGCCGGCGCGGAAGAAAATCTCCATGGCGGCCAGGTTGGAATGCCCGCCCGGCCCGAAGATATAGATCAGCCTGTCTTTTTTGATCTGCTCCGCCATCGCGTGGGCCGCGGCCAGAATATGATCTTTTTCCTCGTCGTGGATCTTCTGAAGGATGCCGAACACCTTCGTCAGGTATAAATCCATCACAGTGCCTTCCTGCATGATGAAGTCCTCCTTTAAAAATGAATGGATGAACGGATGGCCTTTTTGATCAGGGGCTCGATCTCCTGCCTGTATGTGCCGGCCAGAGCAAAATACAGGGCCGATTCCTTCGGCTCGTACCCGCCGTGCGCAATCTGTCCGGCGGTGCACAGGTAGCCGATCATCCCGTTTGTGTAGGCGATGCAGACCGCCCCGGGCCGGACGCCGCGGGCAAAAGCGGCATATTCCTGAGCCACTTCCGCGTTAAACGTATAAAAACACATTTCCGGGCCGTACCGGATACAGGAGACCTCCAGCTCTTCAAAAGCCCGGCTGCCGCTGTCCCAGACGGCCCGGGCCCACTCCCGTTCCACGCCCTGCGCGGTTTTCAGGCGGGCCCGCAGCTCCTCTTTGGACAATACCCCCTCGAGCGGCAGGGACGCCGTCGTGCGGCTGGTGCGCAGGCAGGGCTGAACCGCCTTTCCGGGTTGCTCCAGCAGGGCCTTGCACTGGCGGTGGAAATTTTCGGCGAACAGCAGCACTTTCTCGTGATCCACGGTGACAAAGCGGTCACCCAGCACGCTGTTGGGCCGCAGGTCCGCGGTGCAGCCCTGTAAAAACAGCGAGACGCTGTCAGGGAAATCGCCGTCCAGCATGCGCAGGGCGACGCCGGGATAATCCGGCGAAACCGCGTTCTGGTCGGAAAGGTTCGCGTGGCAGGGATAATGCACCATGCAGCCCTTCAGGCTGCCGTCCAGCCGCCGGAAAGCGAAAATGGTCAGTGTATGATCGGCGGGTACCTGATAATTGGGGCGCATGAGGACGCCGCTGTCCGAGATCACGCGCCGGTAGACGTTCAAAGCGCAGGTGCCGTCATGCCGGAAAACGTTTACCGGCTCCAGATTCTCCTGCGCGATCCTTACGACCTGCTCCACCCGCTGCATCAGGAAATCCGCATACCCGGGGCTGAACTCTTCCAGCGAGGGAGTGAACCGGCCGCCGGTCGGCGGGCCGGAGTGATTGTGGGAGGCGACAAAGAAAATATTCTCAATGGGGATCGCGTACCGGGCCGAAAGCATTTCCCTCGCGGCGTCTACAAAGCCGCCGCTCCACCACAAAAGGTCCGCATAGACAAACAGGATCGTTCCTTCCCGGCTCCGGTGGAGATGGACGCGCAGAAAAATGTCTTCGTTCACCCGCTCGAAAGGGGTTTTGCGCGTGGCGTAGCCGCACAGGCGCACGGGCATGGGCGGCGTGATCGCCAGCTTTGCGGTGCCGAGCTGCATCATAAGGGTTCCTCCTCGCGTGCCGGAAACGGAAACCGCCAAGTGGATTCGGCGGCTCTGATTCCTTTTATTTGCACAGCTCCACGATCTTGATAAAATCGCGCAGAATGTGGAACGGGTCTTTGACCGGGAGCGCCACGACCTTTTCCTCCGGGGTGCCGTCGCGCTTGCGGATTTGGATCCACTCGCCCAGCTCGCGGTTGGGGAACGTATCGAAAATGTATTTTTCGGCCTTTTGATAGCGTTCCAGCAGATCGGGTTCCCCCGTCAGCCTGTAAAGGTATGGGAAGACGTACAGGGTTTCAGCGTGGGGCCACCAGAGCTTCATATCCCATGTGTCCACGATCAGGCGCTCGAAGGCGCTGTCTCCCCGCCAGCCCTTCGGCGGGCCGCCGTCCCGGTCCACAAACCGCAGCAGGCCGCCGAATTCTTTGTCCCAGCCGATGTCGAAGGCGTCGCGGGCGGCCGTCACGATGCGCGGCAGGTAACGGTCGAGATCGCCGTAATCCTTCAGGAACTCGGCGCAGAACCACATGTCCTCCAGCGTGTGGCCGGGGTTGACGTGGCGGTCCAGCAGAAGGCTCTGATAGTTTTCGTCGGTGGAAATATGCTCGCGGATGTAGCCGTTGCAGTAATCCCGGTCCAGAATCTCCTCCACCTTGCCGAGGCCGTAGGCGGTTTCCTCCCCGCAGGGCAGGCCTAGGCGCTCCCGCATTTTGATGTACTCATAGGTGGTGTTCACCAGGATCATCGGGATGGAATGGACGCGGTAGCCCTTCGGAATCGGGTAGGGCTCCGTCAGGTAATCGCCGCTTTCCGCCCGGTCGCGAATGCTCTGGAACAGGCGCTCCACCGCCGGAAGATTTTCGGTCAGCTTCAGGGCCTTGGTGTACTGCGCCATCCCGATCAGCGCAAAGCAGTCCGCGAACAGGCTCGCGTCATAGCGCCCGGTGCGCCCGTCCTTCAGCTTGCTTCCGTCGCGGTCCAGAAGGTAGCAGCAGACGCTGTCGCCGCAAATGGAATGCTCGGTCAGAAAGCGGTAGGTGCCCTGCATCTGAACCATCAGGTCGTCGGCATCCAGGCGAGGGAACAGCCCTTCCTTTTTCAAGTCGTACAGGCGCCCCAGCAGCCACAGATAGCGCCCCTGCGACCACGTGAATTTGTGGTCACTGAGCTTTTTGTCGCCGTAATTGTTGATGCAGTTCAGAATTCCGCCCTTCTCATAGTCGTAAAAGCGGTTCCAGTAGGGCATGAAGTCATCCTGAATCTGAGAGACATAGAAATCCAGATCATTTTTTTCTGTCATTTTTCCCGCCCCAATCTGACCATCAGATGCTCCACCTCGGCCGGGACCTCTTTTTTAGAGACGTACTTATTGTACAGCCCGACCAGGACAAAGATCACGAACGAAACGAGCAGCGGGGCGATCAGGGCCGTGTCGGTTTCCAGCTGAAGGCCCATTTTGGTGGCCGCGAACATGCCGAGCCCGCCGATCATGGAGGCGATCGCCGCGGTGCTGTCGCAGTGCTTGAAGCAGGGCAGCATGCCGAACAGCAGCGGGATCGCCGTAGGGCCGAGCAAAGCCGCGAACCAGGTCAGGATGATGCCGGTGACGCCGCCGAGCTGGTCGCGCAGCAGGCCGACCACGACGGTCGAAACGGTGAAGCAGATGGTCACGATCCGCGCAAGGCGCAGGGATTCCTTCTCTTTCAGCTCCAGAATGGCGGGCCTGATCTTGGAGAGGATGTCGCGCGTGATCACCGCGGAAACGGTGTTCAGGTCGGAGTTGCACATGGACATGGTCTGTGCGAACATGGCCGCGAGCACCAGGCCGACCAGGCCCACCGGCAGGAACTTATGGGCCAGCGACGCGTACAGGCCGGCTTCCGCCTGCGCCTGGGTCCAGCCGGGGAAAAGGATAGGGCCGCACCACATGGGGAAGAACAGCACCAGCGGCCAGACCAGGTAAAGGGCCGAAGAAAGGAAGGCCGCCTTTTTTGCCTGCCGATCGTTTTCCGTGGAGATAAAACGGGCGGCCAGGTTCCAGGTGCCGCCGTTGTAGCTCAGAAAGATCACGAAGAAATAGAGCAGGGTCCAGGAAAGCGAGCCCTGTCCGCGGCCCGCGTTGAATACGGTCAGGTGGCTTTGGGGCAGGGCGCCGAGGATGCTGGCGAAGGTGTAGCCGTACTCCCCCAGGTGGCTGATCACCGAGAAGAACAGGATCAGGCCGGCCGTCAGGGTGACAAGAAACTGAACGAAATCGGTCAGCAGGTCGGCGATCAGGCCGCCGATGGAGATGTAGAGCATCGACGCCATGCTGCCCAGAATGATCCCGAGCCAGATGGGCAGGCCGGTGAAGCCGTAAAGCAGGATTCCCAGGGACGCCCATTTCGCGCCCACATCCAGCAGCTTCACGATGATGCCGGAGCCGGCCACGATCAGCTGGGCCGCTTTGTTGTAGCGCATCTGCAGGTATTCGGTGGGCGACTGAATCCCGAGCGCGCGGCGCAGGCGCGGCCATCTGGGCACGATGGTGACGGCGCCGATCGAGGTGGCCAGCGCGATGTTGACCGCCCACCAGAAATAGATCGAGGTGCCGTACGCATAGGCGATGCCCGCATATCCGACGAATACCACGCCGGAATAGCCGGAGACATGGTGTGATATGCCGGAAAGCCACCACGGCACCTTTCCGCCGCCCACGTAAAAATCCTCCGAGCTTTTGATGGAACGTTTCGACCAGAAACCGATGCCGATGATTACCAGGAAGAAAAGGACCAAAGCGGCGTAATCAAGGGGCTGCATATGTCCGACTTCCATGTTTTCCCTCCTCACTTATTATGGTTTGCAGAGCTTTTCCAGATTGCGCAGCCGGGCGCTTGCGTAGTAGTCGTTCAGCCCCTGGTGCTGTTTCTTTTCCATCCCCCTTTCCATCTCTTCCACCAGGGCGATATATTTTTTTACGTCTTCCATTGGGAAGACGGTCGTCAAAAAGGAATCCAGCTTGAAATCCTGCCGGGAAATCCGCTTGTTCCAAAGCAGCAGATGCCCCAGGAAACAGAGCGTCAGCGCAAACGGCAGAACCACCTGGAACAGAAACGGGCCGAGCCATTGCTCCACGGGGATGCGGAATGCGAATACACAAAGGATGGCGTTCAGCAGGACAAGCGGGGGCAGCATGAGCTGAAGGATGACGGCGGGCTGGCATTTTCTGCGGTAGCGCTCGATCTCCCGCACGATCGCAATGCGCATGAACTGCTTTCCGTACTTCTCCAGAAGGACGGGGTTTACCGCCACCTTCGGGCGGTTTCCGCGAAAGCGCAGGGGAGAAATCAGCTCGGCGACGCGCAGGGTAAAATCGTACCGGCCCAGCTCGGGGCTGGTGCAGAGCTCCACGCCGTAATCCCGCGGCAGCTCCAGATCCAGCGGCGTCAGAGTGCCGTATTCGCGCAGGGACCTCGGCAGGGCGAGCGTTTTGAGCGTCAGCATCCGCAGAAGGCAGATTCCCCCGGCGAGGATCACTGCCGCAAGCCACAGGCGCGGCACGGCAACTTTCGCCCCCAGCAGGGCTGCGGATGCGAGAGGAATGCCGATGCCCGCCAGATAATACACGTTCGAGCTTTTCCAGTTCATAGAATCCGCCTCCCGTATTTTGAAAAGAGAAGGTTTACTGCAGCCCCGCGGCGCTGGCCTTGTCGAGGTACATCCGGCAGCCCTTCTGCAGCCGCAGGATGCTGGCCGGGCAGCTTTCGCCGATTTCCCCGGTCAGCGCCGCGGCCACGGCTTTGGCCTTGCGCTCCCCGGGAACGATGCAGAACAGGTAAGGGGCGCTCACCAAAGTGGGGATGGTCAGCGTGATGGCCTGTTTGGGCACGTCGGCCAGCGTGGCGAAGCACTTGTCGTGCACCTGCTGCAAACGGCAGACTTCTTCCAGCTTTACCACTTTTACGGCTTTGGGGTCTTTAAAGTCGGCCGCACCGGGGTCGTTGAAGGCAATGTGGCCGTTTTCCCCGATCCCCAGAAACACGATGTCCGGCGGAGCGGCTTTCAGCAGCGCGGCGTAGCGTTCGCATTCCCGGCGGGGGTCCGCGCGCCCGTCGATCAGATGGACGGATGCGAACGGGACGCGGCGGAAGATCGCGCTGCTCAGAAATCCGTTGAAGGACTTGGGATTCCCCACTTCGAACCCCACATATTCATCCATATGGTAGGCGTGAATCCGTTCCCAGGGAATGCCCTGCCCGGTCAGGGCGGCGAGGAACTCGTTTTGGGATGGGGCCGCGGCGAACACACAGCTGATTTCCCTTTTCTGCCGCAGCAGCGCGCGGATCTGCTCCGCCGCTTCGCGGGCCGCGTTTTCCCCCATCTCCTTTCGCGTGTCGAAAATTTTCAGCCTGATTTCTCCGTACGTTCTTTCCTGCATGGTAGCGTCTTCTCCTTTTGCTGATATTTATGGCTCATTGATTTTCCGGACGGACTGACGGATGATCAGCTCCGGCTGAATGACGATCTGCTCCGGCCTCAGGCCGGGGTTCTGAATGTGTTCGAACAGCAGATCCACGGCGCACTGACCCGTTTTCAGCGCGGGCTGAAAGATGGTGGTGAGCGCCGGGGTCACCATGGACGCGAAAGGGATGTTGTCGAAGCCGATGATGGAGACGTCCCCCGGCACGCGTATCCCCTGGCGGGAAAGCGAATCGATCATGCCGATGGCGGTGATGTCGTTGACCGCCATTACCGCGTCGGGCTTCGGGTTGCATTCCAGCAGCATGCTGGCCAGCGCGCGGCCGTTGTGGATGTCGAGGTTTTCGTCCTTTTCCGGAAGATCCTTTTCCCCGCAGATGAGGAGCAGGTTTTCTTCTGCGGGGATTCCGGCGTCGGACAGGGCTTTTTGATATCCTTCCATCACCAGCTTCCGGCTGCTGCGGTCGATGACGCGGCTCGCGAAGGCGATCCTTCTGTGCCCGCATCGAATCAGGTAATCCGCCGCCATGTATCCGCCCTTGAAAAAATCGAAGGAGACGCTGTTCCCCGAAAAGCCCTCGTACACCTGGTCGAACAGGATAAACGGCGGGGCGTCCGGCTGTTCCAGCTCCTTCAAAAAAGCGCCGGACTGATCGATGCTGGAGAAAAGCAGCCCCGCGACCTGCTGCCGCAGCAGGATATCCAGCTGACGGCGCTCCATTTCGGGGCTGTCATACGAGCTGCACACAATGGGGGCGTAGCCGTTCAAGACACATTTCCGCGCCGCGACGGAAACAAGCTGCGCATAAAACGGGTTGAGCAGGTCCGGCACGATGATGCCGATCTCTTTGCTGGCGACCCCTTTCAGCATCTGGCTGAAGATGTTCGGCTTGTAATTGAGCTTTTGGGCGGCCTTGCGCACCCGGGCGCAAAGCTCTTCCTTCACGGGATAGCCGGAATCGCTGAGCACGCGGGACACCGTGGCCGGGGAGACATCCGCTTCCCTTGCGATATCCAGGATCGTGGCGCGTTTTGATTTTCCTTTTGACATAAGCGAGCTCCTTTTTACATCGCCCTCAATCGAATGGCAGAGTGTTCGTCCTTCTCCCGCCGCGGGCGGGGGAAGGGATTCAGCAGTGCTGCAAAGCGCTAGAAAACGTTTTCTAAGCGCCCAAAAAAAATGAAACCAAATATTCAAATTTTGTTTTTTTACAGCTACCCCATTTTTATGGTAAAATGAACAAATTTATGACAGATAGAAAGCAGTCCAATTAAAGATTTGCCCTATCGTCATAAGAAAAGCCCGGATTTTCCCGGGCTTTTCTTATGCAATTTTTTTGAGGGGTGCGCCGGATTTTTTTAAAAAAATCCCCTCGCCGTTGCGGCAAGGGGGTTCCTGTGCTTCAGACCGTCCATTTATCACGCCATGCGGTAGGCGTATTTTTTATGGACAGCAAACTGTCTATAGATCATTATTTTTTACACCACGTTTAAAACGATATCAGCAAAACAATATGTAAAAACGTAAATTTTAAATCGTTTTTCGATTCCCGCAATTTTTCTGGGTATGGGATTTTGACAAAGAGGAAAAATGGCTGAATGAAATGTCGGAGAAGGGCCTGCAGCTTGTGTCGGTAGGATTCTGCAAATATGTTTTCGACGAGGGAGCGCCCGGCGAATACGACGTCAGGCTGGAGCTTCTGGAAAACTGGCCGATGCATCCCGAAAGCACCCGGTATATTAAATTTATCGAAGACACGGGCGCGGAGTATCTAGGCTCGGTGATGCGCTGGGCATATTTCAGAAAGAAAAAACGAAAGGCGGGTTCGATCTGTTTTCCGATATCGGTTCCCGCATCAAGCATCTGAACCGGATCCTGGTTTTGCTGGGTTTGATCGGCCTCCTGGAGCTGTCCGCCGGTTCCGCGAACGATCTGCTGTACTACTTCAGAAGCGGATTGACCGTCCATTTGTTTTCGAGCATTTTCTGCCTGTTACTGGGTGTCCTGATCGCTTATGGATTCGTCCGGATCTGTCGGAAACCGAACCGGCTGAAAAAGGAAAGAATCCTGCATGAATGAAGTCCATGATAAAAAATCCGGGCCTTTTGCCGGCTTTACGGCCGGCAAAAGGCCCGGATCGATTTTGTATTTACGCCCCTTTGCCGGTCATCTTTTTGTCCAGATGCCTGCCGATCAGCCTGGTGATCACGCTGAAGAGGAAGACCATGATGAGCAGGATCGCGGAGGAAATGTCCGCGATCTGGGCCGCGTTGGGCGCGACGGCCTCGGTTCTGGAGGCCCAGATATGCAGGGCGAGCGTTTCGCCCGGGCGGAACGGATTGAGCGGGCTGGTGGGAGAGGACAGATTCCAGTTCGACCAGTTGATGTCCGTGCTCATGCCGGCTGTGTAAAGCAACGCGGCGGCTTCCCCGAATCCGCGCCCCGCGGCCAGAATGATTCCCGTGATGATGCGCGGGACGCACGCGGGCAGCAGCACGAACACGATCGTCTGCCATTGGGTCGCGCCCAGCGCCAGGCTTCCCTCCCGGTATTCGTCCGCCACCGCGTGCAGCGCGTCCTCCGTTACGGTCGTGATCAGCGGAAGGCTCAAAATGGAGACCGCAAGCGCGCCGGCCATCAGGCTCCATTGGGAGTGCGTCATGACGACGAACACCAGATAGCCGAAAAGGCCGACCACGATCGAGGGCAGGGAAGAGAGCGTCTCGATGCAGGTGCGGACGAAGCTGGAAAGCCGCCCCTGCTTCGCGTATTCCGCCATATAGATACCGGCGGCCACCCCGAACGGCACGCTGATCAGCAGCGCGAGAAACACCAGGTAGACCGTATTGAACAGCTGGTCTCCGATTCCGTTTTCATTGAAAGCCAGAAGGCCGATGTCGAACTCCCGAAAGGCCTTGAACAGGATATAGACCGTAAACGCACCGAGCAAAAGCAGGAAAAATCCCGCGACGAGATACAGCACGACCGTCATGAACCTGTCCATCATTTTCGCGGAATGGCGATTCCCTTTCATTCTTTCCTCACCTGCTTTTCCGATATTTTCCTGACAAGAAGGATGAATGCGTAGGAAATCAGCAGCAGAAGCAGCGCCATCGTCCACAGGGCGAGGTTGTATTCGCCGCCTTCCGCCGCGCCGCCCATGTCGGAGGCGATCGCGGAAGTCAGGTTGTTGGTGGGGGAGAAGATGTTTTCCGGGAAAGCGAGCTTTTTCCCGATGACCATCGCCACGGCCAGCGCCTCGCCGAACGCGCGGGCCAGGCCCAGGATGATCCCCGTGAGCACGCCGGGCCGGGCCGCGGGCAGAAGCACCCGCCAGATCACCTGCCAGCGCGTGGAGCCGAGCCCGTACGCGGCCTCTTTGTATTCTTCCGGAACGCTCCGCAGCGCATCCGCCGAAACGCTGGTGATCGATGGAAAGATCATCACCGCCAGAACAAGGGCGCCCGCCAGCACGGAAAAGCCGTAGGGCAGATGAAACACCCTTTCGAGGAACGGCACCAGCACCGTCACCCCCACCCAGCCGTAAACGACCGAGGGGATTCCGATGAAAATTTCAACGGCCGGCTGAAAGATTTTTTCGCTCAGCCGGGGGGAAATCTCCGCCATAAAGATCGCCGCCGCAATGCTGAACGGGGCGGAAATCAAAAGGGCCAGCATGCAGATGGAGATGGAGCCGAAAATAAAGATGGCGGCGCCGACGTGCCCTCCGCCGGTAAAATCGTCGGCGGGGTTCCAGTCGGGGGAAAACAGGAACTCCGCCACGCTGTGGTGGAATACCGTGAAGGTCCCCACGCCTTTATAAATCAGGAAGGCGCCGATTGCCAGCGTGAGAATGATGATCAGCATTCCGCACGCGGTGATGACAGAGCGCCAGAAGGTTTCTTTTTTTGCCATTCGACCAGCTTCCTTTGACAGGCAAAGGCCGGACGGAAAAACCGCCGGCCTTCACCTATGTAGAATAAAATGAAAAGATGAAACGAGAGGCTGTTATTTCGTAGCCTTCATTTTGGAAGTGACGTTGTAGCCCAGCGTTTCTACGGAGTTGCCGTATTCTTCGGACTGCATATATTCGATCAGGGCCTTTGCCGCGCCGGCGGCCTCGCCCTTGGTGTACATGTGCTCATAGCCCCAGACCTTATAGGTCCCGTTGTAGGTGTTTTCCAGCGACGGTTCGACATTGTCGATCGCAACCGTGGAAACGCTGGTGTTGTTGATCAGGTAGGAAAGAGCGACATAGCCGATCGCGCCCTTGTGGGTGGAAACGCTCTGAAGGAGCGCGCCGGAATCATCCGTTTCCAGGGAAGCGTTGGAAGCTTCTTCCTGATTGTTCAGCGCGTACTGCTTGAACAGAGCGCGCGTTCCGGAAGTCGCCGGGCGGGTGACCAGAACGATGGGCTCATCCGGGCCGCCGACTTCTTTCCAGTTCTTGGTTTTCGCGGTGAAGATGCTGACCAGCTGTTCGGTGGTCAGGCTCTTGACCTTCTCGGCCACGTCTTTGTTCACGATCGGGGCCATGGTGATCACACAGATCTTGTGGTCGACGAGCTCCTTGGCCTTGTCCGCGGCAAGCTTGCTGGCCGCTTCCACGTCGGAGTTCCCGATATCGACCGAACCGTCGGAAACCTGCTTCAGGCCCGTGCCGGAACCGCCCGCGTTCAGCGTGATGGAAACGTCGGGATTGATCTTCTTAAATTTGCTGATCGCGTCTTTCACCAGCGGGTAAAGCGCGGAGGAACCGGAAGCGGTGATGCTGCCCGTCACCTTTTCCGGAGCCGCGGAGGCTTCGGATGAACCGGTTTCCCCGGCAGGCGCCGGAGCCGCCGCAGAGGATGTCGCCGTCGTGCTCGAGCAGGCGCTCGCACTTACCAGAATGGTTGCCGCAGCCAACAAAAGCGATAAAAACTTTTTCATACCATTTCTCCTTACACATCTTATCTTTAACATCACGCTCCTAAGGATAGACCGGCATTGTTAAAAAAAGATTATGTCTCCGTTGTTTTTGTGTTAAACGGAAAGGAGGGCCGGCGGGCTGAAATTCCCGCAGGCGGCGCCGTGCGGCGTGCTCCGCACGGAATTCAGAGGACAAAAAAGAATTTTTCAGGCTGGCCGCTTTTGCGAAATACCACTTTTTGCGGCAGCCCCTTATCTATGGAAAGCCGGATGCACCCGGCTTTCCAAAAATGATCTAGATATCCTCAAACGGAGCGATGATCTCGTTGATCCTGGCATTCATCCCGTCGTCGATGTCCCATGTCAGGCAGTGGACGTTCTGTTCCAGCTGCTTTACCGAGGAGGCCCCCCCGATGATGGAGGTGACTTCCGGCTGCTGCCGCAGCCAGTTCAGGGAGATTTCGCTCATGGGCCTGCCGCATTCGTCCGCGAGCTTTTTGAGCTTTTCCGCGGCGTCGAAATACAGCTTGAACTGCGGGCCGACCAGCTTCGGGTTCGCGTTCCGGATGTCGTTTTTCGAAAAGCTGATGCCGGAATGGAATTTGCCCGCGAGAAGCCCCTGGAACAGCGGACTGTACGGAAGAAACGCCTGCCCGTATTTTCTGACGTTGGGCAGCACTTCTTTTTCCGTTTTGTATTCCAGCGGGATGTTATGGTAGCTGCCGGTGTTCCGCTCCAGCATATTGTACAGGCTCTGCTGGCAGTTCACCTCGGTCAGCGTCATCATCTTGTCGACGTCCTTCTGAGGAAAATTGCTCAGCCCGACATAGCGTATTTTGCCGGCCTTCTTGATCTCCTCCAGCGCCTGTGCGGTTTCTTCCAGCGGAACGCTGGGGTCGGGCCAGTGCATCTGATAGATGTCGATGTGGTCGGTCTGAAGCCTTCTCAGGGTATTGTCGATTTCCTTCAGAAGGCTTTTCCTCGAGAGGTTGTTGGTCGTCTCGTGCTTTTCGTTCCAGAGCAGGCCGCCCTTCGACGCGATCAGCACCCTGTTCCTCAGATTCCCTTCTTTCAGGGCCTTTCCCAATACCTCCTCGGAATGTCCCCACCCGTAAACGGGGGCGACGTCGAAAAAGTTGATCCCCAGATCGATCGCCGCGTGGATGATGTCGATGGATTTTTTGTCGTCCGTGGAGTCCCAGTCGCCGCCGAAGTTCCAGCATCCGATCCCGATTGCCGAAATTTGTTCCCGGATCCTTTTTACTTTTTTATAGATCATGATGAAATGCCTCCCATTTCAGATTTCGTTAATTGCGTTTTTTGCGGACCTTATCCAGAACGACTGCGATGACGATCAGGGAGCCGATGATGATTTCCAGGATGAAGGAATTGACGCCAAGCAGCGTGCCGCCCTGCCGCAGGGTGGCCATGATCATGGCGCCCAGCACCGTGCCGATCACGGATGATTCCCCGCCGTCCAGGCTCGCGCCGCCGACCACCGACGCCGCGATCGCGTCGAGCTCGTAGCCCGTGCCGGCATCCGGAACGCCGTTCCCCAGCCGGGACGCGAGCAGAATCCCCGCGAAGCCGCAGACGATCGCGCAGAATATGTACACCCCGTACACGACGAAGCGCACGTTGATGCCGCTCAGCCTCGCTGCTTCCTTATTGCTGCCGTACGCGTAAATGTTCCGCCCGAAGACCGTCTTGTTCGCGAGGAACAGGGTGACGAGGATCAGAGCGAGATAAGAGAGGAACAGATAGGGGATCCCCATGAAAGTGCCCGACGCAAAGCCCGTAAAGCTTTTCGGAAGATTGGATATGGTCGCCGCGCCGGTGATCAGCATGATGATGTTCCTCACGATGATCAGCGAGCCCATGGTGGCGATGAACGGGGGCACGTTCGCGTCGAAAACGATGATCCCGTTGAACAGCCCCACCAGCACGCTCGCCCCCATCGCCACCAGAATGGAGACCGGGATCGGCATGCCCCCCACCATGCACATGGAGGCGACGACCCCCGAAAGCCCCACCGTGGAGCCCACCGAGATGTCGATCCCGGCGGATGTGATGACGAGCGTCATGCCCAGCGCGATCATGCCGTAGATGGATGCCTGCTTTAACAGCGCCATCAGCGTGTTGACCTCAAAGAAGACCGGGGAGCTGACCCCGAAGAACAGGAACAGTAAAACAAGAATCGCAAATAGGAGCAATTGGGTCGAATGGCGCGTCGCCGTCAGAATGGTTTTCTTTTTGCCTTGCCTGCTTTCCTCAGCCATGATAGTTATCCCTTTCCTTTTATTCCGGAAGCCAGACGCATGATGCGCTCATCCTGAAACTCTTCTTTGGATAAGACCGCGGTCTGCTTTCCCTCGTACATGATCAGCATACGGTCGGCCAGCCCCATCACCTCGGGGAGGTAGGAAGAGATCAGGATGATCGTTTTTCCCTGCCCGATCAGCGTCTCGAATATTTTGTAAATCTCTGTCTTGGCGCCGACATCCACCCCTACCGTCGGCTCGTCGAAGATAAACAGATCGCTGTCCTGCTCCAGCCATTTTGAGATGACGACTTTCTGCTGATTTCCCCCCGACAGGTTTTTGACCACCTGAAAGACGGATGGGGTTTTGATCTGAAGCATCTCACAGAATCTTCCGGCGATTTTCACTCCCTTTTTGTTGTCGACCACGCCGAACCGGCTGATTTTGTCCATCGCGACGATGTTGACGTTGTCGGCGACCGACAGGGTCAGCGCCAGCCCCTGCGCGCGCCTGTTTTCCGGGAGCAGCGCGATTTTGGAGCGGATTCCCTGCAGCGGCTTGACAAAATCCGCTTTTTTCCCTTCGAAGGTCACGCTGCCGCCGTCCTTGACGTCCGCGCCGAAGATGCTTCTGACGATCTCCGTTCTGCCGGAGCCGACCAGGCCGAACATCCCGAAGATCTCGCCCCTTTTCACCTCGAAGCTGACGTTCTGAAAGGCTTTTCCCCTGGAGATGTTGTCGACTTTTAAGAGCGTTTCCCCCGGCGCGTCGTGCTCGATGTGATAGATGTCCTCCACGTTCCTGCCGACCATCATGGCGATCAGCCGGTCCTGGTCCGTGTCGGCGATGCCGACGGTATCGACCAGGGCGCCGTCCTTCAGGACGGTGACGCGGTCGCAGATCTCAAAAATCTCTTCGAGCCGGTGCGATATGTATAAGATTCCGACTCCCCTGCCCTTCAGCTGGGCGATGATCCTGAACAGCTGCTCCGTCTCGGCGTTTGTCAGCAGGGCGGTGGGCTCGTCGAAAATGACCAGCCTGCTGTTCTGGTGGACGATCTTGCCGATGGCGACCATTTCCTGCTGGGCCATGGATAAGGTCCGGATGATCGCCCCCGGGTCCACGTGAATGTCGACGGAATCCAGCGTCTCTTTTGTTTCCCGGTTGATCTTCTCATAGTCGACCGTCCCGAACTTTGTCCGGGGAAGCTGGCCCATAAAGAAGTTTTCCGCGACGGAAAGGTGCTGCGCAAGGTTGACGTCCTGATAGACCGCGCCCAGCCCGAGGGACTGCGCGTGAATGGGGGACCTCACCTCCGTCTGCTTTCCGTTGATGTAGATTTCCCCGGCCGTCTTGGTAAAGACCCCCATCAAAATCTTGATGATCGTCGATTTGCCGGCCCCGTTTTCTCCCACCAGAGCGTGGACCTCGCCGGGAAGCACATCCAGGTCGACCCCCGCCAAAGCGCGGACGCCCGGAAATTCCTTTACGACCCCTTTCATGGCAACGATCGGCTGCTGTTGTGGCTGCATACAAACCTCCTCTCTTAAAAGCAGACTCCATCCACCGGTCATCGGTTTCAGGAGCCTGATTTTATACCGGTTGAAAAATGATCGGTCAGTTCTTGTCCGGATACAGCAGCTTCTGCACGGCGGGGTCGCTCATGTTGTCCTTTGTGACAAGCGTCGTTTTGGAAACGACGTCATGTTCGACCGACTTGCCCTCGGCGGCGGAAACCACTGCCAGCACGCCGTTATAGCCCATGCCGTACGGATCCTGAACGATGATGCCGGTCAGGTGCCCGTTCTGAATCGCCTGGATTTCCGTATCGTCCGAATCGAACGCATAGGATACGACCTTGTCGCCGGCCTTGTTCTGCTCGATGGATTTGGCGATGCCGTCGCCCATCAGGTTGTTGTCCCCGAAAATGCCGATCAGGTCCTTGTTGGCCATCAGAAGGTTATCCGTCTCGTCGAGCGCCTTCTGCATATCGCCGTTGCAGAACCGGGTCGGAAGCACGCTGATCCCCGGCACCTGCTTTTTGATCTCATCCGCAAAGCCCTTGCAGCGCGCCTGGTTCACGGGCGAGCTGGAATCCGAGCTGATGACCGCCACTTTCTTTCCGGTGGGGTCGATGCCCTTCGCTTTCCACTGCTTCGCCATCTCGTCAGCGGCCGTGGCCGCTGCGGCGGCGTGGTCGGTCGCGATATGCTCCGCATACACATCCGTGCCGAGCTTATTGTCGACCGTAACGACGGGGATCCCCGCCTTCACCGCCTGCTCAACGGCGGGCACGGTCGCTGTGGAGCTGATGGAAGCGAGCACGATTCCATCCGGCTTCGCAGCCACCGTATTTTCCAGGATGGTCACCTGCTTTTCCATGTCGGACTCGGAAGCCGGGCCGGCCGTGGTGACCTTGATCTTCCCGCCGCTTTCGTCGGCCGCGGCCTTTGCGCCGAGCAGAAGCGTCTGCCAGTAAGAGGATTCGGTTGCCTTGATGATGACGGTGACGTTGTAGCTGCTTTTCGCCGTTCCCGAGCCGCCGTCTGAAGCGGCTGCCGAGGACGCGGGAGCCGCTGCGGGCGTATCGGACGAGCATGCGGCGCAGGATGCCGCCGTCAGGGATGCCAGAAGCAATGACATGATTCTCTTTTTCATAACCCTTTTCTCTCCCAAAAATCAAATTTATATTGAACGGAACCCGGCGGCTCCGTTAATATATGGAATGGCATTTTCAGCTAAGAGATAGAATTTGTTTCTGTTCCTCCCCCGAAAGGGGATAGGAGGAACAATCCGGGTTCGCAGTCATGAGCGGAATTGGTCGTTCCGGGCTGGTTCCGGAACGCAGGGGCCGTCTTCTGTTTTGGCGGAATCCGCAGGCTTTCTGTGTGGAACCGGTTCCACACACGGGAAAAAGAATCACTCTCTCCTTTCAGAGCCTTTCAATTCCAATTTGCAGGGGATCACCCGGATATTCCTCTCGGCGTTCGGCGTTTTCATCCGTTGGAGCAGAAGCTCCATGGCGACCCTGCCCATCTCTTCCGTATCGCGCGAAACACAGCTGAAATGGAACCCCAGCGCGTCGAGCATCGCGATATGGTCGATGCCGATGACGGCGATGTCCTTTCCGATCGTCAGATTCCGCTCGACCATCGCCTTGATAAAGCCGATGCTTGTGCGGTTGTTCGTCGTCACCATGGCATCCGGAAGGTCTCCCGCAGCGAGCATCTGCTTTGTCAGCCGGTATGCCGTGTCGACCGTAAAATCGCCCTTCAGCAGGAAAGGCTCGGGGATTTCCAGGTGGTTCGCCGCCATGGCGTCCTTGTATCCCCGGTATCTTTCCCTCCCGATTTTCAGCTGCATGTCGCCGAGGATGATGCCGATTCTGCGGTTCCCCGCTTTGATCAGGTGTTCCGCCGCGATATAGCCGCTCTCATAATTCTGGTAATAAACGGTGTCCCACTCCGAATAATCAAAATCCCTGTCGACCACCACGACCGGCACGTTCAGCGCGGTCAGGGCCGTCTTGATCTTTTCAACGGCTTCCAGGCCGACATACCCCATCGCCGGGGTGATGATCACCCCCCTGACGCGCTGCTGCTCCAGAGTAGCCAGCGTTTTCAATTCCTTTTCCCCACTGTTCTGGGTGTTGCAGCAGATCAGGGAAAGCCCTTCCTGATCGGCGATCTCGGTGATCCCTTTCAGGACCTCGCCGAAAAAGGTATTGTCGATTTCCGGGATAATCACGCCGATTGTGCTGCTTTCCTGCTTGGAAAGGCTCACCGCGGTGGCGGAAGGCCTGTAGCGGTTCTCCTCTATGATCTTTTCGATTTTCCGCCTGGTCTTTTCGCTTACGTACCCTTTGTTGTTCAATACTCTCGAAACCGTGGATTTGGAGACTCCCGCCAGTTTTGCGATTTCTTTAATGGTCAGCATGATGATCCAGCCTTTGTACGAATTTTATGGAACCGTTCCCCTTATCGTGTTTTTATGATATCATTCCCAACATTTCGGTGTCAAGCATAATATCGTCAAAATATAGAAATTATTTTTGTATATATTAAATAATTATAAACCGATTTATTGGGGGAGTCGTATTTTTTCAGGCAAAGGAGCTGCCCTGCTTTCCGATTGGAATCTGAATTTTAAGGAACCGGTTTTTGACAAAAACCGTGAAAAATGTGGATTTTCCCAAGCCTCTCGGGAAACAAATCGCGCCGGCTGCGATTGAAACCGGAGCCGGGCCGGTCATAGCCGGCGCCGCGGGGAGAAAACGGCTGATTTTATTGCCATAAAACAAAAAAGGAAATGCAAGATTGATTTTTCTAGACAGTATGTTAAGATAAAAGCGAAGGTTATTTTTAACCGGAGCTTGCGCGTTCGGCCGGCCGCGCGGCGAAGAGAAAATCTGCTGCCGGAAGGAAGGGGCCCGCTTTGTTTTACGACAAGGAAATGATCTATCTGTGCTTTTTCGCGCTGTATTCCATCGTCCTGCTGATCGTCGGAAAGAGCAGGATGCAGCAGCAGAATACCCTTCGCCATTTCTATCTGGGGAACCGGAGCCTGAACCTGTTCCGTTGCACGCTTACGTTTATCGGCACCTGGATTTCCGCCGCGACGATTCTGGGGTTTACCGGAAACGTGTTCGAAAGCGGCCTGGCGCCTTTGCTCTATTCGGTCGTGCCGTGGTTTCTGGGGGCGTTTCTGCTTTATTTCATCAGCGGCCGGCTGTATGAATACGACGTGCTGACGATCCCGGAGCTGATCCGGAAAAAGTACGGCTCAAAATGGCTGCAGGTGATTTTCGCATGGATCATGATGATCTCCTACACGCTGTACCTGATCATCCATATCAAAGGCTTCGGCCTGGTGGCCTCGGTGCTTTTCGATATCCCCTATAAAGTGGCCACGCTGATGATCTATCTGTTTATCCTGTATTCCGCGTTCGGGGGATTCCGGGCGGTCGCGCGGATTCACGTGATGCACGTCCTTCTGCTGACGGCCGGGACCGCCCTTGCGTTTCTGCTGGTGGTGGGGCGCGCCGGCGGCCTGCCGGAGCTTTTCCGCCGGGCGGGGCAGGTTTCCGGCTTCGCCTATGCCGGAAGCGCGGCGGCCAACCGGCCGGGCGACCTGTTCCAGCTGTTCAACGGGGAGAAGTTCACGCCGCGCATCAGCACCACCATGTTTTTCGGCTGGGGCCTCGGCCTTGCGGCGAATCCCCAGTATATGGTCCGGCTGCTGTCCGCCAGGGACAAGCGGACCGCCCGGCATACCGTCCTCAGCGCGCTGTGCTATCTGGTCGTTTTCTATTTTGCCCTTCTGACCATCGGCCTGGGGATGCGGGCGCTGTTCCCGTCCCTCGGCGAGGTTCAGCATGCGGATGACGTGGTGGTGTATGTCTTCAACAATCCGCTTTACACGCCGCTCAACACCCTGTTCCTGTTTGCAATTTTGGGGGCTTGCATCTCCACATCCAATTCCCAGCTTCTGCTGTTTTCCACGTCGTTCGCCTATGATTTTGTCCGGCCTCTTTTGAAAAAGCCGCCGCGGGAATACACGATGATCCTCCTGACCCGTGCGGGGGTGCTTCTCGGCGGCACCCTGTCGCTGCTTTTTTCCACCCACCCGCCGGACAGCCTGCTCTCTTACGGCGGCGATATCTGGGGCGTTTTCGGGGTCACGTTCTTCCCCGCCCTGTACGGCACTTTCCTGTACAAAAAGGCCACCCGGCAGGGCGTCTGGGCTTCGATCATCGCCGGCACGGCGGCCATCCTCGTCTTTTATCCCCTGTACTACCGGCAGATCCTTCTCATCCATCCGGCTTTTCCGGGAACGATCCTGTCCGCGCTGTGCTTTTTTGTCGTTTCCCGGGCGACCTGGAAAGGAGAAGAGGAACATGAAGCTCAGGCGTCTGTTTGACATCGAGCGCAAGATATTGATCCCGTTTCTGGTGCTGGGCGCCGTGTCCACCGTTTTGTTCGGCGTGATTCTCTACGATACGGGCTACCGCACCAAAATGGCGGAGGAGCAGAGGCTTGCGGAAAGCAGCATCGCGCTGATCGAGTCCGACATCGGCTACTATGCGTCCGCCGGGCAGCTTCAGCAGCTGGCGGAAAAATACCGGCAGTGCCGGCAGCCCCACATCCTGATCCAGGACCGGGACGGGGAGTATATCGGCGGTACGCGGCCCCAAAGCGGGGACAGCGTGCTGTACTCCCGCACCGGGAACCAAATGGGCTGGAAAATCTCTTACACGGTGGACCAAACGCAGTTCACTGCGGAGCTGCTTCAGGAACAGAAATATACGGTTCTGGCCCTGATCGCCCAGCTGATCGTGGTGCTGCAGGTCAGCATCCTGATCGCGGACAATATTTCCACGCCGATCCGCCGCCTGAACTACGCCTGCCGCACCATCAGCGAACAGCCGCAGGAGCCTTGGACGTTCGACGGGGAATTTACGGACCGGAGCGACGAGCTGGGGCAGCTTGCCCGGTCGTTTTACGGGATGCTGCGGAACCTGCATCAATACACGGCGGACCTGAAACGCGTCAAAAAGATCAACGAGACCATCGTGGAAAGCCTGCCGATTGCGGTGATCGCGTACGATCAGGATGGAAATGTCCTGCTGAGCAACAGCCGCGCGCAGAACCTGCTGGCGAAATCGGAATACCGGTACGAGGGAAAATCCCTTTCCGCTTTGCTGGAGGAAAGCTTGAAAAATCAGAAGGTCTTTTACGACCCCATCCGGCTTCTGGATGGCAGGAGCCGCCGGCTGGATGTGGAGCTGGGTGTCTGGCGCCTGCTGGATGAGGATCAGAAGCCGTGGGGCGTGCTGTGCACGATTGACGACATCACCTACCGGAAAATGATGGAGGAGCAGGCCGTGCAGGACGAGAAGCTGGTCTACGCCGGGAAGCTGGCGGCGGAGCTGGCACACGAGATCCGCAACCCGCTGGCGGGCATCCGGGTGGGGGTTCAGGTGGTGGAACGCCATTCTTCTTCGGAAACCGACCGGAAGCTGTGCGAAACGATCATCGGCGAGGTGGACCGCATCAACCTGCTCGTGGAAAACCTGTGCCATCTGACCCGGCAGCGCAAGCTGCAGAAAACGCTGATCGACGTGGCCGGGCTGTATCAGGAGGTGTCGCTCCTGTATTCCAAGATCGCGGAGAACAGCCATATCGAGCTGCTCAGCGATGCGCCGCCGGGGATTCTGCTGTATGCGGACAAAAGCGCGGTCAAGCAGGTGCTGATCAATCTGATCAACAACAGCATCAAGGCGATGAAAACCGGCGGAACCATTGTGATGAAGGCCCGCGCGCAGGAAAGCCGCATCCTTCTCTGCCTTTCGGACGACGGGGAGGGCATCCCGCCGGAGAAGATGAAAGCGAAAAGCCGGAACGGCGGGATGGGGCTTTCCATCGTCTCGCAGCTCCTTCAGAAAAACGACGGGACGTTCCGGCTGGAAAGCGCCCCCGGAAAGGGGACGAAGGCGATGATGACCTTCCCGCGGTAATATAGAAAAAATAAAGATGACAGGAAAGACGAGGAGGCCGCGATGCAGTACCGTGTTTTGATCATAGACGACGAATATCTGATCCGCATTTCCTTGAAAGAGGGACTGACGGATCTGGGCTATCTGACGAGGGAAACCGAGACGATCCGGGAGGGCCTGGCGCTGGCGGAGCAGTTCAAGCCGGATGTGGTGATCCTCGACAACCGTCTGGGGGACGCGCTCGGCATGGAATATATCGAATCCATCAAAAAGATCGACGAGGACATCCAGATCATCATCATCACCGCCTACGGCTCCGTGTCGCAGGCGGTGCAGGCCATCCGCCGGGGGGCGTACGACTACGTCCAGAAGCCCTTCGACATCGAGGCCATCGACATTGTGATCCGCCGCGCGCTGGAAGAGCTGAAAAGGCGGCGCAGGCTGGAGCTTCTGTCCTCCGGCGCCATGCCGGACCTGATCGGGGAAAGCCCCCAGATGAAGCAGGTCAAGAAGCAGATCGAGCTTTTGAGCGCGAAGGACAGCGTGGATCTGCTGATCCGCGGCGAAACGGGTACCGGAAAAGGGGTCGTGGCCTGCCAGATCCACCAGAAGAGCGCGCGCGGAAATTTTCCCATGGTGAAGATCAACTGCAGCGCCATTCCGGAAAACCTGTTCGAAAGCGAACTGTTCGGCCACGAAAAAGGGGCGTTCACCGGCGCGGCGGCCCGGAAAAAAGGGCTGTTCGAGCTGGCCAACGAGGGCACGATCTTTCTGGATGAAATCGGGGACATGCCCCTTTCCATGCAGGCGAAGCTGCTCACGTTCCTGGAGGACCGCAAATTCCGCCGCGTGGGCGGCCTCGGCGACGTGGAGGTGAACGTGCGGGTGATTGCGGCCACCAACCACCCGCTGGAACAGGCGATCCGGGAAAAAACCTTCCGGGAAGACCTGTTTTTCCGGCTGAACGCGGTGCAGATCGATTTGGCGCCGCTGCGTGAGCGCCGGGAGGATATCGAGCCCCTGTGCCGGTATTACCTGGATTATTTCAACCGGAAGCTCGGGAAAAACATCGGGAGCATCTCCCCGTCGTTCCTGCGGAAGCTGATGCGGTACTCCTGGAAGGGAAACGTGCGGGAGCTGAGGAACGTATTGGAGCGGGCCGTTTTGTTCTGCGATGGCGACGTCCTGGAGCATACGGGCCAGCTTCTGGAGGAGGGCGCCGACGCCCCGCCCCCGGCGGAAAACGGGCAGTCCTGGCCCATGAAGGACCTGAGCCGGCCCATCGACCTGCAGGCGGAGCTGCGGGAGCTGGAGGGGGCCTATATCCGGAAGGCGCTGAAGCAGACCGGGAACAATTATTCCAAGGCGGCGAAGCTTTTGGGCTACAGCCGTTTTTCCCTTCGCAGGCGGCTGGGACTTTAGGGGGTTCAATTCCGCACGATGTGCGAAATTGAACGGATTTACCGTGCAGAAATGCACGGTATTTTTTGTTTCAGCCGTTTTATTTGGAATGAATCACCAAAAACAAAAGATTGCTTTCCTTTAAAACTGGTCGGATGAAAGAGACCGCTTTTCCGCCCGCGGCGGGAAGAGAGGGACAAAACCGTGCGGCCGTTCCATGAAAATACAGTGGGGAACCGGGAAAAGAAGCAGTTTGGCATGCATTTTGCTGTAATACTTCATGTAGGCCATTTTTATTCATGAAACCAGAAAGGGGAGTTTTGTATGAATCGAATCGATTTGAACTGTGATCTGGGAGAAAGCTTCGGCGCCTATAAGATCGGCCGGGATGAAGAGGTCGTCAAGTATATTTCTTCCGCGAACGTCGGGTGCGGATTCCACGCGGGCGATCCCTGCGTCATGGAGCACACCGTCCGGCTTGCCAAACAGAACGGGGTCAGCGTGGGGGCGCATCCGGGCTTTCCCGATCTGCTCGGGTTCGGGCGGCGCAAAATGGATGTCAAGCCCGAGGAAGCGAAAGCGTACATGAAATACCAGATCGGCGCGCTGAACGCGTTCTGCGTATCCAACGGCGTAAAGCTGGTCCACGTCAAGCCGCACGGCGCGCTGTACAATATGGCGGGCAAGGATGAAAAGCTGGCCGGGGCTCTGGCGGAAGCGGTTTACGAGGTGGACCCGGGCCTGATCTTCCTCGGCCTTTCCGGCAGCAAGATGCTGGAGGCCGCGCGCGCGGTGGGGCTGACCTGCGCCAGCGAAGTGTTCGCCGACCGCGCCTACAATGCGGACGGCAGCCTGGTCGCGAGGGGCACCCCCGGCGCGGTGATCCACGACGTGAACGAATGCGTCCGCCGCATCATCGGGATGGTGAAGGACCATACGGTGACGGCGATCACCGGAGAGCAGATCCATCTGGAGCCGCAGTCTATCTGCGTCCACGGCGACACGGCGGAAGCCGTCGAATTCGTCCGGAATATCCGCGAGAGCCTTGCCGGGGAAGGAATCGAGATCGCGAACCTGGCGGCGGTCTGCGCCGGGAAATAAGGAGATGAAGGAAATTTTAGGAGGATTTTGTCATGGGCGCTGAAACCAAAACTCCGGAAATAAAAACCAAGAAAAAACGCAGCCAGACCATCGGGGCGGTCTTCCTGATGGCCGCTTCCGCGATGGGGCCTGGCTTCCTGACCCAGACCGCGAAATTTGTCGGTGATTTTCACGAGAGCTTCGGGTTCGTCGTCATCGCGTCGCTCGTGCTGTCGATCATCGTACAGGTCAACGTCTGGCGCGTTTTGTGCGTGTCCGGCATGCGGGCGCAGGATGTGGCGAACAAGCTTGCGCCCGGCTTGGGATATTTTCTGGCCCTTCTGGTTTTTCTGGGCGGGCTGGTGTTCAACATCGGCAATGTCGGCGGCGCGGCTCTCGGCCTGAACGCCCTGCTGGGGCTCGACCTGAGGGCCGGGTATCTCGTGGCGTGCGCGATTGCCATCACGGTGTTTTCCCTTAAAAACGCCCAGCGCGCGGTGGACAACATCGCCAAAATTTTGAGCTGCCTGAAAATCGGCATTATTCTCGTGGTGCTGATTTTCATCGTCCATCCGCCGGTCGGGGAGGCCCTGAAGCAGACCTTTGTGCCCAGCACCGGCGTTCCGGCGCTTTTTCCGGCCATCCTGACGCTGGTGGGCGGCACGGTCGGCGGGTATATCACGTTTGCCGGTGCGCACCGCCTGATCGACGGCGGGATCGTGGGAAAGGAAAATGAAAAGAAAATCGTCCACAGCGCGTGGGGCGGTCTCGGCGTGGCCGGGATCAGCCGCATCATCCTGTTCCTTTTGGTTCTGGGCGTCGTGGCAAAGGGCGCCTCGCTCGACCCCACCAATCCGGCTGCGGATGCCTTCCTGAAGGCGGGCGGGGAATTCTGCTACCGCCTGTTCGGGCTGCTGCTGTTCGCGGCGGGCATCACCTCGATCACCGGCGCTTCCTATACCTCCCTTTCCTTTGTCAAATCGCTGAGCAAAACGGTCATGGATCACAATAAAGCCGTTACGATCGCGTTCATCGCCTGCTCCACCCTGATCATGCTGCTGCTGGGGCAGCCGGCGAAGCTGCTGGTTCTGGCGGGCGCGCTCAACGCTTTGGTTCTGCCGCTGGGCCTCGCGATCTGCCTGATCGCCGCGCACCGCAAGGACATCGTCGGGGAGGACTATAAACACCCGCTTTGGCTGACGATCACGGGCACGGCTTCGGCGCTGCTGTTCGCCTATTTCGCCGTCGTGGGCCTGGGCAGCTTGTTTCATTGATTTTTGACAGGAGGGATCATGATGGATTCGCAGACGAAATATCTGGTCGCCGGGGATTCCGCGCTGGTCGTGGAATTCGGCGACGCAATATCGCCCGAGATCAACGGGCGGGTGCGGGGGATGTATCTCGCGGTCGGGCAGGCAAAGGTTCCGGGGATTGTTTCCCTGACCCCGACCTACCGTTCCCTGCTTGTGCAGTACGACCCGATGGTGATGCCGTACCGCAAAATGCTGGAAGCCCTTCAAAAGCTGGAAGGGAATCTCGAAAAAATGGAGCTTCCAGACCCCAATGTGCTGGAAATCCCTACCCTTTACGGCGGGGATTGCGGCCCGGACCTGCAGCATGTATGCGAGCACAGCGGGCTGATCGAGGAAGAGGTCATCCGGATTCACAGCTCGCGGGACTATCTGATTTACATGCTGGGGTTCGCGCCCGGTTTCCCCTACCTGGGCGGGATGGATGAGCGCATCGCGACGCCGCGGCTGAAAACGCCCCGCGTCAGAATAGAGAGCGGATCGGTGGGGATCGCCGGCCAGCAGACCGGGGTCTACCCCATGGTGAGCCCCGGCGGCTGGCAGCTGATCGGCCGCACGCCCATCCGCCTTTACGACCCGAAGCGCGAGCCGCCCATCCTCTATAAAACCGGGGATTACCTGAAATTCGTCCCCATCGGCAAAGAGGAGTACGAGCGGATTCTCAAACAGGTGGAGGAAGGCAGCTACCAGTACAGGCTGTATCCCAAAAAGGAGGCGGGAAAATGAACGCGGTAAAAGTGATTTCACCGGGCGCTTTGACCACCATTCAGGATGCGGGGCGCTTCGGCTATTTACAGTCCGGGATTTCCGTTTCGGGTGTCATGGACGGCTACAGCCACCGCACCGCCAATCTTCTGGTGGATAATCCGCCCGAGGAGGCGGTTCTGGAGGTCACGCTGATGGGGCCGGTCCTGGAATTTCTGACGGGCACGCGCATCGCGGTGACAGGCGCCGCCATGCAGCCGCAGGTCAACGGGCAGCCGGCGCCCATGTGGCAGACCATCCCGGTGAAACAGGGGGACCGTCTGTCGTTTTCGCCGATCAAAAGCGGCTGCCGTGCCTATATCGCCTTTGCGGGCGGGCTGGATGTCCCCGTCGTCATGGGCAGCAAATCCACCAACCTGAAAGCCCAGATCGGCGGATTCCAGGGCCGCATGCTGAAAAAGGACGATATCGTGCCGATCAAGGCGCCATCCGGGCCGGAAAAGCTGTGGGCTGCCGACACGCGGTACATCCCGGAATACCCGAAGCAGATCACGCTGCGCGTCGTCCTAGGCCCGCAGGATCAGGCGTTCACCCGAGAGGGGATCGCGGATTTCCTGAATACGGAATACAGGGTCACGCCGGCCAACGACCGCATGGGGTACCGGCTGGAGGGCAAAGAGATCGCCCACGCCACAGGCGCGGATATCGTGTCGGATGGGATCGTGATGGGCGCGGTGCAGGTGCCCAGCAGCGGCCAGCCGATCATCCTGATGGCCGACCGGCAGAGCACCGGCGGCTATACGAAAATCGCTACGGTTATTTCAACTGACTTACCGATGCTTGCTCAAATGGGCGAAGGCAGTGAATTAGTATTTGAAAAAATAACATTGGAAGAAGC
>ENA-UOOK01000479-UOOK01000479.1-fermentation-metagenome-genome-assembly--contig:-NODE-479-length-52469-cov-36.492330_pt1 | contig 52469 bp, 46 predicted proteins | sample MGYA00245777_ERZ724023 | MGnify/ENA primary metagenome ERZ724023 (study PRJEB28704, sample SAMN03018312) | fermentation metagenome | biome: anthropogenic terrestrial biome; feature: soil; material...
AGGTCTTTAGATGATTTTGTAGGTCAGGAACATTTAGTTGGAGAGAAGGGACCAATAAGAAAATTTATTGAATCTGGAAAAATCCCCTCAATGATTTTCTGGGGACCTCCTGGTACAGGCAAAACTACACTCGCATACATTCTTTCCTTGAACCTTTACTACGATTTTCACAAAATGCAGGCAGTAAATAGTGGGAAAGATGCTTTGAGAAAGGTTATCAAAGTTGCAATGGCAAATCAGCAATATGGCAAAAAAACCATTCTTTTTCTAGACGAAATACACAGATGGAACAAAGCTCAGCAAGATACACTTCTTCCGTATGTTGAAAAAGGAATAATTACATTAATCGGTGCAACAACAGAGAATCCATCATTCACAGTAATATCAGCTCTTCTTTCAAGGACAAAGGTATTTGTATTTAAGCAACAGACAGAAGAAGATATTGTAAAACTCCTTACAAAGATATCAAAGAAAGAATACCCAAATATAAAAATATCTAAAAAGGTTCTTCAACAAATGGCAAGTCTTTCGAATGGAGATATTCGCTCAGGACTTAACATTCTTGAAATGAGCACAACATTGGCAAATTCTGAAATAAAAAATAGTGAGAAAGCTGAAGTAAAAGAGGAAACGTTAATTGAAACTGTTCAAAAACCGGTATATTACGATAAAACCGGAGAAGAGCACTACAACATCATCTCAGCTATCCACAAATCTATGAGATCCTCAAATCCTGATGCGGCCTGCTACTGGGTAGGAAGAATGTTGGCAGGAGGAGAAGACCCTCTGTATATTGCAAGAAGGATGTTAAGATTTGCAAGTGAAGATATTGGGAATGCAGATCCTAGCGCTTTAATACTTGCAAACAGTGTATATGAGGCTTGTCAAAAGATTGGTATGCCTGAGTGTGAGATATTTCTAATGCAGTTGGCAATATATCTAGCAAATGCTCCAAAGGACAACACGGCATATCTCGTTGAAGGACAAGTAAAACAGGACATTGAAGAATACGGCAACTTACCTGTACCCTTAAATATTCGAAATGCAGAAACTAAACTGATGAAAGAAATAGGATATGGGAAAGGATATGAGTATGACCATGAGCTTCCAAACAAGAAATCAGACCAACAGTGTATGCCAGATAAATTAAAAAAAAGAAAATATATTCATTAAATTTAGAATCTCTTGTGGAAAGTTAAGAAGAATGAATATATAATTAGAAGATGGAAATAAAAAAAGATTTAGAAATAATTGAAAGAATACTCAACAAAGGAGTAGAGCAGATTTTGCCTTCAAAAGACGCACTAAAGGAAAAACTCCTATCTGGGGAAAGGTTAACAATCTATCAAGGGTTTGACCCAACTGCGCCATCGCTTCATATTGGGCATACCGTGGGCATGAGAAAACTAGAAGACTTTAGGAAATTGGGACATAAGGTTATATTTCTCATAGGAGATTTTACTGCAAGAATAGGTGACCCCTCTGATAAAAAAGAGGCAAGAGACTCCGCGAGAAAAGTATTGACTAAAGAACAGGTCGAATCAAATTTAAAAAGATATATTGATCAGGCATCTCACATTATCGATATCAAAAACGAGGAAAACCCAGTAGAAATTAAATATAATAGTGAATGGCACGAGAAATTATCCTTCCCTGACATAATAAACCTTGCCTCAGAATTTACTGTTCAGCAAATGATTAAGAGGAGTATGTATCAAGAAAGACTTAAGGAGGACAGGCCTATTTATTTAAATGAATTTCTATATCCAATAATGCAAGGATATGATTCCGTTGTTATGGATGTAGATATCGAAGTCGGAGGAAACGATCAATTGTTCAATATGCTTGCTGGAAGAGATATGGTCCTGAACCATCTTAAAAAAGAAAAAATCGTTTTGGCTGGGAAATTGCTTGAAACAGCGGATGGAAATAAAATGGGCAAATCAGAAGGAAATATGGTAAGACTAGATGATTCCCCAGAGGATATCTATGGGAAAATAATGTCCTTTGAGGACAATCAAATTCTTACATCTTTTGAAATTTTGACAAATGCCTCTATGGATGAAATAAATCAATACAAAAAAAGAATAGAAAATGGGGAAAACCCAATGACCCTAAAAAAAGAATTAGCCTTTAAAATTACTTCAGAAATCAAGTCGGAAGAAGATGCAAAAAAAGCAGAACTGTTTTTTGAGGCCATATTTCAAAAAAAGAACATAGATACGGAAATCCCCACAATTAAAATTCAAAAGGATTCCCTCTCCCTTGTGGACCTAATTTACGAATGTAATTTTGCTAGAAGTAAAGGAGACGCAAGGAGATTGATAGAGCAAGGTGCTGTACATATTAATGGGGAAAAATGTTCGGTTTTTAACCAAAATATCGATTTAAAAAACTCCCAAACAATTCTTAAAGTTGGAAGACAGATAGCCAAGATAGAAATTCAATAATAAATGGAAATACAAACACCAACAGGTGTACTAAAAAACAGGATTTACTCCCTTGCTCCTTTGAATTTTACAAAGGACTTAAAGGAAGCTATATCATATGTTGAAAAGAAATACGAAGGAAAGACAAGATTCAATGGCGTCCCAATGATTAATCATGTTCTTGAAATCGCAATCTCTTTACTTGAAAAAGGCCTAGATTTAAATACCTCCATTGCGACTCTTTTACATGAAATTGAACTAAATGGATTGATCGAGGAAGAGATTCGAAACCTTTTTTCTGATGATGTAATGGAGATACTTAATGGAATCAAAAAAATTAAAAGAGGTACAGATAGTGTCGACACAAATCCAGAACTTATTATTAAATATGTTTTAAATGTATCTGAAGATTTACGACCAGTATATTTAAAAATTTTTGATACTTTGCATGACATTCGCTCTTTTGATGAAATCCCCGAAGATCAGAAAAAAAACAAACTTTTTAAAGCATTAAATATCTATGGAATATTAGCAGAATATCTCTATTTAGAAGATTTAAAGAAGGAGCTTGAAGAAAAAGCCTTTTCATACTCCCTCCCAATTGAGTATAGAAGTATCTCAAACAAAATGGATTCGTTAGGGATTTCACAAGAGCTACTGGATAAATATAAAAAAGAAATACTGCTAAGAGTAAAAGAATCTGGGATTAAAGCACGAATAGAACAAAGAATAAAAAGTAAGTACAGTATTTACAAGAAATTAAAGAAATATGAAAAAGAGTGGATCGATCCTAATATAAGTAGGCTGGATGATTTAATAGCTTTGAGGATAATTACTCCTAATCCAAATTCCTGTTATGAAATACTCGAGAAATTAATGGACAATGGGGAGATTGTAGAAGAAAGATTTGATGACTACATTTCTAATCCAAAACCAAATGGATACAAAGCGATACAATTTCCAATTCGTTTCCCAACAATCTCAGATATGAATATTGAACTTCAGATATTAACTGAGGATATGTACAAAGAGAACACCTTCGGAAAAGCTTCTCACATAGCATACAAAGCGAGCCAGTTAAGATATGCAAAACCAACAAACAAATTCGATTGGGTCAAAAAGATTCAAGATGAAATAGATAGAAGTAAAATCGAAAGTAAGAAATCGAAATCGTTCCCAATAAGATGTAAGATTTTTGACGATGAAGTCTTTGCATTTACTCCTGGGGGAAAAATAATTGCTCTAGACAATGGAGATACTGTTTTGGATTTTGCTTTTAGGCTTCACACAGATATTGGGAATAAAGCCGAGAGTGCGAAAGTAAATGGATTTCCTGCTAAACTTGCTCAGCAATTAATAACAGGAGATACAGTAGAAATAAAAGTAGATAAAAACAAGTCACATCAAAAAGACATTACTTTGGAATACGCAAATTCAAGGAGTACAAAAAATAAAATTAGGAAAAATATCAAACAGGGGGTTAAATAAAAAATCAAAAAGATATACAATATAGAGATGAAAAAGAAAACTAAAGCTAACGTAACAAAAATTATTAACATAATCATGGCAGTTGTCCTACTAGCAAGTATTGTAGTCCCAATGATTATTGTTTTAACTTCTCTCTAATAATGTTTAATAAAGATACAGATATTTGCCAATTAAAAGGAGTTGGTACTAAGTCGGAGTATTTCTACAGAAAATTGGGTATAAATACAATCAGAAATCTATTAAGCCATATCCCTTTTAGATATCAAGACTCTTCAAATATTATCTCTATAAATGTTTTTAAAGAATTAAAAGAAGGTACTTTCCTAGGTGAAATTGAAGAAGTTAAAACAACTTATTTCAGAAAGAAAATTACAACAGTAAAAGTAAAAGACGACTCTAGTAGTGTTAGATTAGTGTTTTTCAACCAAGCGTATCTTCAGAAAACATTTAAAAAAAATGATGTCTACATTTTTGATGCAAAAATTACCGAGAAAAACGGAAGAAAAAATATTTACAATCCAAAATACGAGAAATTTAAGTTAGACAAAAAGAACCAATTTCATGTGGGTAAAATTGTTGGAGTATATCCTGAGACCAAAGGTCTTTCTTCTGCCATTTTAAGGAGAAGAATCTTTCAATTAAGAGACGATATCTCCGATATTTTCGAAGATCCACTACAAGGTTACGATCTCCCTTTATTAAGCCTTCCAAAGTCTATTGAGAAGATTCATTTCCCTGAAAATATTAACGACACCGAAGAAGCAAGAAAAAGACTTGCCTTTGATGAAATGTTAAAAGTTGCAATTAGTATTGAGAAAGAACATTTAAATAGAAAAAAGCAAAAGGCTATTCAAATACCTCTAGACTCAATTCTTATTAACAAATTTATTAAATCCCTTCCATACAAATTAACAAATGATCAGGTTAAAGCAATGGAGGAGATTTTGGAAGATTGCACACAAACACAGCCAATGAACAGGCTCCTAAACGGAGATGTGGGAAGTGGAAAAACAGTTGTCGCTGCTTCTGTAATTCTAAATTGTATAAATAGAGGTTTCTCAGCAATAGTACTTGCACCAACAACTGTTTTGGCGAAACAACACTTTGAAACCTTTAAAAATCTTTTTAAGAATTTTGATATAAATATTGAGCTTTGTATCTCTACAGAAAAAAGTATTTCCGATTCAAACAACAAATTAATAATTGGCACTCATGCTATTCTGTACAACCAGATCCTCCCAAAGGATTTAAACTTAGTAATAATTGACGAACAGCACAGATTTGGTGTTGAACAAAGACAGTATTTTAAACAAAAGAAAGTTGTGTCTCCGCATTACTTAACAATGACAGCCACTCCCATTCCTAGAAGTTTGACCGAAATTTTTTTCGGTGGGCTTGATGTGTCAGAAATAAGAGAGAAGCCAACTAATAGAATTGAAGTTAAAACTTACTACACACCTTCCAAGAAAAGATTAGAGTGCTTTCAATGGGTCAAAGAAAAAATTATTTCTGGAGAAAGAAAAGATCAGGCATTTTTCATTTACCCTCTAATAGAAGAAACCGAAAAATCTACTAGAAAGTCTATTTTAAATGAATTTGAAAGTTTGACTAATATTTTTGACGGATTAAATGTTCAATATCTGCATGGGAAATTGAAAGAGGAAGAAAAAAGTAGATTACTTAATGATTTTAAAGAGAAAAAAATTGATGTTCTAATATCTACGACTGTAATTGAAGTTGGAATTGACATCCCAGATGCAACAATTATGGTAATAGAAGATGCTGAAAGATTTGGGCTTGCACAACTTCATCAGCTTAGAGGGAGAGTGGGTCGAAGCGATAAGGAATCTTACTGCTTTGTTATACCAGGCAATACCGTTGAGAAGGATTCCCCTGCTGAAGAAAGATTACTGTATTTCGCTAAACACAGTTCTGGTTTTGAAGTAGCAGAATTTGATTTAAAAAGGAGAGGACCGGGAGAAGTATACGGAACAAGACAGTCAGGAATCCCAAATTTTAAAGTTGCAAGTATTTATGATACAGACTTACTAAAAGAGGCACGAATATTTGCTAAAAAAATCCTAAAGGAAGATAATAATCTTCAATATATTTTAGATAATCTTTTCTCATAAAATGGAAATCCATTTGGTCTTGGACAATATTCGCTCAGTTTTTAACGTAGGAAGTATATTTCGTTCTGCAGATGGGGCAGGTAGTGTAAAAAAAATTTACCTTTGTGGGATGACGTCTGATATCAATAATCCAAAGCTTGAGAAAACTGCACTTGGAGCAATTGAAATGGTTCCATCTGAACATTACGAGAGTACCCAAGATGCTCTTGAAGAGATAAGAGCAAATAATATTCCAATATATTCAGTAGAATTAACTGAGGATGCAGTAAATTTCCAAACAGTTAAATATCCTTTAAAAATTGCATTGATATTTGGACATGAGAAAATGGGTGTTGATGAGAACATTTTAAATACTTCTGATAAAAAAATATTTGTTCCTATGAGAGGAAAAAAAGAATCCTTAAATGTTGCAAATTGTGCAACAACTGTTCTGTATGAGATCACTAGAGAACAAAAATAAGCCTTTAATAGCTTTATTTTAAAACATTAAAACGATATAATCTCTTATGAGTTTAAAACACGATTCGTTCAAAAAGGTGAGAAAGGAGAAAAACAAATGGAGATTAGATACCCCTGAGGATTTCGAAGAGATGGAAGATACCTTTCTTAAAGAAAGAATGCAGAGCAAGGAGCCAACAATCACTACAACCGTGAGAATTACGGCTGGAAAAGCGAAAAATTTCAACTTGGAAGTTCCCAAGGCAACCCGTCCAATGACCGATAGGATGAAGATTCGTATATTTGACATCCTAAGAGAAGATTTAGTTAATAAATCCATTTTGGATCTTTATGCAGGTGCAGGTTCATTTGGATTCGAGGCTATCTCAAGAGGAGCAAAGCATTCAACATTTGTTGATGCATCAAAAAATGCCAATATTATTTTAAAAAAGAATGCTGCCCATACTGGCTTCTTAATAGAAACAGAAATTATAAAGGAAAAGGTTGAAGAATATTTATTCAGGGTACTTAACCAAGAAGAAGTTCCATCATTTGACATAATTTTCATGGATCCTCCTTACAAGCTTTTTAATACAAAAAAGACCTACAAAATGGAGAATGTAATAAATATGGCGACCAAGTTATTACCAGGTATCCAAGACAATAATTGTAAAGGATGGAAAGGTGCACTTATTCTTAAACACCCGAAAAGATATGATTTAAACAAAATTAAGATAGAAAATTTAACCCTAGTAGAAAGCATTAATCTGGGTATCAATGAAATATCCTTCTTTATTGTCAATTTTAAATAGCATTAGATTAATATCCCACAGTTTTCTTTTCCCATTGCAAATTTGAGTATAAAAATATAAAATACTTGTTGTGTATAGAATATACGGAATAAACAAATCAAAACTAAACAGAATAGTTTTTACAACACACACTTTTTAATGTGTGCTTTTCCCTTAACACTTTTTAATTAAATTACTTTGATAAAATTATGGATTCTGAACAAAAAATAAAAGAAGAAAAATTAGAAAAAATGAGGCATTCTGCCTCACACATATTAGCAGAAGCAGTATTAAAGCTTTACCCAGATACTAAACTTGGTATTGGACCGGCAATCGAAAACGGATATTACTACGACTTTGACTTTAGTGAACCTATCGAAGAGGAGGACTTAAAGAAAATTGAGAAAGAAATGCGAAAAATTATCAAACAAAATCTTCCAATTACCCAAGTATTTATGAAGAGAACTGATGCAGAAGAATATTTCAATAAAACAGGTCAAATATACAAACTTGAGCTATTAGAAGAAATAGAGGGTAAGGAATTAAGCTTTTACATAACCGGGGAGAATGAATTTGCGGATCTTTGTAGAGGTCCTCATATCGACAGTACAAGTGAGATAGGAGCAATTAAACTTACAAAGACCGCTGGAGCATATTGGAGAGGAGACGAAAACAAAAAAATGTTAACAAGGATATATGGAACTGCGTTTGAGACAGAAAACGAGCTTAATACTTTTCTTAAAAATCAAGAATTGCTTGAGAGTAGAAATCATAGGAAAATTGGCAAACAGCTTGAGCTATTTGCTATCATTCCTGAAATTGGTCAAGGACTTCCTGTTTGGCTTCCTCGAGGCTACACAATTAGAAGAATTCTAGAAGATTACTTGTTAGAACTTGAAAACAATGCCGGATATCTTCATATTTTAACCCCCCATATCAATAAATCACAACTATTTGAAATATCAGGCCATTTGAATTTCTACAAAGAATCTATGTATCCACCAATGCAAATAGAAGATGAAACTTACTATCTTAAGCCAATGAACTGTCCAGCAGGTATGATGGTCTACAATTTAAGTCCGAAAAGTTACAGAGACTTACCATACAAATTAGGGGAGTTCGGTACTGTATACAGATACGAGAAGAGCGGAGAGCTACATGGCTTACAAAGAGTCAGAGGATTTACTCAGAACGATGCACACATATTCTGTACCCCTGAACAACTCGAGGATTCAATAAATGAGACATTAGATTTACTCGACATATTCTACAAAGATGTAGGATTTACAAAATACAAATTTAGGCTATCTCTTTCAGATAGAGAGGCTAATCCTAAAAAATATGCAGGAGATGTTGAGAGATGGAAACAAGCTGAAGAAACATTAAGAAAAGTTTTGATCGATAGAAAAGTTGATTTTGAAGAAATGCCAGGAGATGCAGCATTCTATGGACCTAAAATTGATATTCAAGCAGTTAATGTCTTTGGGAAAGAGGACTCTGTTTCAACTTTACAATTGGATTTCAATCTTTCTGAAAGATTCAAAATAAAATATATTGATCAAGATGGAAAAGAGCAAGAACCTTTTGTTATTCATAGAGCACTAATAGGGTCATTTGAAAGATTCTTTGCATTTTTAATTGAGACCCATGGCGGAGATTTCCCTCTTTGGTTTACACCTGAACAGGTTTATATTATCCCAATATCAGAGAAACATCACGATTATGCTAAACAAGTCTATGATCAATTACATAATTCAGGTCTAAGAGTAAAACTTGATGATAGAGAGAAAAGCATGCAGTCTAGAATACGAGATGCCGAGAAAATGAAAATCCCATATATCATCATTTTAGGTGACAAGGAAATTCAAACAGATACTATCTCCGTTAGGACAAGAAAGAACAAGAGTGAAGGTTTAATGAAAGTTCAAGAATTTGTTGATAATCTCAAAGAAGAGATTAGAACAAAAGAGTCTTTTAAGGTAGAGATGACTACTGTTTAATTTAATTTTATTAATTTTAATAAATGCCTTTTGACAAACAAGCAGAATTAAGAAAAAAGTTCGGTCCTAGAAAGAATGAATACATTAGGGTCGAAGAAGTTCAACTCATTGATGAAAAGGGAAATAATATTGGTGTAGTTAAAACAAATAGAGCCCTTGAAATGGCGAAAGAGGTAGAATTAGACTTGGTTGAAGTAGGACCCAACGTTAAGCCTCCAGTTTGTAAAATAATGGACTATTCAAAATATATATATATGCAAAGTAAAAAGAACAGGATGAATAAGAAGGGGAAAGCGAAAGAAGTAAAAGAGTTTAGGTTTTCACCTGTAATAGAAGAAGCAGATACTAATCACAAAGTTAACAGAGCTATTGAATATCTAAAAAAGGGTTACCCAACAAGAATTACAATGTTCCGAAAGGGGAGACAATCAAAAGAGCAAGCAAAGGAACTTTTTGATGAAATATTGACTAATTTTGCAGATTATAGTAGCATTGAACCCGATCCTGTATCCGAAGGTAATAATATTTTTATAACATTTAAACCAAATGGCAAGACAAAAGACAAACAAAACAGCAAAGAAGAGAGTGAAGATGTCTAATCCTAGAGGTGCTAAGAAGGGCGTTATGAGGTTTAAACAGAGCCATCAGGGTCATTTAAAAACAAAGAGATCTGCAAGAGAGAAAAGAAGACAAAGTGATAGCAAACCGGTACCAGGAGAGCTTAGGAATAAGATGGAGAAGAAAATTATTAATATCTAGTAACAATAATTATGAGAGTTAAAACTGGAGTAGCAAGAAAAAGAAGACATAGTAAAGTACTCGCAAGAACAAAGGGCTACAGAATGACAAAGAGTAGGCTTTACAAAGTGTCTCATGAGGCATTCATGCATGCAGGTCAGTATGCTTATAATGACAGACAGAAGAGAGGTGGACAGATGAGAAGAATGTGGATTACAAAGATTAATGCTGCATGTAAAAATAATGGAATTCAATATAATGATTTGATATCAGGTCTTAAGAAAAACAAGATTGAATTAAATAGAATGGTTTTAGCTGATTTAGCTGTTAACAATCCAGAGGTATTTACTACCGTTGTTAAATCTATCTAATTGGTTAGAGATTGAGAAGGATTCTTAAAGGGTCCTTTTTTTATATTCGAACAAATCCCATCATTAGACCCATAGAATCACAAGATTAATCATTCCTTTTTACCCAAACAATGTTGTATACTAAACAATGGAATTTAAACAAAAAAATCTCCAAAAAATATATAAAGAATTGCTTCAAGACCAGAAAAAATTATCCTTACAAGAGCTAAAAAAGAAATATATATCAAAGCAGGGATTTATTAGTGAAGCTTTTAACAAAATTTCCTCTATTAAAATAGCTGAAAGAGCAGAATATGGAAAAGAGGCAAACGAATTAAAAAATCTCTATGAAGAAATATCTCAATCACTATCACAAAATAAGAACATCTATTCTACTAGAGAAAAAATAGATGTCACCGCTCCTTTTGATTTTAATACGAAAGAAGAACAAAGACCTCACTTTTTAAATGAAATTGGAACACAGCATCCATTAACAAAGGAGGTTGAGATATTTACCGAGATTTTCAAAAGTATGGGTTTTAATGTACTTGAAAGTAGACAGATTGATGATGATTATCATATGTTTGAATCTCTAAATTTCCCAGTAGGCCACCCAGCAAGAGAAATGTATGACACCTTTTGGACAGAAGACGGTTTTGTACTTCCAGCACATACATCCACAATGCAAAATAGAGCGATGAGAATGTACGGTCCACCTCCAATCGCAGTTGTTTTACCCGGCAGATGCTTTAGAAATGAAGCTACAGATGCAAGTCACGAATTTACATTCCATCAAATTGAGGGAATTTATATCGACAAGAACGTATCATTGGCAAATATGGTTGCGACAATCAAAGAATTTCTTGAAAAGTACTTAGAAACATCCTTGGAGGTTAGGATTCAACCGTCCTATTTCCCGTTCACAGAACCAGATTGTGAGTTTGTCATTAGTTGCCCATTTTGTCACAAAGCAGGTTGCTCAACCTGTGGACACTCTGGCTGGATAGAGTTGATGGGGTGTGGAATGATTCATCCAAACGTTCTAAAACAGGCAGATATTGATCCTGATACGTATTCTGGGTTTGCATGGGGTTTTGGAGTTGACAGATTAACGATGATAAAGAGAGGAATAAATGACATACGCTTACTTAGAGATTCAAACCTTAATTTCTTAAAGCAATTTTAATGAGGGTAACTACTGAACTTCTTAAACAATTTGGAGATATTTCTGCAAAAGATTCAGAATACGAGAAACTGATTAAAGAGCACATAGCGAACGTAGAGTACGTTCATGACCTTTCAAAGGACTATGAGGGTATCGTAATCGGAGAAATAGTCGAGAAGGAAGAGCACCCAAATGCCGACAAGCTTGGTGTTTACAAAGTATTCATTGGGAACAAAAGAACACAGGTAGTCGCAGGTGATAAGACCTTATGTATTGGAGACAAGGTTGCATATCTACCACCAGGCTCATATGTTCCATATACTTATTACTCAGATGAAAAACCGGTAATTATTGAAGCAGTTGAATTACGCGGAGTTAAATCAAATGGGATGCTTGGATCAGAAAAGGAATTAAATCTAGGACCAAATCACAACAATGTCTTCAGACTACCTCAAGAAGCTCCCGTGGGAGAGCCTTTCTCTGAATATTACAATCTTAATGACACAGTAATTGAAATTGAGAACAAGGGGCTAACAAATAGGGGAGACTTATTTGGAATTCTTGGGATTGCTCGGGAACTTACTGCAATAACTGGAAACAAGTTTCTATCTCCAACATGGATATTAAAACCTCAGAAAAAATTACACGCCGAATCTAACTGCTTAAATCTAGAAATAATTAATGATGCTGAAGCTCTATGCCCAAGATATATTGGAATTGCAATAGATAATATATCAATAAAACCTTCTCCTATCTGGTTGCAGTCTGAATTAGTAAAGCTAGACATTAAACCAATTAATAATGTAATTGATATTACAAATTATATTTCAGCAATCCTTGGACAACCTCTTCATGCTTTTGATTATGACAAAATAATTTCAAATGATAATGCCCCTGATAACAAAGTAATAATTAATATAAGAATGGGTAAAGAAGGAGAGACAATATTAGGTTTAGATAATAAATTGCATGAATTGAATGACAGAACAATAGTTATTGCTGATAATAGTCATCCAATAGCCATTGCAGGGATAATAGGAGGAAAAGATTCCTCAGTTGATGAGAGTACTAAACGAATTATCATTGAGTCTGCAAATTTTGATAAAAATAGCATTAGAAAAAGTTCTATGAATTTAGGCATTCATACAGATTCTGCAACTAAATTTAAACATTCTTTGGATCCAGAAATGTGTTTGCCTGCATTAATAAAAGCAGTACAGCTTGTAAAAGAATTGGCCTCTGGAAATATTGCTTCAAATATTATTGACATCTATCCAGACCCTCAACCGTTACAGAAGATTACAATAGATATAGATAAGCTTAATAGACACCTTGGAACTTCATTATCAAAAGATGTAATCTCAACTATATTAACCAACTTAGAATATACTGTTACCTCTTCAGATAAAACATTTCTTACTGTGAAAATTCCTTCATGGAGAAAAGATATTCAATTGGCTGAAGATATTCATGAAGATATTGCAAGAATATATGGTTTTGACAATATTGATATCACATTACCAAAGAAAGAGATACGACCTATCAGGGATAATAAGATTTTTGAATTAAAGAAGAAAACTCGAAAACTCTTATCTACGCTTGGTCTTAACGAAATTCTAACATATAGCTTCACAAGTCCTGAGAGTTTTAATAAATCGAACTTAGATTCCAATTTGGCTTTCAAACTAAAAAACCCTCTTTCACCTGAATTATCTTTAATGCGAACGAATCTGCTTCAAACTATTTTACCAAAGGTTAAAGAAAATAGGGATAGAGGTTTTAAGAACTTTGGCCTATTTGAAATTAATATTCCTCATGTTAAAGGCTATTTTGATACTGAAGGACTTCCAAAAGAGGAGTGGCACGTTTCTTCAATAATTACTAATACACAAGAATCAAAACACTCTCCTTTCTATATAGCAAAAAAATATGCAAAGGCTATTTTCTCAGAGAAAGACCAGTTGATTAAATTCTCTTTAATAGCGGAATCTCTTGAACAAAATATTGATGATTATTCAAAAGCAACTATGAATATGTTTGATCCTAATGTCTCGGCATTCTGTTATTTAGATAAAGAGGTTATAGGGATTGTTGGGGAACTAAAGGAGAATATACTATTAGAATACAAATTACCCCAAAACACATGTGCCTTTGATATTAATCTAAGTAAGCTTGTCTCAACATCCCTTCCTGACAGTAAAATGAAGCCTGTTTCCATTTATCCTAATTTCTCCATAGATTTATGTCTTGAAAGTAATTTAGATATCAAGTATTCAGAGATTGAAGACTTCTTAAAAAAGATTCTTAACTCAGCTGGATCATGGGGAAACACACAATGTTTAGATATATATCGAGATGAGAAAATTCCAAAAAAGAAAAGAATTACTTTTAGAATAGAGGGAGGAGAAAACAGTAAAACTTTAACAGATAAAGAAATAAAAGAGAAAGTAAGTATGATTTCTAAGAAATTAAATAGTAAATTTGGAATTAAGGTTATATAACCTTTACTGAGATAATCCCACTCAAGATTTCCTCCCCATTGGACGAAATAGCTTTTGCACTTATTTTTGTACTTCCTAAAACAGCATCCGCGGGAATAGCGGTGACCCAAGTATTAGCTCCTTCTTTTGTTCCAGCAACAGATTTCTGACCACTTCCACTTTGTAAAAGAAAAGTTACCCCTGAAGAAGAGATATTTCCTGAGACCACTGCCCTTAATTGTGTTTCGCCTCTCTTTACGGTATCTCCGTTTAATGGTGCAGTTAAGGTAATTGTCGCTGTTACATTCGATACCACAACTAATACAGATTTGGTGTCAATTTTACCTGCGGAATCTTTAACCGAAACTGAAATGTTTAATGAAGGAGAACTATCTGGAACAACATAATTGACCAAGAAGGAGCTGTCCGCATTTACGGTCTGAACACCAACTCCAGGTATATCTACACCATTTACTTTAACAGAGAATGAAGAAAGCGTTCCCGCGAATCTAACAAAACCTGCTATTTCAAGATTTTTCCCAGATTCAACTTGTTGACCACTTGTTGGCCTACTAATATCAATAACTGGAGCATTGTCAGGTCCTAAAGGTAAAGGACAATATGCGGTTTGAGGCTCTTCGAAAATATACGAACCAACTCCTAGCATATATTTCTTATATGCTTCAACTTGAAGAGGATTCTCTAATTTTGTTGTTAGAAGTATTTTAGTTGATATTAAATTGTAGAGCTTTGCTACGTCAAGATTTGTCGGAATAGAATTGTTTTCAGTACATACCTCAACAGATTTTCTGTTATCTGCCTGAGGAGCTCTACCAGCGATGTATATTGTGGCTTGTTTATTACATTCCACACCTTCAGCAGGAACCCCTCCAGTATCTGTACAAACAGAGGTAGTCATAATTCCTGCAGGCCTATTGTAGTTAAATTCGTTATATCTATCTATTACCCTTCTAAAGAAAGAATTTGTTATATCTAAAGAAATTGTAGATGACCAACCTCCAGGCATCACCTCATTGTTGTTATTACCATTCCATGCAGCAACAACTAAACTTTGGTTGTATTGAAATGCTAATAAATCTTTAGGACCATCTGTCGTGCCTGTCTTCCCACAAAGCTTTTTACCATTTATATAGAAGGAGCTATTTGCATACCTATCATTGAACCCATTCAAATCGCAAATCATCCAGTTAACAACATAAGCTTCTTTCTCATCAATTACCCTTTGACCTTCTGATTCCTCAAACTCCTTAAGAACCTTACCCTTAGAATCTTCAACTTTGAGAATAGCTGTTGTATCATGACGTATTCCACTATTCGCTAGGGTAGCATAAGCATTTGTAAGATCTACTAACTTCATCTCTGCAGAACCCAAACCAAGACTCAAACCGTAGTTTGCCTTGTTTTCAATACCCTCTATTCCTAACTTTTGCATTAATTGAAGATACCCATCTATACCTCCGACTTGCAAGGTATATACAGTTGGGATATTCCTTGAAAGTACAAGAGCCTTTCTGGCAAGAATTAGACCATCATATCTTCCATCCCAGTTCTTTGGTTTATATGGACCGAAAGAGATTGAATCTATATCAGGAGTTAACAACCATGGCCCATATCCTTTATTTATCATATTTAAATATACAAAGGGCTTAACAGAAGAACCTGTTTGTCTCATACTGGTTGTAATATTAACATTCCCATCAACTCTAGGATCTTCAATATTCCAGTAATCAACTGAGCCCACCATCGCAAGTATTTGTGCATTTTTAGGATTCATAACGACCATTGCTCCATTGTGAACATTATGCCTTTTGTTTTCTTCGACTCCCTTTGTAATCTCCTCTTCCGCAATCCCCTGTAGAGTAGAGTCAAGAGTGGTCGTAACCTTTAGACCCCCTCTTTGTACTATATCAGGCCCGAACTCTTCTTCTAAAATTCCTTTAACATAAAATACAAAATGAGGAGCTTTTATTTCAATCCTGTTGGTTTTATACACTAATTCTTCTTCCCTCGCAGCATCAATATCTTCTTTTGAAACACCTAAAATTCTTTTCTTGTCTTCCAACTGATCGAGGACATAATTTTGTCTTACTTTTGCCAATTCTGGATTACTACCAAACAGAGGAGAGTAGATGCTTGGGCCCTGGATAAGTCCTGCTATCAAAGCACTTTCTGCCAAAGTAAGTTCGCTAACATCTTTCCCAAAATAGGAATTTGCAGCTGCTTGGAAACCATAATTAACCCCTCCCAAAGGAATTTCATTCATGTACATCTGCAAAATTTCATCCTTGGTAAAGGTTTGTTCCACTTGCATGGTTATCAATGCTTCCTTAATTTTCCTTGACAAAGTTCTTTCGTATACTTCATCACCTAAAAGGTCTTTTAGTAACGTAGTCTTAACAAGTTGTTGAGTAAGTGTACTTCCACCCCTTACAACTTTTCCTCCACGAATATTTTGAATGAAGGCTTTTAATATACCTAAATAATCTAATCCCTTATGCTGATAAAATTCTGCATCTTCAGCGGCTAGAAGGGCTTTTCTTGTATTTTCTGGGATCTTTTCTAGTGGAACGAATTCTCTATTTTCATCTCCAAAAATTGTATAAAGCAATTCTCCGTTTCTATCAAGAATCTGGGTACTTTGATCCGATGATCTGTCTATTAATTGATCTGGAGCAGGAAGTGCATCTCCTATCTTCTTAAGGTAGATACCTAAGACAATTAGGCCGACACAACCAACAAAGAAAGCAACACCAAGTCCAATATATAAAACCTTTTTTATTTTCTTTTTAAAAGGGGCTGAAGATAAAGATTTCTTGCTATTTTTTACTTTCTTTTTACTACTAACAACATTGGTGGAATATTTCTTTATATTCATATACTTATTAAACCCAATATTAGGAATAGTACCACTCGTATTCTTGTTTGATCTTCGCCTACTAGAAGCGAGTTTTCTCTTAGGCTGAGAATATCCAATACTGTATTTCATGTTCATATATTATGCCCTCATTTGACTAAAAATTTCAAGCTCTAATATTTGAGATAACATGTTAATAGTGTATCATGTGATATAATCATTTATGAAAAACAGAATGAAACCACAAACATTAAAAGGGTTCTATGACTACTTCTCTGATGATATGAGAATTCGTAATTTCATAAAAGACTCTTTTAGAGAGATTGCCGAAGAATACGGTTTTGAACCCTTAGAAACTCCCGCCTTAGAATATTCAGAACTAATTCTCGGACAGAGTGGAGAAGAGGCAGAGAAACTGTATTACAAATTTAAAGATAATGGGGACAGGGATGTGATGCTTAAATACGAACTAATGATCCCTATGTGTAGAGCAGTAGCACAAAATATAAACAGCATTATACTCCCATATAAAAGATACCAAGTACAGAATGTATGGAGAGCTGAGAATGTCCAAAGAGGAAGATTAAGAGAATTCACCCAAATGGATGTGGATATTTTGGGTAGTAGCTCCCCTTTAGCAGATGCAGAGATAATTCTTTTTGGCATATCATTTTTAAAGAAAATTGGATTTGATAACTTCAGGGTGAGGTTAAATAGTAGAGAAATAATCCAGGGAATTGTCGAAGTTCTTGAGATTGAGGAAAGCAAGTTTGAGAAAATATATATTTCCATTGATAAGTTAGAAAAGATTGGGAAGGAGAAAGTAAGAGAGATTCTCATTATTGACTCAAATATTGAAAAGGAAAAGGTAGACAAATTACTTGAGATTATTGAAATAAAAGAGATTGATAAAATAAGTAATATCTTAGAAAACTCAATCGCTGGTAAAAATGGGGTAGAGAATATTAAAAAAATACTATCGATAATTAATGGAACAGAGAAAGATAAGGTTCTATTTGACCTCTCTTTGGCTAGAGGTTTAACTTCTTACACTGGTACAGTGTGGGAGTTTGAAATCATCGAAGGAAATGTAGGCTCAGTTAGTGGAGGGGGAAGATATGATAAAGCTGTCAGTAAGTATTTAGGAAGAGAGATTCCAGCAACAGGGACTTCTTTTGGCCTTGAAAGATTAGCAGAAGTCATTAAGCAGATGGAGATGCTAAAAACGAAAGATAACAAATCAGTACTTATTATCCCAATGGATGAAAGATCTACTTCTTTTTTACTTTCAACTACAAAAAAACTTAGAGAGCAAAATATTCAAACCAACATTTACCCAGATTTCGTTAAACTAAAAGAATCTTTAAGATACGCGAACAAGAAAAAATATACTTGGGTAGTCATAATTGGAGAAAATGAAACATCCTCTAATACCCTTACACTTAGAAATATGCTAACACAAGAGCAATTTACACTAACTATTAAAGAGGCTATAAATAAAATACAAAACAAGTAATTAATTCAGCGCCTGAATTGATGAAAGCATATAATGAAAAAAATGTTTTTATTTTTTCTAAAGACCTATCACTTATTGAGCAACTCCGAAGAGATCTTTACTCTTTTAATGCTTGTATAAGATTATTCCTTAACAATCGAGAACTGATAGGAAAACATAGAGTGGAATTAATTATCATTGATCAACGATTTTTTAAAGAATTTGAATATCTTCCAAGGTTTTTTCATACAAAGATTATCTATATTTCTGAAGACTATTCAAAAAATAATATCGAAAAAATCATAGTGAATAAAGCTGACAATATTCTTTTTACCCCAATCAATTACGCCTTTTTATTATGCTTGATAAGGAAATATTTAGGCTTGTTAATTACAAAAGAATGTCAAGAATTAGTGTATAGAGGAATTTCCCTTTCAAACACATCAAAATCTATCACCTATAACAGATGTAAAGCTTTGTTAACTGATTCTGAATTTGAGACAATGAAATCAATTATGTCAAACAGTATTGATTCAAGAAAATCCTCAGCGGCTCTTCAAGTTACGGTTTGTCGAATTAATAAAAAAAGTGTTGAGGCAATGGGTCTTCGATTAATAAAAAAAAGAAGGGGACATAATTACACAATTTCTATTTAGATTTTCTTCTTCCATTCAACAATTTTCTTCAAAGCTTCAAGAGGAGTTAAATTGTCTGTATCAATCTTCTGAATCTCATTTTCTATAACTGAATTTTTTGCACTGAAAAGTGGATATTGTAATGCTGCATTAGAAATAATTCTGTTTTGCTCTTTGGAAGAGAAAGTTCCTTCTCTGATAGTATTTTTTTGAGGAAAAAGAATGTTTTGTTCAAAACCTTCTAAAATTTGGTTGGCACGCTTAATAATTTTCTCTGGAAGACCAGCCATTTTCGCTACATAAATACCGTAGCTTCTATCAGTTCCTCCTTCAATTATCTTTCTAAGAAAAATAACCTCACCTTTCTCAATATCTTCTTCAACTAACACATTGTAATTTTTTACTTCAGAGGGGAATTTCTCAGCAAGCCTCAAAAGTTCATGATAGTGTGTTGCAAAAAGAGTTCTAGCCTTAAGTTCCCTGATAATATACTCTGCTAGAGCCCACGCTATACTGACTCCATCATATGTACTTGTACCTCTTCCTACTTCATCAAGGACTATTAAGCTGTATTTGGAAGCATTGTTAATAATGTTTGCGGCTTCATCCATTTCAACCATAAAAGTACTTCTTCCTCGGGACAAATCATCTGACGCTCCAACTCTTGTAAATATTCTATCTACAATTGAGATTTCAGCTTTGTTTGCTGGAACAAAAGATCCTATTTGGGCCATTAATACAATTGTTGCAACTTGTCTGATATATGTTGATTTCCCTGCCATATTGGGACCTGTGAGTATACACATATTCCCTTCTTTGGAAGAAAGATCAGTATTGTTTGAAATAAAACTACTTTTATCAAATGATTCAATTATTGGATGACGACCTTTTTCTATGTGGATTATTCCATCATTTTCCCCCATCTCTGAGATTTCTGGCTTTACATAATCTAATTGTTTTGCTGTGTAGGCAAAGTTAGACAAAACATCAATATATGATATTTTTTTTGAAAGCTCTTTTATTTTCTCGAGATTGGGCAATAGAGTCTCTCTAAATTCATTAAATAGTTTTAGCTCCAAAAGAGAAAGCCTCTCATGGGCATTTAGTATTATTTCTTCCTTTTCTTTTAAGTCTTCAGTAATAAATCTTTCGGAATTAACTAGGGTTTGCTTTCTAATATATCTATCAGGGACTTTACTGTAATGAGATTTAGTCACCTCAATATAATATCCAAAGACATTATTGTAACTGACCTTCAAAGAAGAAATTCCTGTTGACTTCCTTTCCTTTTCTTCGAACTCCTTCAGCCAAATCTTGCTGTTCATAGACAGAGATTTTAGTTCATCAACTTCCTTGCTGTAACCTTCACGAATAATTCCTCCTTCAGAAATAGTATTGGGAGGATTATCTACAATGAATTTTGATATCTTTTTGACTAGCTCTTTATAGAACTCATTATCTAATTCACTATACTTAATTTTCAAAGGATTACTAAGCTCCTCAAGAATATCTAACGAGTTCTCTAATGAAACTTGTAATGCTTTGAGATCTCTAGCATTTACCCTGTTAAGACCAATTTTCCCAACAATTCTTTCTATATCATTAATTCCTTCTAGTTTTTCTCTTACCAAGTCTAATAGGTTTTGATTTTGAAAAAATATTTCAACTATCTTTAACCTTTCATCAATCTCCTTCTTGGAGATCAGAGGATTCAATATCCAACCATACAACAATCTTGTTCCCATACGCGTGTTTGTGTTATTGAGAATAGAGAACAAAGAATTCTCCATAGTTCCCAAATAGTAGTTATTTGTTAATTCAAGGTTTCTTACTGTTGCCTTATCAAGAATCATTGTCTTCTCCAAAGAAACCTTAATTGGTTTGGATATATGCTTTGGATTCATCATCTGTGTATTAGAGATATAATGGAGGATCATAGCAACAGAAATTATTCCCTCAGAATCTCTCTCAAGGCCAAGAGAATCAGTTGTCTTTATCTCAAAGAAATCTTTTATTATCTCTTCGCAATATTTGATATTTTCGAAACGTTTATCAAGAAATTGAACTGGGAAAGCAGAAAGTAGATCATTACTCTGGCCTTCAAGAATTAATATCTCCGAAGGATTATACGCAGTTAGTACAGATCTGACATAGTTATCTTCGTAGCCTTCTTTTAACAGTAGAAATTCTCCTGTAGTTATGTCAGCAAGTGATGCAACAATTTTCTTCTTTGAAAAATAGAAAGCAGCAAGATACGAATTCCTCATAATGTTTGCTTCTTCTCCATCTACTGTCCCAGGAGTAACAATTCTGGTCACTCCTCTTTTAACAATACCCTTTGCAAATTTAGGATCTTCAAGCTGATCTACAACTACAACACAATATCCCGCATCAATAAACTTTGGGAGATATTGATCTATAGCTTTATGAGGGAAACCAGCGAGTAGTGTAGCATTCTCCTTCTTGTCTCTTTTTGTTAGAGTAATATTTAATACTTTCGAAGCTATTTTTGCATCCTCACCAAATGTTTCAAAAAAATCTCCCATCCTGAAAAGGACAATTTTATCAGGATACTGCTTCTTGAAACTTAAAAATTGCTTCATCATTGGAGTATCATTCATACCTTGTAGTATACCACAGAGAATATTGAAAACTCAGCTATTTACCAAGTATTATTTTGCCTTCTTCATCTGCAACAATCCTTCTTGCATCAGAAATGTCCTCAGGAGATACACACACCCCATACACTCCAGCTTGTACACAGTACTTAAGTAACGGTTTGCTATTTTCAACAATCACAATAACTTTCCCTGTTTTACCTTTGACAGAATAGTTAATATTATCCAAAACCTTAAAAATACTAGATCTTGCCAAATCATATTTTGCATCTTTTTCATCAACTTTAAACCCTTGCATCTGTTTTGCAACTCTAGGAGTATTTAAAATCACTCCATCAAGATTTGTATTCACAATCTCATCAACAAGAATTATTTCAGAAGGATTATCTAAAATTACATACAAATTGAAAGAAGACATTCTTCTAAGTTTTTCACTAAGAAGTAATTTTTTTATCTCCCTTACTACATCCTCATTCATAGGAGCATGAACAGCCAAAGAAATATTCCTTTTCTTGTAAACATTTCGAAGTTTTCTAATAATTCTAGCAACTCTTTTAAGTAATTCTGGATTGTTTGCATAATGAATTGCACCAAAAGCATCAGAGGAAAGAGACTCATCTTCATTTTTCTTTCCACCTACCAACCCTCTAAAATCTTTAACTTTTGCAGAACCTATGGAAATAATTACTTCATCCCCTTTTACCAAATTAACATATTCAAGAATAGTGTTACATATTCTTTTAGAGTAATCTACAAACTTTTTATCCTCAACGTATTGAAGAATATGACGACCATCTTCAATCATAATTTTATCCAAATCAATATATACAAGACCATTCGAATTACCAACAAAATCAAATAGTTCCTTGGGTTGTTTATCAACCAAAGAGAAAATTTTAGTTGCAGTGGGTGGCAAAGTAAAATCTTTTGGTGGAGATGAAGTATTATCTCCCTCTTCATCTGAGAGATCTTTTAGAGTAACATCACCACGAGCGTATACATCTGCAATTGGATGTAACTCCTTCTTTATCTCATCAACTAATTTGGAACTTTTATAAATTGTCCCAGAATTTCCATCAAGTTTAACAATATCCCCATCCTCGAGAAGTGAGGAGGCAGTAGCCGCTCCAACTACTGCTGGTATTTTAAATTCCCTGCAAAGAATTGCTGTGTCACTAGTTAGACCTCCAGTCTCCATAATTATTCCACCAGAAGAAAGAATCATTCCTTCCATCTCAGATGAATATCTCTTTATTAAAAGAATATCTCCTTTTGTATATTTTTTTACTATTGGCCCATCAACAATATTTATCTTTCCTGTAACCGTTCCAAAGCTTGCACCAATACCAGAGATAACAAAATCTTCTCTCTTGGTTTCCGGTTTGTTTAATTCAACATCAAGCTCTTTCTTAGCTTGAACTATCAATTCCTCAAGTCTTTTAATTTCTTCATCATTATTTTTCTGAACAATTTTCTTTGCCTCCGTCATTGCAGAGGAAATCATTTGATCTTTGCTTTCAAACTTTTCAATAAAACCTAGAATTTCTTCTCGGACATTGGACCTAACATTAACAACAAATTCGCTTTGTACCTCAAAATCAAGTGATTTAAATCTAACTGGCTTGTTTTGCAGTACCCAAAATCTCCCTCCAGACAAAACCCATTCAATATTTTGAGCTTCCCCACTTCTATCTTCAATAACTAAAGAGATTTTTGATATCTCCTGTATATCCTTATCTGAAAGTTTCTGTTTATGACTCCAACCTTTTGATATTTTTATCTTCTCAACACCCTGATTCATTTTCTTCACTTGCTTCATGGTCCTTACCTTCATCCATTCTTGCGGAGCAATATGTTTCTCAACTGTTGAGAGATCTTTCTTGTTTAATAAATATGTATCCGGAGTCACTTCTCCCAAAGAAATTACATCTCCCAATCCGTATACAGCCTCAATGTTTAATTTCGTTTTTTCCTGACTAATAGGATCAACGGTGTAAACAATACCCGCAACTTCAGATTGAACCATCTTCTGTACAACAACAGCCATTTTAACATCGGAGATATCAATGTTCATTCTTTTAGCGTAAGCCACAACATCATCGCTAAACATCGAAGAAAAAATCCTTTTTATAGATGGTAATAGCTCATCATACTTCCGAACATTTAGCTCGGTAGAAAAAATTCCAGTAAATGAAACATCTTTATCATCGGGAAAGACTACAGAGGACCTTACAGAAACCCAGGCATCAGTAAAACCTGATAATCTAGTATATGCAGAAAGAATTTCCTCCTGTGCTTCCTTATCAAGTATCTCGTTAACCATCATTGATTCAATCTCAAATGCCTCAGGATTTTTCCCCTTACCAAGCAATTTTTCTTTGTTTCCTTTAAACACTTTCAAAGAATGCTCAACAAAGACATCACTTGATACAACAAAAAATTCTGGGACAGGAACATCCATATCTTTAAGCTTGAAAAGACTTAATCCTTTTCTTCCAACCTTATTTTCATTCAATTCTTTTGCAGAATAGTCTTCAAAAAAGAATACTTTTGGTTTCTTTGAAGTTTCATTACTCATTGTCTCGGGCAGTAAAAAACTTAATTCTAATTCTTAATTAACAATACCTTTCGCTTCTATTTTTTGCAAGTCTATATAAAATTCATAAAGAATTTTAATTAATACTATTATCGGAACTGCAACAACAGCACCAAGAGGACCCGCAAGGATAAGCATAATTACCGCTCCGACCATTACATAGAAAGGCTTAACTCCAACAACATTTCCCATTACTTTTGGAATGATAAAATTGTTCTCTATCTGTTGATAAATAACCATCAAAATTAAAATAATAAACGCATTAATGGGACCCAATGTAATAAGTGATACTATTCCGACAGCAACCCCACCCAAAGTCGCACCAATACTTGGAATTGCATCCATTAACCCAACAAATACCGCCAAGGGAATAGCAAAAGGAACTTTAAATAGAGATAGTAAAACTACTGAAATCAGTGTGGCAATTAGGCTAACTGCACCCTGTCCTAGCACCCATCCTCCCAGCTTATTTTCCACATCAGAAATTAATTGTTTAACTCTTTGCACTCTATCTTTTGAACGAATTTTAACAAAAATGACATCAGCCAAAGAATCATGCTCTGAAACTAAATAAATAGAAAGAACTGTAACTGAAAGCAGGGTAGTAAATCCATTGAAGAACCCACCAAGAGTTGAAGTTATACTTTTGAAATTGTCTGAAGTAGTCAAGGAACTGACCCAATCAGACACAGATTTCTCAACAGAAGCACTATCTATCTTAAAACCATTAATATTTAACCCATTTATGGAATTTAATAATTTTGAAATCCAATCAGGTAGCACTTCAAAAAGACCACCTATTTGATTAACAAAAGGAACAAAAATAATTGCTAATATTACAAGAAGGAAAATCAAAAGAGAAAAATATGCAAGAAATATTGCAACATTTTTTGACATTTTCTTCTTTAAGAAGCAGTTTACAATTGGCCTCATTGCACACATTAGTACGAATGAGAACATTAAAAAAAGTAATATCGAAATAAATTGCTTCCCCCAAAACAGAAGAGCTATCGTTGAAACAATCAAGATGAGTAGAGTAGGAGATAAATCTATTTGAACTTTTTGAGGCCTATTTGCATCTGGACCATTCTTACTTTCAACAGAATAAATCTTTGGCATATATATAGCAATAATTATATTATCCTAAATATGATACCACAATTCCTTTACTGTAATCTATTCTTCTTGTAAATAACGATTCCAGAACTTGCAAGGAAAGCTATCAAAGCAAGAATGCCAATAATTCCCATTATCTGTCCATCTTTAAGAATGGAAAGGGCTAATTGCAACTCACCTGCAGCAACTGGCAAATCAGAATCAATAACGGCATTTCCATTTACAGAGCTATCCTTCGAATAAACAACAGAGACTTTTTCTTCGACTTCTTTACTATTTCCAGCCTCATCTTTAAGGACAACTGCGAATACGTTTGAACCCTCTTCCCTTAAAGAAATATCCTTTAAAACAAATTTCCCATCGTTTCCTACTTCTGCCTCATAAATATCCGTACCTCTTTTGACTACAACCTTACTCCCTGGCTCAGCTTCCCCTGATAATGCGAATGTCTCTGTGCCTACTTCTTTTGAATAATTTATCTTTGACAACTCTGGGGCTGTTCTATCAACAGATACAATAATTGGATCTGATTTCGGAGTTACTATTTTTTTTAGAAAACCTTTTATTGCTGAAACAGATACTATATATTTACCTTCATCTTCAATTTTCTGAATGAATTCAAACTTCCCATCTTTACCAATTTTTGCTGTTCCTACAAGTTCGTTGTCAATATATACTTGAGCCTTTTTAAAACCCTCTGCAATTCCTTTTACAACAATATTCTCACCATTAACAGCAGTCACTGTGTCTGCAATGGAAGGGGAGGATAGGGACTCATCTAGTTGAGGATTCTTGTTATTTTTAAGATAGGAAAAAATTCCATAACCGATAAGAAGCAGACCAAACACAATAAAAAGTGTGCCGATAAGTCTCGAGAGAGAACTTTCTCTCTTTTCTCTAATCTCAACCTTAGACACCATACTATCCTTGGAAGAATTTGACACTTTTTGATTATTTTTTTTGGCAGAATTAATTTTTTTCTTTGCCACGTTTGACCCATATTAAAATTTATATAGTCGCTTGTTTAGAATAATATAATTTCGTAAATAATGCAACCTTTCTTAAAATTTAGTAGAATAGTAAAGTAATTATGAGCAAATTATTTAAAATTCTATTAACATTATTCCTTATACTATTGGTATTGACACCAATTTCATATTTTATCGCTTATCCATACATAAATGAGATTGAAATACAATTTGGGAAGCTAAACTTATATGAAATTTCTAAAAAGACTTACATCTCTTTGCTTACATCGGTATCTCCTTCCCCAGAGAAATACAAAACTGTTGAATTTGAGTCAGACTCAATAGAAGAATCAATTCAATCCAAAAATATTGTTCTAGATAGCAAACTTTTAGAGGAATTAAATACGACATTAACGATTGATTCCGCACTAATTCATGGGAGAGTTTTCCAGGGGATTACCTCAAAAACAATGGATTTAGGTTTTTGGCATTTTCCTCTTTCGAAATATCCTGGACAAAAAGGCAATTCAGTTATAATTGGACATCGTTTTTTTTATCTCCCCCCAGCAAAAAATACCTTTTTTAATTTAGATAGAGTACAAATCGGAGACACAATTCTTTTAAATCACAGTGAAGGTGAGTGGAAATATATAGTTACAGAAACTAGGATTGTTAATGACAATGATTTATCTGTTCTCCAAAACACAGAAGATTATCGACTCACCTTAATTACATGTACACCTCTTTGGACTTCAGAAAAAAGGTTAGTTATTATTTCAAAGCTAGACAAACTATATCAAAAAGTATAGAATTAGAAGCATAAATTAACACAAATCTCTCATGGATGATTTTTACAAAAGAACAGATATTGATAAAAGTACGGTGGAATTAACAATTACAATTCCAAAGGATTCTTTCAACAAAAGCTACAAAGCTATGTTGGATCAGGAATTAAGCAATACAAAGATAGATGGCTTCAGAAAAGGGAAAGTCCCTTCGAATTTAGTTGAAACAGAACTAGGGACTAGTCTCAAGATAAAGGTATTTGAAAAATTACTTCCGATGTACCTAACCACAGCTTTACAAAAAGAAAATCTCTCACCCATTGCACCACCTAACTACAAAAATTTCCCCGATTTAACAAAGGATCAAGACTTGGTCATTTCTGTAGACATTACCATTATGCCCGAATTTAAGCTTGGTAATTTAAAGAAAATTCAAATTATTCAAGAAGATACAAAAGTTACTGATAAAGAAGTAGAAGAAGCGATATCAAATCTTTTTAAAAATGATAATTTGGGAGAAAAGGAAATAAATGATAAATGGGCGGTTAAAGTTTCTGAAAAACTTAAAGTAGACGCAATCAAATCTGTAAAAGATTTTAATGAGTTTGTAAAAAAGACAATCGAAAATCAGAAAAAAATTGTTTCAAGAAGAAAGGCTGAAGATGATGCATTGAATCAAGCTATTAATATTTGTAAAATTGAAATTCCACAAGCCGCTATCCAGTACGAAGCTGAAGAAAGAGAGCATTCATTTGTGCATGATTTTGGTCATGATCAAAGCAAAATTGATACATTCCTTAAATCCAATAATGTATCGATGGAGAAAATGAAGGAGCTTTGGCTGAAAGATGCAAAAGAAGCCCTAGAAACAGATGTATTCCTAAAATTGTTCGCAAGAGAGAAAGAAATTAATGTGACAGATGAAGAGTTAAAAACAAAGATAAAAGAAATTGTAAATAACTCTCCTAATATTGAAGATAAATCTCTTTTTGAGAATGATGAGTGGAAAGAATATGTGAGAAGAGTAGAGGAGAAAGAAAAAGCATTCAGAGCTTTTTCTAAAGAGGTTTTAGGAGAATAGAACTGCCTATTAATTTATTAATATTGTTCTATGATATTAATTCCTACAGTAATTGAGAAAGAAAGGGGCGGAGAGAGAGCATACGATATCTATTCAAGACTTCTTAAAGATAGGATTGTTTTTGTTAGTGGCGAAATTGAAACAAATATGGCAAACACCGTAGTTGCTCAACTTCTATTTCTGGAGAAAGAGGATCCCGATTCTGACATACAGATGTTTATCAATTCTCCTGGAGGACACATTACCGCAGGAATGGCGATCATCGATACTATGAATTACATTAAACCTGATGTGTCAACTACTGCTGTAGGTCTTGCAGCATCTATGGGAACAATGTTGTTAATTAATGGAGCAAAAGGTAAAAGATACGCTCTCCCAAACAGTAAAATACATATTCACCAACCGCTTGGTGGAGTAGAAGGTCAAGCTAGTGATATTGCAATTGAAGCAAAAGAAATTTTGAAAATCCGAGAAAGTCTTTACAAAATGATTTCAGAGAAAACTGGGAAATCCGTATCTCAGATAACAAAAGATGCTGATAGAGATAAATATTTTACTGCTACCGAAGCTAAAGCTTACGGTTTGATAGATAAAATAATTAAAAAAAGATAATGCCAGAAAGATACTATTCTGAATCACCAGATTCATTTGAAGATGAAAGACAAGAAAGTGACTTAGAATTCATCAGAAAAGACCTTGAGGACATATTTAGTCATGGGTTCAGCGGAGATTCTCAAACAGAAGATTTAGAAAATTTATCTTCTTTGGATATTAAGGAATTTATATACCAACACTTAATTGAAAGTGGAATAATTGATGTACAATTTTCCAATACTGTTGATATAGAAAATTTTGATGAGATAGCCCAATTATGCGATTTTTTGTCCACCACACTCACAAAATATCCACAAAAAGGAGAAGTTCAAGTACATTTCCTAGAATCGGGTGACTTCGCTGCAACTGTTTCAGTTATTCAGACAAGCCTTAAGGGAGTAAGTGTTAAGGTTGAACCTTTAGAAGAGAGCCCAAAATTTTTAGTTAATAAATGGAAAGAAATTGTAGATAAGAATTCTTCTAAAGATAGAAAGAAAAACAAAACAAAGAAATTTGGGGAGCTAAAAAAGAAATTTGGAAAAAATATTTAACTTGTTATTAATAAAAAATGAATAATAATTACGAAAAAGAAAAACCTGCCAGCTGGGGAGAAGTAATAGATAGCAGAATTGAGGAAACGCTTAATGCAGAAGCACAGTACTCTCCTTCGTCTTTGCAGTTTGAAGATATTAGTCTTGCAGATATAGATAAGCACATGCTAGAAAGATTTTATGCAGAATTTCCTTCAGTTGTTCCTTCTGGAATATATTCAGACGCTGGGTTAATTTCTTTAGCAAACAATCAAGGATTCCATGCAGAAATGCCACAAAATCTCAAAACTCAGCCTCTTTATTTCATCTTAAGGGGAGATAAGGTTGCTGCATTTTTACCATTAGAGAATATTGAAGAGAGTAGGATTGATTGCTACTTCTTTCATAAACTTAATATCCAAAACGACCCAATTCTAAGGGAAAAATATTTGGAATTGCTTTATAGGTTGAATAAAGATTAAAAAGAAGATAGAATTGTTTCTGTTATGGGCGATTAGCTCAGCTGGTTAGAGCGTCACATTGACATTGTGGAGGTCACAGGTTCGAGCCCCGTATCGCCCATTTTTTATACATTTCTTCTAGAAAGGATACTAAAAGCTTCTTCAACAGAATTTGAATTCATCAATAATTCTCTGAAATCACTTGCAGTATCAAAATTACTAATATATGCCTTTATATACTTCTTCTGACTATTAAAGATATCAAGTTTACCCTTTTCTTTAATAAAAATCCTTAGATGCTCCGACAAAGTCTCAAGCCTTTCTTTTTTCGTTATCATTCCCATTCGCCTTTTTGAATCATCTGAGAACAACCATGGATTAGAAAGAATTGCTCTCCCAATTAAAACTCCGTCCACGCCAAAATTCTTACCATACTCTTTTGCTTGCTTAATATTCCTAATATCACCGTTTCCCAATATCAAAGTTCCGGGATTTATTGCATCTCTCAACAAAACAACCTTTTTAATTTCATCCCATCGACATGGAGTAGAGTAGTTTTCTTTTGACAATCTTCCATGAACCGTAAGCAAGTCTAAATCTTTTTCCAAAAGAAAACCTATCCAATCCTCTGTTTGAACCTTATCAAATCCAATTCTTGTCTTAACACTAACTGAGATACCTCTAGAACTCTCCTTTACTGCTTGAATTATTTCATTTGAGAGTATTTTGTCGTTAATTAATGCGGAACCTCTCCCACTTGAGAGAACATCTCTTACTGAACAACCCATATTGATATCAATACCGTCCGGTTTTAATTCTCTTATTTCTTTTATCGTTTTTGCATAAAATTCAGGAACATTTCCCCATAACTGGAATACAATTGGTCTTTCTATATCTCTAAAAAGAAGTCTATGAGAAACCTTCTCTTTTCCTTCTGAACAGAAACCTTCAACATTAAGAAATTCTGTAAAAAACACATCAGGTTTCCCAATCTTACATAACACTTGCCTGAACACAGTATCTGTAATACCCTCCATAGGTGATAATCCTAAGATAAAACCCTTCTTGGATAAAATTTTTTGGTAAATATTCCCCATACCATGATTCTATCACAAAGCCATATAAATAAACGAAAAAACAGAGGGTTTATTAATCAATTATCTCTTGCAAGTGAAAGAGATTTAACATAAACTGAAATAAGAAAACTGCCCATATGGAACCACAAAAAATTCAAGATAATTCAGGCTCACAGCTAATTCAATTTGAAAAAACAGATTCTTATTCCAAGATATTTGTTTACTTCATTCAAGATTTCTTAAATTGGTGGTACGTAAAGATGCCCATAAGGCACCTTAAAATTCTGGGGCGTATATCTGTATTGGTTGATGACAATCTTTCAATGTCTTTACTTCTCAAAAATTTTTTTGTTCCATGGCATAGAGACAATTCACTAATAGGTTACTTCTTTGGTTTTCTAGTCAAAATCTTTTATTTACCAATCGCTTTATTAATTTATCTATTATCAATTCTTACGTATCTAGCAGTAATAATAATTTGGTTATTACTTCCTATCGCAACATTAGTATTTTCTATTACATCTTTTTTTTAAATGGAATTAGAATTTGGTAGCAAACAAAAAACACTTATTGGAATACATCATAAAGAAAGAAATTCTTTTTCTGTTTCAAAAAAGGGATATCCTGTTCCAACAGATGAGAATCAGTCAATATTTCTTTTAACACGTGATCATTTCTTTTCTATCACAACACCACAAATCTCATATCTGCTCTACAGTAATCCCAAATATGAGAAATTTGAAAAAATTAAAAGTATCATCTCCAATATTTTAATCGTTCCAGGAGTTTTAATAACTACAGCATACATTCTAAAATTTACTTCTCTTCTTGATAATTTCCCTTTAATTTTGAGCCTACTCAACAACCCATTCACCAACTTTTTATTTGGCATCTCAATTTTCTCAATCTTGCTCCTTTGGCATGAATTCTATGGTGACAGAGATCAGCAGATGCAACTCCCCTTAATAAAAAAAATCCCTCAACGTGATATCGATGAAATTAATACTGTTGGTTTTAAGTTTGGAAGATATTCAAATATTGATATTGCCAAATATATTTCTTCTGAAACAATTCAACTCCTTTCAGATTTTACTCTGAATGGAGAATTCGACATATATCACTGCTTTAAGATATTGATAGACGAGACATTTGAAGTACAACAGATAGTCCGACGAGGAGGAATCTCAATCGACAATGAAAAGTTAGAGAATTCTGATGTTAATTCTGACACTCTTCCTAAAATAAATCTCTCTTCAATTAGAGCTCTACTTGTATATGCTGTAGAGGAGGCATTGCTAACAGAAAGTAAAATGGTCAATCCTGAGCATATATTTTTGGCAATTTCAAAAATGTATCCTCAAATTATAAAGATGTTCCAGAAAGAGAATATAAACTTAGACATATTTAGAGAAGTTGTAAAATTTCAGAATTTTCTTAATAGAAGAAAAGCAAAATATCTAGACCCAGATCAACCATATTATAGAAAGGGTGGAATTGGGAAACAAATTATCTACGGCTATACCTTCATATTAAGTCACTTTAGTAAAGAAATTAACAAAAAAATTGCAGAGACAAATGACATCTTTGGTATAGGTCATGACGAAGAGGTTGAAAATCTTGTATCAGTTCTTGGGAAAGTTACAAACAAGAATGCGTTGTTAATTGGAGAACCAGGAGTTGGCAAATCAAGTATAATTCTTGGTCTTGCACAAAGAATAAATAAAGGAGATGTCCCAATTCAGTTGAAAGATAAAAGAATAATTGAATTAGATGTTAATGCCCTTATCGCTCATTCTCAAAATGCCTCAAGTATGGAGGAACTAATGATTAAGGCCATGACGGAATTATCAAAAGCAGGAAATACCATTCTCTACATAGATGAAATTCAACAGATAGTTCCAACAAAAGCACAAGAGAGTGGACATACAATTGCGGGAATGATGCTCCCATATATTCTTAACAGTAAATTCCCAATAATTGGGAGTATTAACTATTCTGATTACAAAAAATATTTTTACAGTAATGAATCTCTTAGACAAAGTTTTACGAATATTGAAACAAAAGAGATATCGGCAGCGGATGCACTTACAATACTGGAGAGTAAAATCCCTTCGTTGGAAAGCAATTTTAATTGCTTTATTACATTCCCCGCTCTGGTGTCAGCGGTTGAAATATCTCAAAGGTATATTAAAGAGAGAAAGCTCCCAAGTAGTGCAGTTCAAACAATCGAAGCAGCCTGCTCTTGGGCACAAGCAAATGGGATTCAGAAGATTACTTCGGAACATGTTTCTAAAGCAATTTCTCTGCAAAAAAATATAAATATTACCGAAATAAATCAGGAAGAAAGTAACAAGTTAATCAAATTAGAGGAAAATATCAAGAGCAGAGTAATAGGGCAGGATGAGGCTGTTACAGTAATATCAGAAGCGCTAAGGCGAGCGAGGGCAGATATTCGAAACCCCAATAAACCAATAGGCTCATTTCTCTTTATTGGACCAACTGGTGTAGGAAAAACATATTTAGCCAAAGTTGTTGGAGAAGAATACTTTGGAGTTGAAGATACCATTATTAGACTTGATATGTCAGAATATCAGGAAATATCTAGTATAAATAAATTCCTCGGTTCTTCAGAGGGAGATAGCATTTTAAGTCAAACCGAAATTTCATTAATAGACAGGATTAAAAGAAGCCCACACACAGTTGTTCTTTTTGATGAGATAGAAAAAGCCCATCCTGACATTTTAAATCTTTTCCTTCAAATCTTTGATGAGGGAAGACTTACAAGTAATCAAGGTGACACCGTTGATTTCACTCATGCAATAATTGTCTGTACAAGCAATATCGGAAGTAAAATTCTTTTAGATTCACTCTCAGAACCAAATGTCATGTGGGAGGAAGCAAAAGAAAGAGTATTATTAGAGCTAAGACAAGTTTTAAAACCTGAGCTACTAAATAGATTTGACGACATAATTGTATTCCAACCTCATGACATGAGTAATCTTTCAAAAATTGCTGTTCTGGAACTAAATCAACTTGCAAAAAGGCTTGCAGAGAAAGAGATTACACTAAAATGGACTCAACAAATTCCAATGCTCATTGCAAACAAAGCCAATGATCCAGGCAACGGTGCTAGACCATTAAAAAGATACATACAAGACAATGTGGAAGGACAGATAGCCAAAGCGATTATAGAACAAACATTAAAGTCCGGAGAAGAGGTCGAGATAAAGGAGAGTTGGATTGTATAGATAGATTGTTGAAAAAATTCTTTTAATCAAATATAATCTGAACGTTAATATATAGTAAAAAAAACATGGGTGCACTTCCAAAAAGAAAAATATCCAAAGCAAGAAAAGGAAGAAGAAGATCACATAACGCATTGAAACTAACAGGTGTTTCAAAATGTCCAAAATGTGGAAGCTTAAAAAAGAGCCATTTCGTCTGTCCTAATTGTGGAACATATAAAAAGTAATTATGAAGAGATCAACTGATCCAAGACATTTAGCAAGAATCCTTGCACTTCAAGGACTTTTCTCAAAATACTTTTTGCAAAAAGAAATTCATATGGAGATGATTCCCATTAAGGAACTTTTGTCCATTGATGAATTTGAAGACTATGATAAGGACTTATTTGAAAAAATTACTGAAGGGGTTGTAAATAATATCGAACAGATAGATAAATTGATTGAGAAATACGCGCCCCAGTGGCCAATTCAACAAATGAAATTAGTTGATTTACAAATCCTAAGAATTGCTATTCTTGAAGGCTTTATCTCAAAAATTACTCCTCCTAAAGTTTCAATAGATGAGGCAATTGAAATCGCAAAAGATTTTGGTGGGGAGAGTAGTGGGAAATTTGTAAATGGGGTTCTTGGCGCAATATACGAAGAAATTAAATCAGAAGAAGAAAAAGATGGAAAAAATTAACGAAATAGAAGAAAAAATTGGAGTAAAGTTTAAAAATCACTTACTTCTCGAAACAGCTTTTACACATAGGTCATATCTTAATGAAAATAGAGGAAAGAATTTGGAAAATAATGAGAGGTTAGAATTTTTAGGAGATGCAGTACTCGAATTAATTGTGTCAGCAAACCTTTATCATAATTACACCGACAAAGCCGAGGGCGAGCTTACAAGTATTAGAGCTGCAATAGTAAGAACAGAGAGCTTAGCAAAAGAGACTGAAAGGTTAAATCTCGGAATGTATCTTAGGATGTCAAAAGGAGAGAAAGATTCTGGAGGAGAGGAGAAACCATATTTACTAGCCAACTTATATGAGGCACTTCTTGGAGCAATCTATTTAGATGCTGGATATGAGGAATGTTTATATTTTGTGAAGAGAACTCTTTTCAAAAAAATTAAGAGGATTATCAGTCAGAAGCTTTTTATTGACCCTAAAACAAAGGTACAAGAGATAATGCAAAGAAAACACCATATAACACCCACATATGAGATCCTAAAAGAAGAAGGGCCCGATCATAACAAATCTTTTACGGTAGCTCTCTTTATGGGAGACAGGAAAGTTGTTGAAGGAGAAGGTGCAAGCAAACAAAAAGCTGAGGAAAATGCAGCAACCAATGCAATAGATATTTTAGAAAAAGATTAATATATCTTGAATTAACTAAGTTCTTTTGATAGAATTCAGCAATATGTTAAAAATAAGATTAAAAAGAGTTGGTAGAAGTAAAGATCCTTACTACAGAATAGTAGTGATGGAGTCTTCACAACCAAGAAATGGTAAGACTAAGGATGAAATTGGTATATACAATCCTAGGATTAATCAATTTGAGGTTGATAAGGAGAAGGCAGAAGCGTGGCTCGCAAAGGGGGCACAACCCACTGACACAGTAGCTCAGTATTTTGTTAAGGCTGGCATTCTGAAAAAACTACACAGAGGTTCAACCAAACCAAATACTCAGAAAAAAGAGAAGAAGTCAGAAGAGTAGTATATAATTTGTTTAGATAATATATTACCAATATTAGAATGAAAGAATTACTTGAGTATATTGTAAAATCGATAGTAAACAATCCTGATGCTGTGGAAGTTGAGGAGAAGGAAAGTGTAGATTTCCCAGGTTTAACTATTCTTACTATAGATGTTGCAGAAGAAGATAAAGGCGTTGTGATTGGAAGAAAAGGAAGAACAATCAATGCTATACGAGATCTTATAACAATAAATGCTATTAGAACAAACAGACGAGTTAAAGTTTTGATTAGAGATAACGAGCGAGATAAAACTGAAAGAAAAGAAGAAAAGACTGAAGTAGATGAAAGTATTTTTGAGGATGAGATATAGCGAATTTTTTACTTTACTGGTGCATTAAGTTTCTTCGACTTTTCCTTTAATATCTCCATTACATCTGCAAAGTCAGTATAAGGTTTAAAAGGTTTATAAATATTCACAATAAGATTTTCCTCTTCTGAAACATAATAACCAGTCAGGCTTAATTCAACCTCCCAAAGTTCAGCACTCTTTGTAAGAGAAATATTCTGTGGAGAAACAATATATGGAGAAGAGTAGTAAAAGTTATCCAAAAAGTTCAGTATATTTTCTAGAGATCCCCTGTAAGCCAAAGGGCCATTAACACCCTTATACTGATTAGAATCCTGTTGCTTATTTTTATCTACAATCCCAATATTTACATCGCTTGCAGAGATTTTATCTGATGTTAAATTTTTTAATCTCGCCAGTTCATCTATATAATAGAGAAAGCTAGCAACTTTCAATGTCCTAGGTATAACACTTTTAACCTCGATTAAATCATCATTCAATTGATCCTCAGAAATACTCTCAATTGATTGTTTTAGTTTAATTAATTGTTCCTGTTTTGACTTTATCTCTTTAAGTTCAGTTCGATAATTAAAGGCTTCCTTTAACATTGGAATAAAAACAAATATTGAGATGAAAAGTAAAATCATAGACACAATTATGGGAATTATTAAATCCTTTATCTTTAATCTGGTATTCTTAATCTTTTCACTTATTCCCTCTTGTTTTCTTACAGTTTTTTGCATGTTAGGAAGTGCCATAATTATTCTTTCTTCTCATCTAAATTAGTACTAAAATTCCCTTCTTTCATAGTAATCTTGAATTCAAATTTTACAACAGAATCCAGCTTATTAAATTGTTCAAGACTTACCCTGCTTACTAGCTCATCTTCACTTAAAAGGTACCAGAATTTAGCCAAATCATCTAAAGATGGGCATTTGCCTTCAAAAGAAACCGATTTTACACTCTGGAAATCAAATTGATCTAATTCAATATCACCTAGATTTGAGGCAATTTGGGTAAAATATTCAAAAATCTTCCTCGCCGAATATTGATTTGATGAAATATCTTGATAAAGGTATATTCTTCTTAATATCTCCTCGTTAGAAAGAATAACTGAACTCAACTGTTTTACTTCCGCCTCCTGTTTACTTAATTCGCCTTGTGCTTTCTGAACCTGTATCTTGCTTATCGTCGAAAAAAGAACAATGATTATTGTAATTGTAAGAAAAATGATAATACTTAATATTGAACCGATGTTCAATTTAACCTTCTTTTTTTCCTGAACTATTTCGGATTTTGACAATATTGGAACCAAGTTAATGCTATCATCATTATCAGCCAAAAATACATCGTCAAGGCTTGGAGCCTCTTCCTTGACTACTGATTTGACCTCTTTTTCCTTTTTGTTTTCTTCAATTACTTTATTCATCTTTTAATGCTAAACCTATCGCAACTGAATATGATGGAGCACCCTTCATCGCGATGTCCTCGAAACGTTTATCAATTATAATATTGTTCCAAGGCATTGCAATCATTACATTGGCATTTAAGCTTTTTGCGACATATTCTTTCAAGCCTGGAAGGAGAGCACCATCTCCACTTAAGACATAATCTGTTGGAGCAATTGAAAGGGTTCTACTCTTGAAAAACTCAACACCTCTTCGAACTTCAACCAATATGGATTCAATTATTGGCGTTAATACACTCAAAATCTTTCCTTCCAATACATTGTCTACTAAACCGTAATTTCTTTTGAACTCTTCTGCTCGCTGGGTATCGAGATTAAATTTATTTACAACTGCCTGTGTCAGTGAATCAGAGCCTATTGCAATACTTTGAGAAAATACTAGATATCCTTCTGAAATAATACTCATATCTGTACTGTTGGCACCGAAATCTAACATTACCAAAGTATTTTTCCCTGTTGATTTGTACATGGCTCTCCCCATTGCAACTGATTCCGTTTCAATTGAAAGCAAATCTAAACCTGCCTGTGCAGCAATATTAACATAGATATTTACAACTTTTTTTGCAGCAGCTACGACTAGTACTCTTGGAGCATTTTTTTCAGTATTAAAACCTATCGGAACATAGTCTAGTTGAACCTCATTCAAAGGTAAAGGAATATACTGTTTAGCCTCGTAGTAAACGGCCTCTTTTAATTCTTCTTTTTTTACTCCTGGCAACTCAAAGAATCTTGTAAACACAGAAAACTCAGGTAAAGCCATAACTACTTGCCTATTTTTAATCGCAGAGGCATCATAGAGCCTTTTTAAGACATCAGCAAGTTTCTTCTGGTCTGCAATGTCTTCACTGTTAATAACTCCCTTTGGAGTGACTTGTGAACCTAGATTAACTAATGTTGGTTTGTTGGTTGATATCCCTGAAAGCTCCACAGCTTTTACAGAGTGCGTTCCAAAGTCTATCCCAACATGATCGGGCAGTTTTGCCATGTTAAGTAATTCAAATAATATTAATTCAAACTTTCAAAAGAGCTTTTACAATTGTCCGGGTTCACCGACATATTTGTTTAATTCTTTGACTAAGCCATCGTAATCTAGGTCAGTTTTTACTAAATATGATGAAGCTCCTAGGCTAAACGATTCTCTAATAACAGACTCACTTGTCATATTAGTTAAGATAATTACGGGCATATCTCCATATTTCCCAGTATTTGTTTTAATAGCTCTAAGAACCTCCAAACCATCAACACCAGGCATCATCAAATCAAGAAGAAGAATGTCAACGTTACCTAAGTTCTTTGACAATGTATCTAGGGCTTGATATCCATCAGAGGCTGTTAAAGCAAAGAAACCTGCCGTTTCAATTAATTCTTTGTAAGAATCCAACAAGTCTTTCTCATCCTCTACGACTAGAATTGTTTTCTTTTTATCCATTTCACCTGTTTGTTGAATTTAGACAGTTTGGTTTATACATATTACCATATTATCGTTTCAGTTTTAATAATTGCTTGCCTCTGGAATTGTCTGTTTAGTAACTCACCGTTCCCAAAGTACCAATTAACAGCAGAGGAGAGCATATCTAATTGAATTACTTTGTTTTTCTCAACTGTAGGTTTAAGTTGTATAGTAAAATTCTCGATATTTACAAATCTAGAGTTTAATACAACAAAATTTTCACTTTCGGATAGCAGACAATTACGATGATCATCGAGAGTATCCGCTAAATCAGGTTTTGAAGCTCTTAGAATATATCCATTTACATTCCCACTATTATCAACATCAGTAGAAACACCTTTGTAGAAGGCTAAACAAATCCACCCAGTTGAGCCGTTTGGTTTGAAATGAATCTCATTACCTGTTTGGTTAGGATATGTTAGTTCATCAAAAGGAGAATCCTCGGTTATATTTCCATTCTCAAAATTAAACGTTCTGGTATTACTTTGATAAAGACGAACATTACTCGGGTCTGTTGTCCTGAGTGTTCTTCTTAACATCTCTAAAACATACTCTGATTCCGTTCTTACTCTTGCCTTGTTAGTAGAAGTTGTGGATACCCTTATCAATGTTGAGAGGACTAAAGCGGAAGTAAGCATTAAGAAACCAAGGATTACAGTCGTTATTAACATCTCCACCAAGCTAAACCCTTCGTATGTTTTTCTCTTTTTCATTCTCATCATCTTAAAGGTATTACAGTTGAATATATATAGTGTTTGACATTTCTTCTTGCAGTATATGTACCTTCGCTTGCAAGATGACCAACCACGATCCCAACATTTATTTGTTTATCCGTAGACGCAGTGTAGGGATAAAAACATGCATATCTAAAGAAACCACTTCCAACATTATTTGTCATTATTTCTGCATTTCCAAAATCTTCTTTATGAATATTAATCGATTCTATTGCAAGAGAAGATATCGTCAGAATCTTAAAGTCATCATCAAGATCTTTTTTAAATTCAAATACTCCTGAATTTGTAATGTCAGGAATAAAACATTTGATATATGTTGGAAAACTAGGAGCTATTTTGCTAAAAAATGATATAGCATCAGGAGAAGTAGGATACTCGTAAAATTCCTGGACTATATTCTCAGCCATATTTGCTCCCTCAACTGCATACTGTGTCATTTTATCTATTCTTTCATTTTCTACAGCATCGCTCATAGTAGAAGCTGCAATTCTCATAAGGACAACAGATGCCACTCCAACAACCATTATGGCAATAAGGGATTCAATAAAGCCCATTCCTTCATATGAATTGTATTTAATTTTGTTCTTCATTTCCTTTTACAATAATTCTTCCTGATAAGTGAGATATGACGATAGTTTTTCCACCCTTCCCGCCAGAGCGAGATATAGTTATCTCAAGGGGCATAGCTCCAGACAAGGGCTTAAGTGTTTCGTAATCGAAATTCAGTAACGCACCAGCAGAATCATAGAAGAGAGCTCTTCCTGTTACTGATTCAAAAAGAAGAAAAGCTGGAGATTGATGCTCATCTGGAGTATTGAAAGATAAGACCCCACGGATATCAACAGATAACTGTTGGTTTCCAGCTCCCATCTTACCTATACCCATATCTCCAAACAAAGCATATCCTTTTAGGACATTGTCATAATCTAGATTCTGGTTCCCACAAAGACCAGATTCAAAGGGTCCTGCTGAAATCGGAATCTTCCCATTAGAAATGCTTCCATCCTCTGGATTAAAATTGGGCACTGCTGATCTAGTTCTTATTTCTCCATACTCAGAAAACCCTGAACACCATTTAAACGGATAATAGACTCCGAAAGTTCCATTAACAGTATCCTCAATATTCCTTAAATCTATACCCAACCCATAAATCCATCCTTCATTTGAACTTTTTTCTAGCAACATAGCATCTCTTTGTACTTTCCTAATATTTTGTTCAAAACCATTTATAAACTCATTTAATCTAATAGTTGATTGAAAATTTTGATATGTTGAAAAAGAAAGTCCTGATAAAAGAACAATTATGGACATAACAATTAACAACTCTATAAGTGTAAAACCAGAATATCTTGAAATCTTTTTTAACATATTAGGCAGCTTCAAGTTACTAATTCAATTTAGCATAAAACAATATACTATTCAATGTTTCTTACACTTTAAAGAGGTGGAATAATGAGCTGTAAGATTTTACTAAAAATCACATCTCCATATACAGCTCCAATCACAAAAGAAAGAGAAATGAAAGGAATCATTGGAATTTTTATCTTTTTGATATCTTCCTTTGTTATCAATCCATTAAAAATCGCATAGAGTAGAGCAGATACAATCGAGAGCCAAAAGGTCGTTAAAAATTGCTTTGGAGATATTACCAATCCAATTGAGAGTAATACTAGAATATCACCGAAGCCGAAAGATTTCTTTATTATCTTTGTTAATAGAAATATCCCTAATAATATCCCAACGGTAATAATTACAGACAGAGGAATTTGAATAAAGAGGATGAAAACGAGAACTGAAAAAATTAATAAAGTGTGAACTAAATTTCTCGGGATTTCTTTGTAGAGGAAATCATAGTATGAGAGAATAAATAGGAATAGCAAAATTATCCAGATATAGAAGCGAGAACTATTTAGATAGAGAAGAAGGAAAGAACCTCCTAGGAAAGCTTCAGAGATAGGGTAGTAGGGATTTACCTTTGAGCGACAATTTTTACATCTTCCTTTAATTAATAAATAACCAAAACATGGAATTAATTCATACCAAGTTAGTTTCTTTTTACATTTTTCACAATAAGAACTTTCTGTTAAGAGAGTTGATAGCTTAATATTTTTTTCAATTCTGTATAGTGTAGCGTTAATATAACTGGCCAAGGAAGCACCTAAGAAGAATATACATAAATATATAATTAGCATGTATCCATTATATACAGCTTTTTAAAAAAGAAGAACCCCTCGGAAGAGGGGTTCAAAGATATTTCTTAATTACATACAGGCAGGACTATTCACATCAAGGCATTCTGTGTCTTTGTCAGAAACACAACTTGGAGAACATGGGTCATCAGGGCTTCCAGGTATTACTGGGGATGGAATATCTTTAACAATTGGTTCCAAAGTCTTATCTGTCCCATCATCTGTATCACAATATGAGGGTCTACCATCAATACAGTTTGTATTCTTTGTAGGATCACATGGAGCACAAGGGTCATAGGTTGGTTCCTCTTTTATTGGTGTCCACGTCCTTCCGTCCCAATTTGACCTTGTTTTAGCTTTCTTTATCAATTCATAACTTGCCGGGTCTTCCACAGGTAGATACTTCTCCTTTGTTATTGTTCCAAAACCCTCTCCCATGGTTGGGTCTCCAAATCCATTTCCTACACAAATTATCCCTTTTTGTAATTCATCATCAATCCCTCCTAAAGTAACACAAATTAATACGGCTTGTTTAGATGTGTTAGTAGAGTAGTAGTAGGTAGCTTCAGAACCACCATTAAAAAGACCTAAATCTAAATAGTTTTTAAGACTTCCTCCCTCTGCAGTCATCTGTTCAATACTAATTGGTGTCCCATCAGGTTGACTCCCATCTGGGAATACCCCATTATCAGTATAGAAGGATTGAGCAGCCTGATAGAGTTGTGTGGCACCATTTTTATGTGCTATCTCATTTGATTTGTCTATTGAGAATCTTCCTGCAGCTACTCCTACGACAATTAGAATTACCAAAACCCCCATTACAATTAGCATCTCTACTAATGTGAATGCTTTATATGATTTTTTCTTCATAATTGTTTTTTTAAATTTACTTATTATAAATTACACAATATCGTTATACTTGTCAAAAGAAAAACCCCTCCGAAGAGGGGTTTTAGATTACAAAACACCAAATTTCAATTACTCAACTACATTATCATTAACAGTTCCCCATCCATCTCCATTCCAGAAAGATGTATCAGCCGTCTCAACAATAGCAGTATATTCTGCATTCTCATCTGCTTCGTAAAATTCTTTGGTAATTGTAAATGAGCCACTCCCATTTGTCAGAGTGTCAGGAGCAGTAAGGGCAAAACCGTTACCAACACAAGAGACACCTTTATTTGTCTCATCACCCGCTCCACCCAAGGTTACACAAACAACAACTGCCTGTCTGGTACTATTTACATAATAAGAATAGTCTGCCTCAGACCCACCCTTAAATGAACCCATATCTAAATATTTTCCCAAAGCACCCTCCACATTGTTAGGATTCGTGGTCATGTTCTCCAAAGTGTCATAACTTGGAAATCTTCCATAATCAGTAAAATGAGATTGTAATGCTTGATATAACTGTGTAGCACCATTCTGGTGTGCAATTTGATTTGCTCTATCAATTGCAAACCTTCCTGCAGCTACTCCTACTACCATAAGGATAACTAAGATTCCCATAACAATAAGCATCTCAATCAAAGTAAATGCTTTGTATGTTGCTCTCTTCATATATTTTATATATTTAGGTTAATTTAACTAATAATAAGTTACACAATGCTATTAATATTGTCAATAGCTATGTCATAACTTGAGACAAACCAAACATAGGCATATACACACCAAGTGCAATAAAACCAACTGCAACACCCATAATTATTAACATTAAAGGCTCTAAAATTGTCGAAAGATTTGAAGTGGCAGTATCAACCTCTTCTTTATAATATTGAGATACCTTTTCTAAAACTGCATCAATCTCACCTGTCTCCTCTCCTACAGAAATCATGCTACTAACAAGAAGTGGAAAATACTCACTCCTTGCAATCGGAAGAGCTAAAGGTCCTCCCTTTTCAACCTCTTCTTTTGATTCCATTACAACATCTTTAAATATGGAATTACTTAAAGATTGTCCTGTTAGCTCAAGAGCTTTAACAATTGACAAACCACTACCAAGTAACAAAGACAGAATTCTAGTAAATTGGGCAATCTGGGTTTTTAAAATAAGTTTACCAATAATTGGGAGTTTAATTAGAAGCTTGTCTATTGTCTTCTTTCCTTTCTCTGTGCTTTTGTAATATCTGAAACTAACATAAAATACAGAAATTATGACAATAACGGCCCACCAATAATCAAGTAAGAGATCACTTGCAGTCATAAGCATTCTGGTAATAACTGGTAAATCAGCACCAAAATCATTGTAGATATCCGACATTGATGGAACAAGAACAAACATCATCATCAAAATAACACCCAAGATTACTACAAGGATAATAACAGGATAAATCATTGCAGATTTAATTTTACGACTAAGAGATTCTTTTTCTTCTAATTCTGTAGCCAACTTACCAAGAATAACTTCCAAATTTCCACTTTCCTCTCCAGCTTCAATTAGGTTGAGTGTAATATTGTCAAATACATCTTCCTGCTCTCTAAATGAAACCGACAATGATTTCCCTGCTTGTACTGCAGTAGAGACATTCTGAAGAACTTTTTTAAACATTGGATTGCTTGATTGGTCAACCATTATTTCCAAAGCCCTATTAAGTGGCAACCCAGACGCAATCATTGTAGCCATCTGCCTCATAAAAACAACCTTTTCTTTCATTGGAACTCCACCAATGTTTATCTCTGAAAACCTACTGGGATCTAATATGCTTGCTTCTTTAATTGAAACAACAACTAAACCTTGATCATGGAGGATATCAGCAACAGCTCCCGGGTCTCTTGCCTCAATATCTCCCTTTACCTCTCTACCGTTTTTATCTCTTGCAGAGTATTTAAATTTCCCCATATTTTAACCTTTTAATAATCTAACTACTTCATCAGGATGAACAGCATACTCCTGGGCTTTTTGGGCAGTTATCACACCCTCCCTTACCAAAGAAACCAATGATTTCTCAAGATATACCATTCCGATATCGGCACTTGTCCTAATGACATTATCTATCTGATGAGTTTTACCTTCCCTAATAAGATTGGCGACAGCAGGTGTATTAAACAAAATCTCAGAAACTGCTCGTCTTCCTCCCTGGTCAAGAGGGATAAGTCTTTGAGCAACAATAACCTGAAGAATATTTGATAGCTGCAACCTTACTTGGGCTTGCTGATTTTCTGGAAACACATCGATTACTCTATCAACTGTTTGAGCAGCATTGTTAGTATGCAATGTTGCAAATACTAAATGACCTGTCTCTGCCAAAGTAATCGCTGCAGCAATAGTTTCATAATCTCTCATCTCACCAACTAGGATAACATCTGGGTCTTGCCTCATTGCACTTCTTAGTGCAATTGCCCAAGAATTTGTATCATCATTCATTTCTCTCTGATCAATCAATGCTTTTTTGCCCTCAAAGACATATTCAATAGGATCCTCTATTGTAATAATATGATCAAACCTGTTTCTATTAATATCTTCTAACATAGCAGCTAAAGTCGTACTTTTCCCGTGACCAGTTGGACCAGTAACTAATACAAGACCCTGTTTTAACTTGGCAATTTGATGATATATTTGTGGCAAAAGCAATTCTTCAATGGTTTTAACTCTTGTTGGAATAAGTCTAAAAGCAGCTGCCAAATTTTTCATGGTATAGTAAGCATTTACCCTAAATCGTGCAGTTCTTGCACCTTCGAAGGAATATGCAAAGTCAATCTCTCTATTTACTTCAAGAAGTTCTTTTTTATCATCAGGGATTACGGAGAGTATTAATTTTTCAGCTTCCTCAGGAGTCATGAGCTTTTCTCCAACATCAATTAATTCTCCATCAATTCTAATTATCGGAGGATATCCAACTGAAATATGCAAATCAGATGCATTTTTATTTACTACTTCGGTAAAAAGTTTTTCCATTGTAATTTCATTGCCTTCTAGAGAAATTTTTGAATTTTCGTTTTCAAGTGGCTCACTGTGTGGCATTATTGTACTAAGAGGTTTTGAAAGATTGTTTTCTTTCTCATTTCTTTCGAGAGCTTTTATTTTGTTAAGCTCAGGCATAATTTGAGAAAGAGACTCATTCCAATTACTTTTTGCAATGGGAGGAACTTGAAGATTTGGTAACTCCGTGGGTTTTTGTACATAGGTAGCCTCTTGTGTAACAGAAGGTTGAGTCTGAGATTGCACTGTCAGAGAAGGAGATGCCACTACAGATTCTTGTGCAGGTGGAGTATCTATAAGTGCACTAATGTCTTTTTTAAGTTCATTTAGTTTGTTTTCATCTATGTATGTCGAAGTAGAATCTTTTATCTCTGTCTTTGGCACTGAAGCGGTAGAAACAGGGGATGGTTGGGAGGGAGTAGAAGATGGTGCCACTGGATTGGTTTGAGGTTGTGGAACTTGTGTCGGAGTAACCTGAATAGGGGAGTTATTAAAATCTGGATACGCGAATTGCATTCCGTTTGGATTTTGATTTTGGGCAGTATTATCCATATATATTATTTATACCAAAAAATTATTCTTTTGACACCCTTAAGACTTCTTCTATAGTTGTAATCCCTTCAAGTGCCTTTAAATAGCCATCTTGAACCATTGTTATCATCCCTTGTTCAACACCCACATCTCTAATATCTGAGTCAGTAACAGTTTGCAGTATCATTCTACTGATTTTTTCAGAGATATCCAGAACTTCAAAAATACCAATTCTTCCAGAATATCCTGTTCCCCCACAGTGATCGCACCCTTTTCCTTTGTAAAGATATATTTGTGGAGTTCCATCGGGACCGACATCTGGTGCTTTCATTACAATGGGCTCCTTTGCTCCTTCGGTATCCTTTAAGCTATTTTTTGATGCAACAACTCGGTTTAAATATGAAATCAAATCAAAATCTTTAATTCCTTTAATCGTTTCAGATATATTTCTCAAAACTTCTGGAGATACAGGATATGCTTCAATACAGTGTTTACAGACTTTTCTAGGAAGCCTTTGAGCGGCAACAGCTCGAATAGTTGAGGCTAAAAGATATGGCTCAATCCCCATGTCCATTAACCTGGGAATTGCCGCAGCAGCACTGTTTGTGTGAAGGGTGGAAAGGACCAAATGTCCTGTCAGAGATGCCTGAACAGCCAATTGGGCCGTTTCACCATCTCTAATCTCTCCAACCATAACAATATCAGGGTCCTGCCTTAAAACTGACCTTAAGCCGTTGGCAAAAGTCAAGCCGACATCGTCATTTATCTGTACCTGAGTAACACCTGGAATTCGGATTTCAACTGGATTTTCTAGGGAGATAATATTAACCTTAGGGTCATTTACCCTCATCAAAGAGCAAGCCAATGTTCTAGTTTTACCACTACCAGTTGGACCAGTAACAAGTACGATCCCATTTGTAACACTTAATGCATCAGTAAACACTTTAAATGCGTGTCCTCTTAAACCTGTATCCTCAAGAGCAATATTTTCCGTATCAGACTCAAGTAACCTCATGACAACCTTTTCCCCATAAATCATTGGCATAATAGAAACACGAATATCTACTTTGTTTTTCCCCATTTTAACCTGAAATCTACCATCCTGAGGGATTCTTTTTTCATCAATTTTTAAATTAGAAAGAATTTTAACTCTTGACACTACTGCCGGTCCAAGAGACTTTGGAAGAACAAGTCTTTCCGTCATTACACCATTGATTCTAAAACGTACTCTTACCTTTTCCTCTAAAGCCTCAATATGGATATCAGACGTTTTACTCTTAACAGCATACTGCATAATAGAATTTACAATCCTTGCAATAGGTGCCGAAGCCAGATCTGCACTGTTTAATCCCCCCATTGCACTTCCACTTTCATCTTCTGTTATTTCGGTAACTGGGACTCCAACATCTTCAAGCGCCTCTGTTACCTGCGAACTCATCAAATCTCCAACTCTTCTGTCTAGTATCAAACCAATTCCTTCTTTCGGAGAAATATACACTTCCATTCTTGTCCCTTGCGGATATCTACTCAGTAAAGCTTGGGTCGCCTGAATATCAAAAGGATCCTCCATTGCAATTTTGACCACGTTTCCAATTCTTTCAAAAGGAACAGCTCTATACTTCGCAAGATTATCTATGGGAATCTCAGCAATTATACTCTCAGGGACAGAAATTGTTGAAAGATCAACAAAGGGGATTCCAAATATAGCTGATTTAGCTTTAGTTAAATCCAAGTCCGATACGACATTAAGATCTTTTATGATTGCTTCTTCAGTTTTATTTGTTCTACTTCTTTCTAAAAGAACTTTTCTTACAGTCTCATCATTAACAAGATTGTTCTCCTGAAGATATTTTAATATCGATGTTTGGGCAGCCATCTATGCGTATTTTATTAATTACTTCTTCCAGTTTAAGATAATCGCATTAATTAGTCAATTCTTAAAAACATCATATTCCAAAAAATGAATCACATTTTTTTTTGTGTTAGAATCACTAAATGACATATATTTTTGTTCGAAAAGTAGAGAAAGAAGATAAAAGTTACTTAAGAGGTTTTCTCTCAAATATCCTAAAGACAAAGAAACTCCTCTCGCTAGAAATACTATCCTCTCATCCCGACATTCATAATCTTGAAGTAACTGACAAATTAAGTATAGGTATTGAGGATATAAAGCTATTTCAGAAGAAGCTCATATACAAACCATTCCAAGAAAGCTCTCAACTAGGAATTATTCATGACTCCCAAAAACTAACCCATGAGGCACAAAATTCCCTTCTAAAATCTCTGGAAGAAAGTGATGATAGCACTATATACGTATTAACTGTAGACAATGAGAAAAATCTTCTTCCTACAATCAGATCTCGAGCAAGAATCATATATTCACATGTTGAGAAAATAGTTGAAAGCTCTCTTCAAGACAATTTTTTTGATTTAGATTTGGTCTCACAATTTGAAAAAATTCAAGAAGCAAGCGAAGACAGGGTAGACTCAATAGAGTTAATAAATCAAATTGAGAATAGCTTAAAATCAAAATTTGAAATAAATATAAAAAATGGTAATATAGATGGTTCGAAAAAATTTCTAGAGGACCTGAAAGTGATACAAAAGAGTAGGGAGAAGATAAACTCTAATTGCAATCGCAGATTGACTTTAGAGGCCATGGCAATCCAGCTTAAAGAGTAATATTTCAGGCCAATAAATGGTATAATATATAACAGAACACAGAACTTAAGAACAAATTAATTTACAGGATTTTTACACTTTTTTATGGCCAATACTTCAGACTACGGTGCATCAAATATTCAAGTGCTCAAAGGGTTGGAAGCAGTCAGAAGAAGACCCGCAATGTATATTGGCTCAACTGATGTTCATGGACTTCATCATATTTTTACAGAAATTTTGGATAACTCCGTAGACGAAGCTATTGCTGGATACTGCAGCCAAATATGGGTAATTTTAAATCAAGACGGCTCTATTACAGTAAGAGATAATGCAAGAGGAATACCTGTAGATATACACCCAGAAACAAAAGTTTCTACTCTTGAGACAGTGATGACCAATCTTCATGCTGGAGGAAAATTTGAGCAAGGTGCATACAAGGTCTCAGGAGGATTACATGGAGTAGGGATGAAATGCACAAATGCTCTTTCGGAGTGGATGGTGACAACCGTTAAGCGCGATGGGGGTATATTTGAACAGAGATATGAGCGAGGAGTTCCAGTTGCTCCAGTAAAAAGGATTGGAGATTCAAACGAAACAGGAACTCAACACACTTTCATGCCCGATGATAAGATATTCAGTACAACAACATTTGATTTTGAGACAATTGTAAAAAAATGTAGACAACATGCATATTTAACTGCAGGGTTAAGGATCTCGGTAATTGATGATACTCACGGAGAATATAAACAGTACGATTTGTATTTCGAAGATGGGATTAAGTCGTATGTTCAGTTCCTCAACTTAGAAATGAAAGCTATTGGTGAAGAACCATTCTACATGAACAAACAGGATGGAGAAATCGTAGTAGAGGTAGCCTTACAATACACAGACGATATGGATGAAGATGTAAGATGCTACACAAACAACATCATTAATCCCGAGGGGGGTACCCACCTTGCAGGTTTTAGGACAGCAATCACAAGTGCAATTAACGCCTATGCGACAAAAGCAGAATTACTTAAAGGGTTGGGTGGGACATTGAGTGGTGACGACGTAAGGGAAGGCTTGACCGCCGTTATTTCAGTGAAGGTACCAAATCCCCAATTTGAAGGTCAAACAAAAATAAAATTGAACAACCCTGAAGTCAAAAGTGTTGTTGCGAAGGTGGTCAGAGATGAATTATTAACATATTTTGAGGAGCACCCACAAGATGCAAAGAATGTAATTGGGAAAGCAGTTTTAGCAAACAAAGCAAAAGCGGCAGCTAAAGCAGCAAGAGATGCTGTTATTAGAAAGAATGCCCTGGAATCAACAACCCTTCCAGGCAAATTAGCTGATTGTACTAGCAAAGATCCCGCAGAGAGTGAACTCTTTATTGTTGAGGGAAATTCGGCAGGAGGTTCAGCAAAGCAGGGTAGGGATAGACATACACAAGCAATTCTCCCTCTTAGAGGTAAAATTATTAATACTCATAAATACAGAGTCGATAGAGTACTTGAAAATAGTGAGTTTAATGATATTACTACAGCTTTAGGAGTAGGAATTGGAGACACACTTGATATGGGCAAGCTTAGGTATCATAAAATTATCATTATGAGTGATGCAGACGTTGATGGACTACACATTACAACTTTAGTTTTGACTTTACTTTTCAGATTCTTTAGACCTTTAATCGAAGGCGGGTATGTTTACGTTGCTCAACCCCCTTTACATAAAGTAGAGATTGGAAAGAAAAAATTCTACTTCCTCAATGACCAAGAGAAAGATGACTTCGTAACAAAAGCAAAATCGGCTGGAAAAGTTCCTGTTTCAAACAGGTTCAAAGGATTAGGAGAAATGAATCCAGAGCAATTGAGGGACACTACAATGGACCCGAAGAGCAGGGTACTTAAGAAAGTTCATATTGAAGATGCAGAAGAAGCAGAGAAGGTGTTTGAGATGTTGATGGGTAATGAAGTTCCACCAAGAAGAAGATTTATCCAGTCTCATGCACGAAAAGCAACTCTAGATATTTAAATTTTTTGGTAAATAAAATGGAAGATATTTTTTTAAAAAAGGAGCAGGAAGAAACTCCAAATAGGATGGTAGAGATCTTTGATTCCTTAGTCATAGATGTGACAACTCTAAACAATTCCCAAGCTTCATCTGATATTGAAAGCACAAAGGAATTGGCAGTTGTAAAACTAATTGATTCCGATGATACTACTCAAGCAATTATATCTTCTTTAAAAGGCTCAGAGTATGAACAAAAAATTCAAGAAATATTCCCCAAAAGAAATATAATACAGACAATAGTTCAGCGAAGAGAGAAAAATCCCCCTATATCAAAAAGATTAATTCTTTTACCTGAACTAAACAAATCACAAGCTGATGATGGAGCGGGAAATTTCACATTAATCCTTCTTGATAAGGATAATGACCTCCCTTTCCAAATTATTGGAGAACAGAAGCTTTCACTCAAAGAAGGCGTAAAAGAATCTTGCCAAAGGGTTGTTAATTTAGAAAAAGCTCAACTTCAAGAGATAACTGATAAATTAGTAAAAAATAGTTTCTAAAAATGGATGAGGACAAAAACATCACACAAGAGAATATTGAGGGTATAGAACAAGAGCTTTCATTCCATCCTGGAGAGGTATCTCCAAGATCTATAGTTGATGAGATGAAAAGTAATTACTTAGACTACTCTATGTCGGTAATTGTTTCGAGAGCACTTCCAGAAGTAAAAGATGGACTCAAACCATCTCAAAGAAGAATTCTTGTTGCAATTAATGATTTGGATTTAACTCCTTCATCCCATTACAGAAAATGTGCGAAAATAGCTGGAGACACCTCTGGTAACTATCATCCTCACGGAGAGGCTGTCGTATATCCTACATTGGTAAAAATGGCCCAAGATTTCTCTATGAGATATCCACTTGTTGATGGACAGGGGAACTTTGGCTCCATTGATGGAGATGAGGCAGCAGCGATGAGATACACAGAAGCAAGAATGGGAAAGATTACTCCAGAACTACTTTCAGAACTAAATAAGGGTACTGTAACTTTCGTTCAAAACTATGATGGTACTAGGCTAGAGCCAACAATTCTTCCTGCCGGATTCCCAAATATTCTTGCTAATGGAGGTGATGGTATAGCTGTAGGTATGGCTACTAAAATACCTCCGTTTAATCTCACAGAGTTAATAGAAGCACTTCAAGGAATGATCAAAATGGGAAATACTTGGGTAGGGAAAGCCGTTTACAACGAACTCAGAAAAGCGAAAGAAGCCAAGGAAATTATTCCTCAAACTCTTAATTCACAACCCACAGATTACCTTGAAAGCTATGTTAATACATCTGATATTAATTACCAGGAAGAGATAGATGACCTAAAAAAGAAAATTGAAGAAGAAAAAGCCGTTCTTT
>ENA-UOOK01000481-UOOK01000481.1-fermentation-metagenome-genome-assembly--contig:-NODE-481-length-52409-cov-9.299022_pt1 | contig 52409 bp, 49 predicted proteins | sample MGYA00245777_ERZ724023 | MGnify/ENA primary metagenome ERZ724023 (study PRJEB28704, sample SAMN03018312) | fermentation metagenome | biome: anthropogenic terrestrial biome; feature: soil; material...
AAGCGGACGATATTGAGACAACATACCAGCAGGGTCATAAAGAACTTTAATTTTATCTGTATTTTGTAAAGAATTAGCTGTTACTGTATATAAATCAATATGTAAACCATTATCATATACGCCGACTATTTGTGGTCCCACAAAATTAACTTCTTCAGAAAATATTAATTTACGATATTTTTCCAAATAACTTAAACGTTTTGTCAAAAAATAATTTATCTCACTTTCTTCAATCATACAGTATAAATCAACATCAGAATATTCATCATTTTCTTCACGTGCTAACGAACCTTTCAAAAAAACTGCCTTTACTGCACTATCATCTATTAAATAAGGTAATATTGTATCAATTGCCTCTAACTGTCTCATCTAACTTCCCCCTAACCTAAATTAGTGTTATTATACCATACAATTATAGTTCTACACTAGACTTTTTTTATATATATTTACCCTTTTTATTACCCCTAAACAAAATCCAATAATTATTGCTAGTTATACAATCCAATAAATATTATATGTCAATAATTATAAAAAAGGACTGTTTAATAACAATCCTTTTAGTTAGTATTAAATTACTTGATAGAAGCCTCGTAAACATTTTTAACAGATTTTTCTAGCATTGCATTAAATTCTTCATCAGTTAGGTCAACATTTAAGCCTTCTAATAAGGCACGTGAAAAACTTGCGATTAAACCAGGATTTTGAGCCAATAATTCATTAGCTTTGTCTTGACTATAACCACCGGATAATGCAGCTACTCGAATAACTTGTGGGTAACTCATTAAATCATTATAAAATCCAGGCTTAGTTGGTATCGACAATTTAAAGATTAATTTGCGGTCAGTCGCCATTAATTCTAAATGTTTAATAATTTCTGCTTTTAATATTTTTTCTGATTCTGATTTATCAACACTAAAAATATCAATTTCAGGTTCAAGAATCGGAATTAATCCCGCTTCATATATATGCTCTCCTATAGCAAATTGCTGATCAACAATTTTTTCAATCCCCTTAGGATTAGCTTCTTTAATTACCGAACGCATTTTAGTACCAAAAATATTCCTTTCGATCGCATGCTTTAATAAAGCTTCTAAATTCGTTATCGGTTTCATTAATTGAACACCATTTTGTAATTCTGTTAAACCCTTATCAACCTTAAGAAAAGGTATAATTCCTTTTTCTTCCCATAAATAATCCCCTGTTAATTTACCATCAATCATATTATCCATTGTTTTTTCGAAAAGAATTGCTCCCAAGATATAATCAGCTGAGAATGCAGGGCTTTTAATAATTCTAGTACGCATTTTATGAACTATATCAAACATTTCGTCATCACTAGAATAAGCATCTTTTGGAATCCCATAAGCAGCTAGTGCTTTAGGGGTACTACCACCACTTTGGTCTAAAGCCGCAATAAAACCTCTATCCTTTTTCATTTTTTCTAATTGTGTCATATTCACACAAATCCCTCCTTATATTTAATTAATATGTGGAATAAAATTATAACAGACTAAATATTTGTAAAGGTAATAATATTACCTATCTAATTATATAAAAATATCTAGGAAATTTCAATAATAAAAATCTTTTGTCATATATTTAAATTCTACATTATAATAGCTATTCCAACATTTTTTTTGTAAAAATTATATAATAGTTAGACTGTGTCCTTAATGAAACCCTGCACCATGTCACATATTACAAGGTTTTAGTTATTATGTTCGTAATATTTAATTATTGTTCCTATAATATCTTCTAATTTAAATTGATGTAATATCTTATTCTTAATAAGAATATAACTTATTATTACTTTTTATATGTATGAGCAAAAATGATAACTACTACAAAAATACCAATTATCTCTTTATGTCCATCAATGGATTATTTGAATATTTTAAAATATGTTGGGGCTTACAAACTTTATTTTTACGCATTTTTGCATATCATACATTAAAAATAGGAAATGAATTACATGAACAACAATGATAAAGTAAAAAAATTTATCATGTCATTAGAACATCAAGGGTGCATTGTTCAAAAAGGAGAACTAAGGTATATAGATATTTTAAAATATTGTAGTGAGGGTATAGTTGATAGTGCCTTTGGAAATAATGTAGGTGCACCATATGCTCTTGCATTAATCCCCCCTTCTCCTGGCCAAGAGACTTCCTTAGAATTTATAACTGAAGGGGTTCCTTATAAATTGCGTAAGGATGAGGCAATTGTTCTAATTGGTAAAACACCACCAAAAGCATATTATTATAGTTTCAGAAGTTTTCTTTTATTTGTTCAAAATCTAATCGGTAAAGACTATAGTAATGAATATACTGCAGGTGACGGTAAAACAGGTAAGTATCATATGGTTTTTGGTAGTTTAGGTGATACAATCCATAATTATGAGATTAAAACTGAGAACACGCCAGGTGGAAAAATAGGATATCCTTATGATAGTTCTACAATTATAATTACTACTGCTGATCAATATATTAATAAACAAGTACGGAAAGCATTAATAAATGCTGGATTTAGTTCTGACATCATGAATAACGATAATATACCAGAGGGGCTTACTAAACTTGGACTTGAAAAAAATAAAGATAACTTTGTAATACTTATGAGGGCTGCATTATGGGAAAATAAAATAATTGGTCAAGAATACTTAGATAACCTGAATAAACACTGGTCTGTTATTCGAATCACACCTAAAAAGGCAATCAAAACAAGCGATCCTTGGCCAATACCTAAGTTAAAAGTACGTGAAACGAGTGAAACAGAATTAAATATACTGCCAAATGCAAGGCGCAATTTAAATTATTTAAGATATAAAATTCTTAAAAAATATGATACTAAAGACTATGAAGCAATCGAACTAAATACTAATCTTTGGTTAATGGAAAGCTTTGAAAGTTTTTTACAAGATGTTAATGTATTGGGCGAAAGCAGAGATGCTTTGTATTTAAGAACGAATAACTTTGAACTCACATCTGATGATGATTTTGTGATTTTATATGGGGTTAATCATAACTAAACCGGGAAGGCAATTTACTAATGCTGGATTTTATGGTGAGGATAAGATTAATGGTGTTAGTGTAATATATTCTCCTGAATGTGAGGGCTCTGCTAGTGAATTTTTCCCTAAAGATTATAATGAATCAGAAAATTATTATGTTTATAAGATGGGAAGGAAAAGAAGTAAAGGCTGTTCAGAAATTATTCCTTATAGTACAAAAAATCCACAAGGTTGTTGCTATGGTGTCGATAATAATCAAAAAGCATTTATTGGATTTAGACTATATTTAAATCAAAAAACATTAATTGGACCTGCACCTTACGATGTAATTTGGGATAAAGCTATTTTATTTAAGAAGAAAAGGTAAAGTAAAAGTTAGAATTGACTTACAATTCTAACTTTTTACTTAAATCCCTAAAATTGTCGTAGCTAATGTAAAATAAATTAATAAAGCTAATGCATCAACAATAGTTGTTATTAATGGGCTTGCCATTATTGCAGGGTCTAATTTTAATTTTTTTGCAATAATAGGCAAACTTCCTCCTACTATCTTTGCTAATATGACAGTAGCAAAAATACTTATACTGACTACAATTGAAATGTTAAAAGCTACTTTCTCTAGAAAATATATTCTGAGGAAATTTACTATTGCTAAGATTAAACCTACAATTACACTTACCCTAAACTCTTTCCATAAAATTTTACCTAAATCATTAAGTTTTATTTCACCAAGGGCAATTCCTCTAATGACTAGGGTTGATGACTGGGCTCCAGCATTTCCGCCTGTATCCATTAGCATCGGTATAAATGAAGCCAATATTACAACTGATTGGAGTGCTTCCTCATATTTTCTTATTATATTTCCTGTAAAAGTAGCTGAAATCATAAGTATCAGTAACCATGGTATCCTATTCTTTGCTAATTCAAGCACACTAGTTTTTAAGTATTCTTCTTCTGAAGGCTGCATTGCGGCCATTCTTTGGAAGTCTTCTGTATTCTCTTGGTCAATTATATCAACAACATCATCAACAGTAATAATTCCAACTAAACGTCTCTCTTTATCAACAACAGGCATAGAAATAAAATCATATTTTTTAAACAGCATCGCTATCTTCTCTTGATCATCGGATGTATTAATATAAATAACATCTTTATCCATAATATCTCCAATGAGAACATCATCATCACTTAAAATGAGCTTTCTTATAGATATTACTCCCTCAAGCTTCCGGCTTTGGTCCATCACATAACATGTATTAATTGTCTCTTTATCAATTCCAGTCTTTTTTATATGATCAATGGCTTGCCTTACCGTCATTTCCCTTTTTAAATCGACGTACTCTATTGTCATTATACTTCCTGCCGAATCTTCCGGGTAATTAAGGAACTGATTAATAAGTTTTCTTGTTTTATCATCAGTATTCTTTAAAACCTTTTTTACAACATTTGCAGGCATTTCTTCAAGAAAATCTATTGTATCGTCTAAAAATAGTTCGTCAATAATTATCTCTATTTCCTTATCTGTAATAGATTCTATTATATATCTTTGCTGGTCATATGACATATATGAAAAAGCAGTAGCAGCAATCTCTTTAGGAAGTATTCTAAACATAATCAATACATTTTGCTGGTGTACCTCTTCTAAAACTTGTGCAATATCTACAGCATTTAATTTAATAAGTTCATTTCTGGCATCAGCATATCTACTTTGCTCGATTAGTTCTAAAATATCATCTCTCATATTATCCTCCTCCAGCTCAATTTTTATCTTTTCACATATACATTATAGCGTATATAACCAGTATGTTTAATTTATAAATTTACTTTTTAAATTAAACATATATCATTAACCAAAAATAGTCCATTATTAGTTACTAATACCAGTAACTATAATGAACTATGCTGAACCGTCCCCATACCCCATACCCCATACCCCATACCCACCTGCCATCCCATATCTCTCTTAAGCAGTTTTCCGCTCTTTACTATACCTATTAACTATAACATATGATGAAAATAACATAACCAAAGGCATAACGGGATATGAATATCTGCTGAAGGTATAATATGGCAAATGCATAACATTAAAATAGGCAATAACTAAAAAGGCAACTAAATAGTCCATGTCCTTTTTCTTAAATGCCCTAATTATCCCATAGAGACCAGTGCCAATAATAAGTAAATGGAATACCTCAGCAGAGACAAATGAAACCCCCAATACTTCTACCCAATAAAATGGCATATTCCAAAGCTTAATAGTCTTTCCTATTGTGTACCAATATAAATATTTTAAAGGCTCTTTCCTTGCATAAGTTTTAAGCCTATATATGCCTGTTTCTATTTCTACCTCATTAGTTTCAATTACAGTATCCCTTGACTTGTATGGCGTATAATCTTTAGTTTGGTCATAGTTTACATATGTTCCTTGTAAAAATGGGTTTCCAGTAGATAATGTAAGAGCTATAAATCTATCATAAACCTTATAATTTCGAATCCACCAAGGACTTAGTATGACACAAAATACTGCGGAAGTTATCAATGTGTATTTAACCATATCTTTAAATGAATATTTTTTAACCAGCCACATTATAAGTATTACTATAGGATATGCAGCAATCGTAGGCCTAAAAAGGCAAGTAATTCCCCATACAAGCCCACCTAATATGTAATATAAAGTCTTTTTTTCCTCTACTGCATATATGGATATATATACCAGAAGGAGAAGCAAAAACTTAAAAATAGATTCAGTAAGTATAATAGTTGACACAAAATATTCTGCAACATAAAGGCTGTTTAAAACACAGGCTACAATTGCGATTTTACTATTAAACAATTTTCTTCCTATTAAAAATAATAGGTATATGGAAAGGGTTTGAAGTATCACTTGAAAAATTCTAAATGCTAGTACTCCATTTGTTTTCCCAAAAATAAGCATAAAAAACGATAATACAAATGTAAGCCCAGGCATTATATAAACCGTGGGTTCATCAACTTTATGGTATGTGAATTTTCCAGTATCCATAAGCGTCCAAGCACTTCTTATGTACTTTACATCATCATTATCCATCTTTTCAATACTTCCAAGAAAGTTTCCACTTCCATATTTAATAACCACACCCAAATTAATAATAAAAAACAAAGCTAATATAATAAAAAGGCTTTGCTTTATTCTTTTTTCCTCATTTTCTAAACTAAACATTCTATTCCCCCTATTACAAACTTAGCTTTGTCTCTACATCAATCTCTATCAACGTTTGTCCTAAAACAAAAATATACTATTTGTTATCTTTCGATGAACTTTTTAATATTCCAACCTCTTGAGTAAGTCTTATTATCTTCCTTTGCATATCTGAAATAACAATAGTAAAATAAAAAATCAAAAGTAGTATGAATATTATTCCAATTAGAAACAAAAAAGCAGGTGCATAATGTATATCAACTGCAGATGCCATTTTTTCAACAAAATCTTTATTTAACGATAGTATTAACATTGCTATACTTATTGATACCCAAAATATACTATACTTAAACTCAAGTATCCTTCTTTTAACAAAATACATAGTTACAAAAAGAAATAATGCTGACAATATAAAGCAAAATATATATACGCTCATTTACTCACCTCGCTTTTGTGGGGGGCTGAAGCAGTAAAACACATGTAACCTTTATCATATAGTATATTGATTTCATAGGTGTAATAGATGATCTTCCACCTTGCCTCTCTTTCATATTTACAGGTACTTCTTTTATACGGATACCCCTCTTTTTTGCATAAACAATTGCTTCCACCTCTGGATAGTCCTTCGGGTAATATTCAGCAAAAAGTTCTATTCCTTTTCTATTTATTGCTCTATAGCCTGAAGTGGTATCATAAAAATTCTCCCTGCAAATCATAGATACAAGTTTGGAAAAGAAATCAATACCTACTTTTCTCATTATACTTGACCTATAACCTGTTTTATCGACAAATCTTGACCCTATTGCCATGTCAGCCTCGTTATTTTCTATAATCTTAATAAGCTTTGATATATCTTCAGGGTTATGCTGTCCATCTCCATCTACTTGTATTGCAATATCATAATTATTTTCTTTTGCATAAATGTACCCTGTTTGCACTGCCCCCCCTATTCCAAGATTCTGAGCAAGCTTAATTACAAAGCATCCCGCTCTTTTGGCCTCTAAATACGTATTATCCTTAGAGCCATCATCGATAACAGCAATATCTACATTAGGACTAGACAGCCTTATAGATTTTATAACATTATATATACTTTTTTCTTCGTTGTATGCAGGTATGACCGCCAATATCCTCATATGTACACCTCCATATATATTATGCCGTATTGCGCTGTAAATAATTCAATATCAGACTTAAACTATTATTGTTGTACACATGTACTTTACATACCTAAGACGCAAATATACTACAATTATCTTCAGAATCTTTTATATTAAACAATAGGCCTGTCTGCATTGTTATTATAAAGCAGAAAAGCCTATATGTGCAATATTTATTATTCAAAACAAATGGCTATTTTTATTTACATAAATAAAACTTCTATGCCATATTGCAAACTTAAAACCTAATGTAGGGTTAATCGTACTTTATGTATAGAGACTATTTGGTAGAAATGTTATAATTAAAAACGGAGGTGATTTTAATTGAATCAGGAGTTTAATAATATGCTAAATGAATTTAAAGCATATCTGAAAGACATAGAATATTTAAATAGTACTTCAGCGGTTTTATACTGGGACATGCGGGTATGTATTCCTAAAAAAGCTATACCATATAGGGGAGAGATTTTAGGATATTTATCTGGTGAGCAATATAAATTACAGACATCGGATAAAATGAAAGAATTTATAGAATACTTTTCAGCTTGTGATGAATTAGATGATGTTACAAAATCAATGGTTGAGAATGCAAAAAAAGAGTATGATCAAACAATGAAAATACCGGAGTATAGGTACAAAGAATATGTAATAGCTACATCAAATGCAGAAGCTGCTTGGGAAGATGCAAAGGAAAAATCAGACTTTGCAATATTTAAGCCTCATCTTCAAAAAGTCATTGATTTTAACAAGGAGTTCATAGAATACTGGGGATATAAAGATAGTAAATATGATACATTACTAGACTTTTATGAACCAGGCATAACTACTGAAAAATTAGATGTATTATTTGGCGAATTAAGGGATGCCATAGTAAATCTTCTGGATAAAATACAAAATAGTGATGTTAAAATTGATGTTAGCCCATTTAACAAGAGTTTTTCTAAAGAGTCCCAAGACGAGTTTGGAAAATTTGTACTCCAGAAAATGGGGTTTGACTTTAATGCTGGAAGAGTAGATGAAAGTGTACATCCATTTACCATAAACTTTGATAATAAGGATGTAAGAATAACAACCCACTATTATGAAAATGAATTTAGAAGCGCCTTGTTCAGCTCTATACACGAAGGCGGCCATGCAATTTACGAACAGGATGTCCCTGATAGCCTAAAAGGAACTTTACTTGCATCTGGTGCTTCCATGGGAATACATGAATCCCAATCAAGGTTTTATGAAAATATAATTGGTAGAAGCAAAGCATTCTGGACATGCTTTTTCCCTGAAGTTCAAAAAAGGTTCCCACAATTTAAAGATGTATGCTTTGAGGATTTCTATAAGGGAATAAATGTTGTAAATTCTTCCCTAATTAGGACAGAATCTGATGAACTTACCTACAGCCTCCATATTATAATCAGGTATGAGTTAGAAAAGGCTATAATAAACGGGGATGTAAATGTTGATGATCTACCGGATATGTGGAATGAAAAATACAAGGAATATTTAGGAGTTGAACCTAAATCTGATGCAGAAGGCATACTTCAAGATATGCATTGGTCAGGCGGAAGCTTTGGATATTTCCCAAGCTATGCATTAGGTAACTTATATGGAGCTCAATTCTTAAATGCCATGAAAAAAGACATTCCAGATCTATATGAAAACATCAAAAATGGAAATCTAAATGTTATTCACTTGTGGTTAAAAGACAATATACATCAGTATGGTAAAGTATACAAACCTGAAGAACTTATAAAAAAGGTTACAGGAGACACATTATCATCAAAATACTTTATAGATTATCTAAATAATAAATACAGCGAAATATATAATCTATAATTAAAATATACTACAAGCTTTATGGTTTCGACTTTTATTTTATAAAACTTATAGTACTTTAAAATAATGTATTTTATTGATATACATTTAGGGGTGGTTTTAATGAAAGATAAAAAGGTTAAACAAAAAGATTCTGGTCGCACTATGGCTAATATACTAAGGATACTTTTTGGAGTATCTATAATAACTAGTATAGTAGCCCGTAACTATCTAAATCTTTTTATTGGTATTGTGTCACTTTTTACTACGTTTCTTCCATACATTATCGCAAAAAAAGGTCATATTGTACTTCCACCTAGCTTCCAGATAATTATACTCTCCTTTATATTTGGAGCAAACTATCTTGGCGAGCTAAAAGAATACTACCTTAAATACTTCTGGTGGGATAAGATGCTCCACACTTTATCAGGAATTATGCTTGGATTTTTAGGTTTTCTCCTTATATATATACTCAATAATGAGGAGAGGGTTAATGTGTACTTAAGTCCATTTTTTATGGCCTTATTTGCTTTTAGTTTTGCTGTATGTACTGGAGCTTTGTGGGAAATATTTGAGTTTACTATGGACTCATTATTTGGCTTTAATATGCAAAAGTCAGGACTTGTAGATACAATGTGGGATCTTATAGTAGATACGATTGGAGCAATAGTATCATCTACTTCTGGATACATATATGTAAAATATAATGAAGAAGGAATCTATAAGAGGATGTTCAGTAAATTTGGCAGAATGAATGCTGGTATTTTTAAAAAGCAGTATGATTCAGTTGAATTTGATGTAAAAAAATTAGATGAGGATAAAAATAAGGGCGAAAAGCATAAAAGTTAAATATTTTGTCAATATTAAATATTAGGTTGTTATGGAAAAAGGGGCTTCGTTATGACTAGATACCACATTATAGTAATTGGATATGTACAAGGAGTAGGCTTTAGATATTTTGTATACCACGTTGCGAAATCACTAAACCTGTCAGGATGGGTTAGAAACCTATATGATGGTTCCGTTGAAATAGAAGTTCAAGGAAACGAAGATTATATATCCTCCTTTATAGAGGACTTATGGCATGGAAATAGATATGCAGCAGTAGATGATATTAAGGCTAAAAAGATTGATATACTAAAAAACGAGATGGACTTTAGGATTACCTAGTAAAAAGTATGCTATCATGATATTATGATAGCATACTTTTTACTAGGCCAGTATTTTTTACCTCTTATATATTTCTAATATTTTTATTTTATATATAAATTTAAACAAAATAATACCGATTTATATTCTATAGGCAATATAATGTATAATAATCAAATATTTTGGAGGACAGACTATGAAAAAGAAGAATACCAGAAAAAGAGTACCTATTGCGAGGCAATGGACAAAAAGCATAATGATTTTAATAATTTTATTATTAATCACGTTAGGATTTGGAATGTATTTTATATTGCAAAACTTACTGAAAACCACAATAAGTTTAGGTATATCAGGGTTATCTTCAGTAGTTAGCTACGAATTTGAAGATTCAAATATTCAAGATATATCTCGTGGGCTTGAAGATACAAAAGCATATAATGAACTAGACAAAGCTTTGAAATATCTAAAAGATAGTTCAAAGGGTATGGTAGAAAACGCCTATATAGTTGGATTAAATGAAGAAAACAAGCTTGTTTACATAATTGGTGATTCAAAGGATGGTAATGCTAAATACGGGGATCTTTTGAATAATGCAGATGATGAAGTTCAAATAAAAAAGGCAATAGATTCAGGTAATTTGACAATCAATAAAGATGGATACAGGCTAGGTGATAAATCTACAATTTTAGCATCATATATCCCTATAAAATTAGGGAATGGTGGACATGCCGTTTTATGTGCAGATTTTAAAAGCGATATACTTATAAAAATTGCACTGGCAATTATAATTACTGTGGGTATATTTTTAGCGGCTGCGCTTATAATTGTTAGAATAATTATAACTGGAATTGCTAAAAAGCAGACTCGTTCAATCTATCTTCTTGTAGATAAAATGAAGGATATGGCTGAATTAAAAGGAGATTTGACTCAAAGAATAAACATAGACAGCAATGATGAAATAGGCGATTTAGCATTATATACTAATAAAATGCTTGATACGCAGCAAGAGATATTATTAAGCGTAAGCAATGCTGCCAAAACCCTTCATTCAACCAGTGATGAATTTGAAAATTCTTTTAAAAATGTTGCCACTGATTTTGAACAAATAAATAAACTTGTTCAAAACATAACAGAAAGGATTGAAGAACAGGCTAATGAATTACAGACTACAACAGATAAAGTACAGCATATAAGCGAAGCAGCCTATAGCGTTGCAGAAAATCAAAAAAGAGTATCCGAGCAGGCAAATAATACAAGCAATTCAACATTTGAAGGCGATACCCTTATGCATGAGCTGCGTTCTGGTTCAGATCAGATTTCAGATGTAGTGGCTGAAGCTTCAGACCTTGTTGGCAGCCTATCTGAAAAATCAGCAGCAATTAATGGTATAGCGGATACAATAACAGCCATCGCAGAACAAACAAATTTGTTAGCATTAAATGCATCAATTGAAGCTGCAAGAGCAGGCGAGCAAGGTAAAGGGTTTGCTGTTGTAGCGGATGAAGTAAGAAAATTAGCAGAAGAATCATCTAAATCAGCTAAAGAAATATTTGATTTAATACAAGAAGTTCAAAAAGGAATAACAGATATGAAGCTGTCCATGACAACTATCGCAGAAAAAACTCATGAGAGCAACAATTCTGTAGTTGAAGTGTCTAAAAAGTTCCAGGAAATAGCCACTTCAATAGAGGAAGTATCAAACGCTGTTTATGAAGTTTCTGCAACATCTGAAAAAATGACATCAAGCACAGAGGTAATAACAAATGCCATTGAAAACCTTGCTAATATATCTGAAGAAAATACATCTGCAGCAGAGGAGGTTGCATCTAACGTTAATAACCAAACATCGACCATCCACAAATTAACATCCTCAGCAGAAGAGCTTAACGATATATCAAGCGATTTAAAGCAACGACTCTCAAAACTAAAGCTTGAATAGACAAGCCCCGGGGACGGTTCATTGTTATTAGCCATTTGGACAACCCTGTGAGTTAAAAGTGCAAGCCCCGTGGGGGTTGGGGGACGGTTCATCTACATTAGTCATCTGGACAACCATATCCATATGACAAAAGTCATGAACCGTCCCCCATTTTGCATTTTGTGTCCCCTGGCTTGTCCATTATTAATTCGGCAAATGGGAATGAACCGTCCCCCAACTCCAACTTTGGTTATCTATTTATTGAACGAGCCATCCTTGAATAGGTGTGCCTAACGCCTCTTATTGCGATGCTGTAGTCCATTATATTTTGTGGGACTGCAATGCCTGCGTAACCTGCATCGCCTAGATGATGAATATCTGTACCAGTCATTTTACACAATAGTGCAATTCTCTTTATTGTTTCTGAGTCTGCTCCTTCTTGTGATGTCCCTATGGTGGTCATAGTAAGAGCACCAAGGCTATGGGAGTAGTTAACTAGCTCTCTTATATAATCAGTAGTAATGCCTGGCACTGTTCCAGGTGCAGGCAATAGTATAATATCAGCCCCTGCTTCTACAAAAAATTCTATATCATGTTTTGTAATTATATTCTTTCCCGCTTCAAGCAAAGCTCCCGCAGCATGCATCTTACCTGCGGTCAATATTACTTTATCTCCAACAGCATTATTAATTTTAGTTAATGAACTGATAATAGCCTTGTTAGTAACTCCTGTTCCAGGGTTACCTGTAAGAACTATCATATCAGCACCCATTTCAAATGCTTTTGAAGCTGTATCAGCTGTTGCTTGTCTTCCTTTTGAAATTGCCCCTATCTCCCCCATTGTTTCTGCGTCTTTATCTACTGGTTCAAGGTTAATCCCTATTAACCTACCTGTAAGCCTTTTAATTTCCCTTATTGTATCTTCCCTTTCCACCTTTGGAATGCCATTAAAAATGGGATCGTAAACATCTAACATATTTAAAAGTAAAATACCTGCTCCGAAAGCTGAAGCTAATTCTGCATTGCTTATATTAAAAAGCACCTGCTCAAAAATTCCTATAACTTCAGAAACTATAACCCTTCCCTCGCTTGAAACAATAGATTCAAGCTTTTGCTTTTTATCCATTTTTACAATATCAGATGTATTGCAGTCTAATAATCTCTTTGCCATATATATAATTTTACCCCCTTAAAACAAGAGGGAGGCCTTAGCCTCCCTTCTAATTTTTATTTCATAAAGGATTTCATGTGAGTTACAAGTGGATCTGCAATAGTTCCTACAACAATCTGATAGTTATTGCTACCCATCTTCATAACACCACTTGCTCCTATAGATTTTAGTTTAGCTTCATCAACCTTGCTTCCATCCTTAGCTGTAAGCCTTATTCTTGTAATACATGCATCTATAGAATCAACATTTACCTTTCCACCAATTGCATCAAGTATTTGATATGCTTTTACAACAAGCTCTGATGAGCTAAGTCCAGTAAGTGAAGCAGATTCCTCTTCTTCCAGCCTACCTGGTGTAGGAAGATCAAATTTCTTGATAAAGAATACAAATAGGAAGTAGTATATTACACCAAATATTAATCCTACTATCAATAGCCCTATAGGTTTGCTTGAAATTGAATAGCTTAGCCCATAGTCTATTGCGCCTGCAGAGAATCCAAAGCCACATCGCATGCCAAGGGCATTAGTAATGGCAAGGGCTGCTCCTGTTAATACAGCATGGATTAAATATAATACAGGTGCTAAAAACATGAAGGAGAACTCTATAGGCTCTGTAACTCCTGTAAGGAATGAGGTAAAAGCTATTCCAAGAAGCATACCTGTTACAGCCTTCTTGTTTTTATCCTTAGCAGTATGAATCATTGCAAGACATGCTGCAGGAAGTGCAAACATCATTATAGGAAAGAAACCTGTCATAAACATACCTGCAGTTGGATCTCCTGCAAAGAATCTTGATAAGTCTCCATTTACAACCTTTCCAGCCACATCAGTGAATTCACCAAACTGGAACCAAACGAAAGTATTTATAACATGGTGAAGTCCAAATGGTATCAACAATCTATTAAAGAATCCAAATAAGAATGCCCCAATAGCTCCTGACGCAACAATTCCGTTACCAAGTGCATTAATAACATTTTGAATTGGAGGCCATATAAACCCTGTCAAGATACCTAGCAGCAAAGTATAAAATGATGTAATAATTGGTACAAACCTTCGTCCTCCAAAGAATCCCAAGAAGTCTGGGAGTTTAATAGCCTTATATTTATTATATAAATATCCGGTTAAAACACCTACAATAATTCCTCCTAAAACTCCCATATTAATAGTTTCATTAAATGTTAATTGAACCTTAGTCATTACTAAATAGCCTACTAATGCAGCAATAGCAGAAGTACCATTGTTTTCTTCTGCAAACCCAACAGCAATACCTACTGCAAATATAATTGGCAGGTTATCCATTATTGCTGCTCCTGCTGCAACCATCCATTGAACGCTCCACCAATCACCTAATCTTAATAAGAGGGCAGCAGCTGGCATTACTGCAACTGGTGTCATTAAAGATTTACCTAATTTCTGAAGATTGGATAAAACCTTGTTGTCTGACATTTTTATACCTCCATTTTATAGATTTGTAGGGATTAATACTTTTACTACCTCTCCAATAAAAATTAAAGTCCTATTTATATGTATCTGATGCCGTACGCTCATCAGATAATATACGTATATTATAATTACAAATAAAAAAGAGCAGAAAGGAATTCCCTCTCAGCTCTTGCCCAATACCGGTAACACGCTGGTACTATTTATAATATTCTGTTAATTTAATTATATAATATAACTATAAATTGTCAATACCCAATATTAGTTAACGTGCTTTTGGACTAATTTTTCAATGTGCATTAATTGACAATTGAAAGTAAAAAAATTATAATGTACTTAAACGTGTTACTGTAATAGGCATGAGTTTATGGCTCGTGCTTTTTTTGTAATACGAAAGCGTAAGGGCATAAAAGCGATAGAACATTAAAGCATTTTTAGGAGGAATAAAATATGTTCGGATGGGCAAAAAAAGACTATGAATTACTTGCTCCAATTGATGGTAAAGTTATAGACTTATCTCTTGTACCTGATAGTGTATTCTCTGAAAGAATTGCAGGAGATGGGGTCGCAATAGATTCAACAGGTGATTTAGTAGTTGCTCCAGTTGATGGAAATATAAGTTTAATATTTAGAACTAATCATGCATTTGGAATGATGCTTAGTAATGGTGCTGAAATCATTGTTCACATAGGTATTGATACGGTTGAACTTGATGGATATGGTTTTGAACGTTTAAAAGAAGAAGGAAGCAAGGTTAAAGCTGGAGATCCAATAATAAAAATAAATAGAAAGCAAATATTAGATAAGGGTTTTTCTCTTATAACTCCTGTATTAATTACAAATCCTAATATAGCAACAGATATAAACTATAAAACAGGAATTGATGTTAAAGCCGGAAAAAATACATTATTCACTTATAAAATAAAATAACTAAAAACGCCATCCTAAATTAAGAGCGGGTGGCGTTTTTAAGTTCTTCTATATAAACTGCAATATAGCCTACCTCATCCTCTGAAACTGCAACATCAAGCTCAGACTCAATAAATTTACATACCTTTTGTGCTAATTTATAAGACTTTTTATATCTTTCTTTTATTGTTTTTAGCAAAACATTTTTTATGGGTATATTATTTATAAGCCTTTCTATGGCAAACCGGATGTGTATTACAAACCTAGCATAATCAAGAGAATTTTTGTCAACAGTCATACTCAGCTCATCTTCTATTATCTCAACTATGGAACTTGATAGGTATGCATATTTTATTGTGTTTGATAACTTTCCCCTATTTCTAGCTGAATGTATATGAAGTGCAATGAAGCCTATCTCCCCCTTCTGGGATTTCTATTTTAGTCCTCTTTTCAAGCAATGATGTGGCTTTTTTAGCAATTTCGAATTCTTTTTTGTACAGGGTTTCTGTCTCTACCAAGAAAGGATTAAATATTTCATCATTTTTTGTCAACCTATTTAGTGTAAATGCTATATGATCTGCAAGAGCTATATGTATCTTCTCATCAAGTTCCTCATTTAATTCTTTCCCCACCATATAAATAATTTCTTCAGATATACCAATGATCTCATTATCAACCGTGCTTACCAGTTTATTAAACTTAGTGGAGTTATCCTTATCTTCTATAGAAAATACTTTTTCAATCTTTGTGCCATTAGGTACAATATCTCCAATATTATTTGTAAATCCAATTCCCTTTGAAAAAAGAATTTTTTCATCATTATGTTGGGTGGCCAAAACAACATTGTTATTAAGTATTTTTTTAATCTTATACCCCTCTAAAGACACTGTAGACTTCACCCCATTTCGTAATTATAAAAAACCATATATTACATATTATATTACATTTTACTATCAAATACCAGAAATATTCAATGGGGGACGGTTCATCACTTTTGTTCATGTGTACAACCTATCAAATTTATATTGGGTAAATAGCCCTTAAAATACCACCCTGTGCAGGCCCTACCAGATATGCTTTATATTAATCAATATATCTGCTATACTCAATTTAAACAGATTAACAAAAATACAAAAATTCCATAAGGAGTGATAATATGCAAAAGATAATAATAATCGGTGGTGGAATTGCAGGCTTAACCGCTGCAGAGAATGCACGTGGAAAGGATCCAGATGCTGAGATTTTAATAATCTCTGAAGAAGACTATGTACCGTATAGCCGGATGAAATTAAGTAAGTATATTTATGCTCCTATCAATGAAAAAAATTTATATATTCACAACAAGAAATGGTATGAGGATAAAAATATAGAGTTATTATTATCAACATCTGTAACTAAGATTAATGTTAAGCAAAACTCAATTACCCTAAAGAGCGGAAAAGAGCTGAATTATACCAATCTTATATTAGCAAATGGCAGCAGTAGTTTTGTACCTCCATTTACTGGGGCTAACAAAAATGGCGTTTTCACTGTAAGAAAAATAAAAGATTTATTATCAATACAAGATTATATAGACAAAAATAGTGCAAAAAATTTGGTTGTAATAGGCGGTGGGCTTCTTGGAATTGAGGCAGCGTGGGCGCTTAGACAAGCAAATAATGAATTTAACATAACTATAATTGAAAATATGCCAAGGCTTCTTCCAAGACAGCTTGATGAGGAAGGATCTGTTATCGTAGCAGATATTTTGAGGAAAAATAATATGAACCTTCAGATAGGCTCTTCTGTAAAAGAAATTGCAGGTCAAGATAAAGTCGAATACGTAAGCCTTGACAATGGAGATAAAATAGATGCTGATCTTATTATAGTATCTGCAGGGGTTAGAAGTAATCTAACTTTAGCAAAAGAATGCGGTATAAATACCAATAGAGGTATATTAGTAGATGAAAATATGAAAACAAACCTAGATAATATATATGCTGCAGGCGATGTAGCAGAATTTAATGGAATGGTTTGGGGAATATGGCCAGTTGCTACGGAACAAGGTAAAATTGCAGGCCTAAACTCTGTTGGGGAAAATACAGCATATAAAGAGATTACCCCATCAAATCTTCTCCAAGTTACAGATATAAAAGTATTCTCTGCCGGAGATATAACAGGAGTTGATTGTAAGCCTATAAAATACCAAAATAGCATATATACAAAACTATTTTTCAAACAAGGGCTGCTCTGCGGTTGCATATTAATAGGAGATACAAAAAAAGGATTAGCATTAAAAAATGCTATAGAACAAAAGAGAGACTTTTCGAAAAGCCTTGAAAATAACGACAATATATTAAATGTTTTATAATCTATAAAAAGTAAAAGCAGGAGACTTAACATAGCCTCCTGCTTTTACTTTTTTATATCCAGCCTAATATACCGCCAAAGACTATAAGGCCAATAATGTCAACTCCAAATATAGTTCCCACCGTAATTAACTTTTTCTTAATAGATTCCATATCATATACCCAAAAAGATACTAAGAAGAAAGGCAAATAGCCTATAAGAAATATGAGCCATGGTGCACTTGTGCCCCACCACGGATACTCCCATGTAAGAACATTAGCTAAATTTAGCAAGCACTCAATAAAAACGCAAAATATCGATCCAGATATGGCAATGAATATTCTATTAGGAATTCCTAGAATTTTCGTTTTTTTATCTTCTGGAAGTGCTAGAGCAAAGCCAAGACCTGCAATAGCAAACATAAAAGTAATCTCAATATTTAGCCCAATTAACAGAAGAAATGCCGTATCACCTGGTGCGCCCCATACTGGTGCATATTGTGTAAGGTGGAACACTAAAGAGTTCCATATTTCGTTAAACCAGTCCATTCCCCAAAATGCCAATCCGGCTAGAACAGCATTCCAATTTTTTTTGCCAATTTCCTTTGAGTATGCATAACCTATAATAGCAAATATAGGGACAACATACCATTTAAACTGTGAAGGATCTCTTAATATGGACAATGCCTGTTTTGCGGACTCTGTCATAATATATACCCCCATTCACGTTTTCCTGATAAGCTATAATGCTAAAAATACCTATTTGTGCATACGCAAATGTATAAAAGCCTCTTACCCCCTTTCTTGCGAAATATAAGCACCTGCAATGGATTATCTAGTATCGCACCAAGCCCCATCAGAACTCTATATACTATATTCCATAAAGTAACTGAAATACCTTTAAATAATCTTGATTAGTATTTCCCCTTTTATATGCCAACAAATTTAGTGGGGCTTGTACTAAATATTAGCATGGATTAAAGTCATGAACCGTCCCCCCCCCCCCCCAACCTTAAAAAGTTTTAAGAATGGACAGTTCATCATAGGTTAGCTCTCTGAAGCTGCCTTGGGATAAGGATGGGTCTAATCCTATGGGACCGATGGATAGGCGCATAAGATAGGTTACCTTTTTATCAACAGACTCAAACATTCTCTTTACTTGGTGGAACTTGCCTTCAAATATTTCAAGTTCTATGGTGGATACATCGCCGCTTTCAATTATTTTTAAATTGGCTGGCATTGTTTTATATCCATCATCTAGTGTTACGCCTTCTTTAAACTTTTGTATATCTTCTGAAGTGACAACTCCATTGATTTTTGCGTAGTAAACTTTTGGTACATGATTTTTAGGTGATATTATTCTATGGGTTAAATCACCATCATTAGTTAACAGCATTAAACCTACAGTATCTTTATCAAGCCTTCCAATTGGACTTAGGTTAAATACCCTATAATCCGGTGTTAGAATATCTATAACTGTTTTGTCCATGGAATCTTCTGTTGAAGATATAACCCCTGCAGGCTTGTTCATCATTATATATACAAACTCTTTATAATTTATCCTTTCTCCATTTACGCTTATGCACTGCCTGTCAGGATCTACATGGGTACCGGAATCATATACAGCAATTCCATCAATGGCAACCCCTCCATTTTTTATTATACTTTTAACTTCCTTTCTCGTTCCATATCCTAAATTTGCTAATACCTTATCTATTCTTTGATTTTCTGCCATCTTCATACACCTCACATTTATTGTAATACTTTTCCTCTCGTCTCTAAGTAAACTAAGTAAATGTTGATTAATTTACCTTTGCACTTACTAATATGATATATTATATGTATAAGTTTAGTCTACATTATCCCTACGTTTTTCTACTTACCTCTATTCATATTGACTATTTAAACAAATTAATGTATTATTTTACCATAAGTATTGTCATTAGTAACAAATAGTATTAGTATATTTATACACTAGGAGGTGTATTAATGGGAAACTTGGTTAACATTGCTGCGGTGCAGTATAAATTGAAGGTTGAGGACTATAGAAGTAGGGTAACCTTTCAAAACAGAATAAATTCCATAATGGAGGATATAAAGTCAAGGGTGGATAGCTCTATTCCTCTTATGGTAGTCTTTCCCGAGGATATTGGAACCCCAATACTTCTATATAATTCCTACGAGATAATGAACAAAAAATATTCCTTTGCTGATGCACTTCAATCCCTTATATCATCCAATCTTGCTCCAGTGCTTAAATACAAACTAAGGTTTGGTATATCCTTTATTAGAGCATTAGTTTTGTCCCAAAGCATAAGGATGGAAAAAGAATATAAAGCAGCTTTTTCTATTGCAGCAAAAAAGTATAATGCATATATTGTTGCAGGGTCCATTACACTTCCAGATATAAAACTTAAAGCAAATAAACCCCACGTGAGTAAAAGAAATGTATATAATATATCCTACTTTTTCGATCCTGATGGAAATGTTATAGGAAAGCAAAAAAAAGTTCATCTAGTTGATTTTGAAAATAAATCAGGTTTTGACCTATCAGAAGGATCTTTAGATGAAATAAAAGTATTTAACACACCTTTTGGGAACGTTGGAATTGCCATATGTCTAGATGGTTTTAGAGAGGATGTATTAGACAAGCTATATAAAAATGAAGCAGATATACTAGTTCAGCCTTCAGCAAATAACGGGGAATGGTCTAAGTGGCAGCAGGAAGACTGGCTAAAAGGTGCATACAATTCAGTACATAATAAAAAGCTCTTTAAATATGCAATAAATCCAATGATGAATGGAAATATATTTGGCTTAAATTTTGAAGGACAATCCTCCATTATATCAAGAGATAACACAGAAAATAAAATTAACTTTCAATCATTAGATCCTATTAATGGTTTTATACAGATTGCAAAAAGCCATAATGAAGAAGAGGTATTAATATCTACTATAGAAATATAAAAAAGCCGGAATACCGGCTTTTTTACTAAATATCATTTACTAAATACTATTTAAAACCTAAGCTCTCCATAAATCTATTAAATCCATCCATTCCCTCTTTGTTTCTCTTATAAACACCAGCATCAAGTAAAACTTCTAAAAACTTTTCTCCAACTTCTTTTTTCAATATATCTTTTGCCTTTTGGAGATCATTGCATCTTCCATATATATTAACCATATCATAAATCCATTCCCTATGTTTATATAATGGATTTGACTCATCTTCTAATTTAGCTTTAGAATACTCATCTTCACCTGTGAGTATATCTTCTATAAGACTAAGCTCATAGCTTAACCTTCCTGGAAGAACTGCAAGTCCCATTACCTCGATTAACCCTATATTTTCTTTTTTTATGTGGTGAAGTCTCTCATGAGGATGAAATATTCCTAAAGGATATTCATCAGTGGTCCTGTTATTTCTAAGAACAAGATCTAGCTCATATTCTCCACTAGCATTCTTTCTAGCTATAGGTGTTATTGTGTTATGAGAAATAGCCTCTCCATCCTCTTTTGTGTATGCCAATATATCTAATGATTCATCGCTATAATCTCTCCACTTATCTAATATCAAAGATGCCAATTTAATTATTGCTTCTTTGTCGTCTCCCCAAAGCCTTATAACAGACATTGGCCACTCCACAATTCCAATACCTACATTTTTAAAGTCCTCATGTTTGTATCTTTTTAAAACAGAGGCCTTTTCCATTGGAAATACGTGGCGTCCCCCTTGAAAATGTTCATGGTTTAATATTGACCCTCCGACGATTGGAAGATCTGCATTTGACCCTATAAAATAATGCGGAAACTTGTCAATAAAGTCCATAAGCCTTGCAAATGTTTTATGAGATATCTTCATTGGAACATGCTTTTCATAAAACAGTATAGAATGTTCATTATAATAAACATAAGGAGAATACTGAAAATACCACTTTTCTCCGCTTATTGCAACTGGAATAACCCTATGGTTTTGTCTCCCAGGGTGATTTAAGTTTCCTGCATACCCCACGTTCTCAACACAAAGCAGGCACTTAGGATAATTAGTTTGGGGTACCTTTTTTGCAGCTGCAATATCCTTTGGATCCTTTTCAGGCTTTGATAGATTTATTGTTATCTCCAAATCGCCATAGTTGGTTTTCGTCTGCCAATAAATATTCTTGGCTATTCTCTCTGTCATTATATAGTTAGAGCATTTAGAAAGATGGTAAAAATCATCTGTGGCACTTTCTATTCCCTCATGTTCCGCCTTATAATTAAATCTTCTAACCACCTCTGACTCTTTAGGCATTACAATCCCCATTATTTTAGAATCCAATAAATCTCTTTGAGCAATTGTATTATCTTTTAACATTCCGCTATATGCTGCATAGTCTTTAAGCCTTTCAAGTATTGGCACAGGACTTTCAGGAATATCCCCTATGTCCTCCCCCTCATAAGGCTCGTTTATATTAAATAAATCTAAAAGATAGTTTCTAACCAAGCAAGAATCCATTTCATCCATAACGTTTTGCTTAATAGCAAAACATATTAACCTTTCTATCTCCTTTGAAGCATCAATACTTTTCATGCCAAATTCCCCCTTTATATTTCCTTTGCTCCGTCTCCTATTTCAGCAATGTAAAAGTCTGCACAAAGGCCTGTCTTTTTATTATAATTTTCTCCAACAGTCTTTATAAACTCATCTATAGCATCTTCCTTAACTATGCTTACGCTGCATCCTCCAAATCCTGCCCCAGTCATTCTAGAGCCTACCACTCCTTTTATCTTCTGTGCCTCGTCCACTAAGGTGTCAAGCTCTATACCTGTAACCTCATATAAATCTTTAAGCGACTCATGAGATTCATTCATAAGTTTGCCAAATGCCTCTAAGTCTCCACATTTAAGTTTCTCTGCAGCATCTAATGTTCTCTTTATTTCATATACAACATGGGTTGCTCTTTTTAATACAACTTCATCATCTATTAGATATTTATAATCCTCAAATGTTTTAGAATCTATATCAGCCAAATATTCTATATCTAATTCTTTTTTTAGACATGAAACAGCCTCTTCACATTGGCTTCTTCTTTCATTATATTTAGAATCTTGAAGGCCTCTTCTTTTATTTGTATTTGCAATTACTATTTTATATCCATCAAGTACCACTGGGACATAATCATAATCTAAGGTCTTACAGTTAAGCAATATGGCATTATCTTTTTTGCCCATTCCAATTGAGAACTGGTCCATTATGCCACAGTTAACTCCTATAAACTTATTTTCCGCCTTCTGGGACAGCTTAACCATATCCACCATATCTATATTACAATCAAAAAGTCCTTTAAGCAGCACTGATGTTGCAAGCTCTATTGATGCAGACGATGAAAGCCCTGCTCCATTTGGAATATTTCCATCATATAAAACCTCAAATCCGCCTATTTCGAATCCCATATTTTTAAATTCTTTTATTACTCCTTTAGGATAATTTGCCCAATCATCCTCTTTAGCATAGTATATATCATCACTTGAAACTGTAACCTGAAGATCAAAATTAGTTGAAGCAAATTTTATAACGTTGTCTTTTCTTTTCCTTGCTGCTGCAAATGTTCCAAAGCTTAAAGCACAAGGAAATACAAAACCTTTATTATAATCCGTATGCTCTCCTATAAGATTTACCCTTCCCGGTGCAAAAAATTTACGTACATCCTTTTCGTCCCCGCCATAAATTTCTGTAAATCTCTTTAGTAACTGCTTAATATCCAAATCAATCCCTCCTATAGAAAACCTTTTCTTTATTCCATTATACTTTATAATACCCTCTACTTTCAATAGGAAACTCTACTTTGTTGCCTTTTATATACTTATGAACAAACTGTGAACACAAAGTACACAACTTTTACATAATTTTGATGTATAATATGTATGTGTAATGCTATAACTATCAAGCACATAAATAAACTAGAGGTGATAAATTTGATACAAGTAGAAAACGTAACAAAGCGTTACGGTAATAGAAACGCTCTCAAGGATGTAAGCTTCTCTGTAAACGAGGGTGAAATAGTTGGTCTGCTAGGGCCTAACGGAGCAGGCAAATCTACTACCATGAACATTATGACAGGCTACATCTCTGCTACAGAGGGTAATGTAAAAATAGCTGATATAGATATACTAGAAAACCCAAGTGAAGCTAAGAAGAATATTGGATATCTTCCAGAGATTCCTCCTTTATATATTGATATGACTGTGGAAGAATATCTATCCTTTGTAAGCGACATTAAAAAACTTGACCCCTCAAAGAAAGAGAAAAACATTAAATATGTTATGGATCTTGTAAAAGTTGATGATGTTAAAAGTAGACTTATAAAGAATCTATCTAAGGGATACAGGCAAAGGGTTGGGCTTGCTCAGGCAATTATTGGAGACCCAAAGCTTCTTATACTTGATGAGCCTACAGTTGGCCTTGATCCAAAACAAATAATTGAGATCAGAAACCTTATAAAAGACCTTGGAAAAAAGCATACCATAATACTAAGCTCCCACATACTATCAGAAGTTAGTGCAGTATGCGACAGGGTTCTTATTATGAATAAAGGAGAAATAGTTGCAAGTGGTACTCCTAAAGAACTTTCAAAACGCCTAAGCTATAGCAATAGGTTTATGCTAAGGGTTAAAGGAAGCAAAAATGAGATAATAACTGCAATAAATACTATAGAGGGATTACAATCCGTAAAAAGTATTGGCACTTTTGAAAATGGTACAATCGACGTGGATGTTGAAGCTAAAAAGGATGTAGATATCCGTGAATCACTTTTTAGATGTTTAAGCAAAAACAATCTTCCAATACTCATGATGAAATCAACTGATTTAAGCCTTGAGGAAGTATTCCTGCAAGTTACAAATACAGAAGAGGAGGAGATTGTATGAAGGCAGTATTTAATAAAGAGTTTAAATCATATTTTAACTCTGCACTAGGATATATTTTTATGGCAGTATTCCTTTTAATATCAGGAATATTCTTTTCATTATCAAATATAATAACTCAACAACCTAACACTTATTTTAATCCAGTACTTAGCAATATTACATTCGTATTTTTGCTATTGGTACCTGTAATTACAATGAGGACTATAGCTGAAGAAACTCATCAGAAAACGGATCAGCTGCTTTATACTACACCTATTAGCCTAACTGAGATTATTTTAGGAAAGTACTTTGCAGCAGTTGCTCTGTTTTTAATAACTTTGCTAATTACATGTATATACCCCTTGATTCTTTCTATATATGGAACGGTTGATGTATGGTCAATTGTTGGAAGCTATATTGGTTTTGCACTTTTAGGTTCATCCTTTATAGCTATTGGGATTTTTATATCCTCACTTACAGATAATCAAGTAGTATCTGCAGTTGGCACCTTTGGAGCCTTGCTGCTTATATGGATTTTAGGCTGGATACAGCAAAGCCTCCCAACAAGCCAGAAATCAGGTATAATATTTGCCGCTATATTGGTGTTTATTATATGTCTTATTGTATATGCATCCACTCACAATATATACGTAAGCGGTATAGTAGGCATTGCAGGGGCTGCAGTAATCACAATTATATATTTTGCTAAAAAAACCCTTTTTGAAGGACTTACAGTTAAGTTTTTGGGATGGTTTTCATTGCTTAAAAGATATGAGAACTTTTCAATGGGCATACTCAGTATAAGCGATATAGTATATTACATTACCTTCTCTGCTGCATTTATATTTTTAACTGTACGTATGATAGACAAGAGAAGATGGAGCTAAGGAGTGACTATGATGAAAAAATTTGATATATCAGGATCTTTTAAGAATAAAAAGTTCAGGTATGGCGGGTATGCTACATTAATAACAGCTGTATTTTTAGCAATACTCATTATAATAAACCTGATAGTAACAAACCTAGATTTTAAAGTTGATATGACAAAAAACAAAATGTTTTCTCTTTCAGAGCCTACTTATAAGGTGCTGGATTCTTTAACATCAGATATTAACATATATGGTTTTTTTGAGTCTGGAAAAGAGGAACCTACAATAAAAGCAATACTTGAAAAATATGCAGCAAGATCTAAGAAAGTAAAAATTGAGTACAAAGACCCTGTAAAGTATCCACAATTTGCAAAAAAGTATAGCGACACTGGAGAAGTTGCTCAGGGCTCAATAGTTGTAGAAAGTGGAGATAAGTTTAGGGTAATAAGTCCATATGACTTGGTAAACTATGGTTACGATATGTCTGGAAATCCACGAGCAAGCTCCCTTGCAATAGAACAAAGGGTAACCGGAGCAATAACATATGTAACGTCAAAAGAAAACCCTGTTATATATGCACTAGAAGGTCACGGAGAACAAACCCTTCCAGAAGAGGTAACAAAGCACCTTCTAGACCTTAACTATACAATTAAAAACTTGAACCTTACTCTTAAGGATGCAAAATTAGATGATAATGGAGCACTGCTTATAATGGGACCTTCAAAGGATTTATCCCAAAGTGAGACTGAAACTATAAAGAGCTATTTATCAAAAGGTGGTAAAGCAGTTTTCTTAATGGGATTAACTAGGACAGATTTGCCTAACTTTGAGTCTTTGCTAAATAGCTATGGTGTAGGAATACAAAAATCATTTATAGTAGAGGGGGAGCCAAGTTACAGTACTCAAAACCCAATAGTAATAATACCTGAAATGAAAAGCCATGATATTTTAAGCTCTGTTACATCAAATAAACTAAAGATACTAATGCCTGGTGCACAAGGTATAGAGCTTAAAAAGATAAAGAAGTCTTCTACAAAAATAGAGCCGCTTCTTGTTACATCAAAGAATTCTTGGGCTAAAACTAACCTTGATGCAACAACTACCGAAAAGGAGCCAGGAGATTTAACAGGCCCATTTAATGTTGCTGTTGCTATAACTGATACTTTAGACAATGGTAATGAAACAAAGATGGTGGTTGTATCAAACTCATTGTTTGTAAATGGCCAATATGCAATGAATGCTGCAAACGTTGACTTTATTACAAATAGCTTTAACTGGTTACAAAATAGAGAGGATTCAGTTTCAATAGTACCAAAGGAATTTGACAACAATATAATGAATATAAATGCAGCACAGCAGCTCATTATATCTGGACTGGTTGTAATAATAATACCTTTGGTTATTGTAATTATGGGCTTGAGGGTATGGTTTAGGAGGAAGCATCAATGAAGAAAAAGAAAAATCTTATTATACTAGCCATTGTACTTATAACACTTTTAGGTAGTTATCTATATATAAATAATAAGCCTAAAAAGCAAAAAGATGCTGACAATGGTGATGACTCTACTAGTATAGAGATTTTAAAACTTAATTCGGACGATATTACAAAAATGACTGTATCTACTAAAGACGAAGGGCTTATATTTGAAAAGGATGGAGATGATTTTAAGCTAACATCTCATCCTGATATATTAATTGATAATGGTGCAGCAACCAACCTTCTTATGAGCTTCTCCTCTTTATACGCAGATAAAATAGTTTCGGAAAACTCTGAGGGGCTAGAAAACTATGGATTAAAGAAACCGGCTGCAACTGCTGTAGCCACACTAAAGAATGGAACTTCAAAAACAGTTTACCTTGGAGATAAAACCCCTGGTGGAAGTTCTTATTACTTTATGGTAAATGGAGATAAGAAGATATATACAATATCTTCTGCAGACGGCGATCATTTTGGATATAGGCTTTCTGATATAAGAAGAAAGAATGTATTTTCTATGGAACCTGCAAATATAAGATATGTCAAGATATTAAAAGACGGGAATCCATTAATTGAGCTTAATAAGGATGCAAAGCCTCCATCCGAGGTCGAAAAAACTGGTGATAATTCATGGGTCATGGAAAAGCCATATAGTATGGCCTACTATGGTGATGAAAGTAAAATAGAACCTCTTTTAGAGAGCCTTGTATCTCTTTCAGTTGAAGATTTTGTGGAAGACTCTCCAAAGGATTTAGCTAAATATGGGCTTGATAAACCTCATATGCAATTAACAATAAAAGCAGATAATACTATATATAATTTGTATATAGGAGCAAATAAAGATGAAAGCAGTACCTACTTTATGACAGATAAATCTAAGTCAGTTTATACAATGTCATCAGGAAGTGTTGCTAGTTTAAATGTTAACCCATTTGATTATTTAAGTAAGTTTGCATGCATTGTATCTATAGATAATGTTGACAAGGTACACGTGGAAGGCCCTGGAGTAAATAGTACACTTACCCTTACAAGGACTAAGAAGGACACCAAAGATAAAGATAAGGATGAAGACAAAGATAATGTTACCTACAAAATAGATGGAAAACAGGTAGAAGAAAAGGCATTTAAGAGCACTTACCAAAGCATAATCGGTCTTTTATATGAATCCGAAAATGATAAACAAGTCCCTGAAAATCCTGAGGTTAAAGTTACCTACACCTTAAATAAGGGACAGACTAAGGAAATAACGGTAAACTACTGCCCTTACAATGATGACTTCTACGCAGTATACAAAAACGACAAAGCAGATTTTTTAATATCAAAGTCAAAGGTAAAAAATATGTTAGATGATGTTTCAAAATTAAAAGAGTAGTTTAAACTACTCTTTTTTTTTATAATATTTATAATACCGTTATATATCTTTTTTATAAATTCTATAAGTCTTATATATCTTCCCTCCAACGCTTTCTGCGTCTCTTCTCATTATTGTATTATATTCCCATATTGTTGAGCCCTCTCCAGCTACATACCCTTTCTTCTTTGCAGTCTCTATTCCTTTTAGATATATTGCCCCTGCAACACCCTTTTTACGATATTCAGGAACTACAAACAATACAAAAAGCCTTCCCCTGTTAATTTTCCTTTTATAATAATAATATTTTAAAAATCCTATTGGGAATACCCTTCCATTCATCCTTTTTAGGACCTGATTATAATCTGGCATTGCTATATTAAATCCTATTGGCTCTCCATTTTTATCCCTTGCAATGTATATTAAATCCGGATCTGCCACAGGGACAAGGCTCTTTGCCATTATAGCAATCTCATCATCATTAGGGGGAATAAAGTCTTCCCACTCCTCTGGCATGGCCTTTTCAATTATTGTTTTTACATCTTTCATATCTTTATCTATATTTTTCAAATCAAGCTTATCCACGGTAAACCCATACTTTTTCATTGCATATTGAGTTACATTGCTGAATCTTTCATCTAATTCTTTGGTAATATCAAAATGATAAGCATACACATCCCAATATTTGTAGAAGCCATAGTCTTCAAAAAACTTTCTATAATATGGTGGGTTATAAACATTCATAACAATTGGTGGGTCTTCAAAATTATCTATTAATAGTCCCCTATTATCATCCCCATCTGGAACTGATATTGGGCCTATAATCTTTTCTATTCCTCTTATTTTAAGCCACTCAGATGCATAATCAAACATTGTCTTTGCAACTTCTTCATTATCCATACATTCAAAGAATGATATATATCCCTCTTTATAATCTTTGGCAATATTTAAGGTCTCATTTATGCCTACAATAAGCCTTCCACAAACTTCTGCGCCTAAATATGCAATAATTAAGGCATAAGGGCCGCTTTTCTTTAATGTATTTGTTTCCCCTCTAATAGTTTTTTTAAAATCAGATATAAGAGGGGGCACCCAATTTGAGTCATTTTCATATATCTTCCATGGGAGCTTTATAAATTCCCTTTCCTGCTTACTTGTTTTTACCTCATAGATGGTAACCTCCGCCATCACATCATCTCCTTCTTTTGAATTTACAAAATACTTATAACTTTGCGCTGCTAGCTTTATTAGTGCTAGTACTAATTTATCAATCCCCTTATACTATTCTTTATATAAAAATAAATTCCTTCAAGGTTTATAAAAAATTTATAATATAAAGTCTTTTATAAAATAGTATTGCAAGCTTTATGTAAAATAAAACTTGCAATTACCCTATAAATTCCTTATAAATATAGCTGACTTTTCGTTTTTTTCTTTAAGCTCATTTAGGCTATCAATTCCAATGGCTTGTAATATTTTAAGCACACAAGGGCTTTCAACGGGTGTCTCATACAAAACTTCACTTGCATATTTATCAACCATTTTCTTTCCTATTTCCTTGTCTACAACTGCCTTAGGGCCTCCTACGCAGCCGCCAACACATGCCATACCTTCAAGGAAGTTTACACTTAGTTTACCATCTAGCGCCTTATTTAGCAAAACCTTACACTCTTTTATTCCATTTCCTTGAGCTGATTTTAAATGTACTACCTTTCTAGGGTATAGCATATCTACTGTACTTTCTATGCATTCACTTACACCGCCGACCCTAGCATAAATCATTCCTCCCCTTGTTGCACAATCACTTATCTCTTCATCAATATCTTTTAAGTTTATACCTAATGCTTTAAACACCTCATTTAATTCATCAAATGTCATTACATAGTCAATTGCCCCTGCAATATCTTTTTCCTTAGCCTCGCTTTTTTTAGCAATACAAGGCCCTATAAATACAACCTTGCATCCTTCATCTATCTTTTTCATTACCCTACCTGCTGCAATCATGGGTGATACTGATGGCGTAACATGTTTATATAATTTCTCATAATTTTTCTTTAAAAGTGCCATCCAAATAGGGCAGCAGCAGCTTGTTATCATAAAATCATCTTCAGACTTTACAAGATTATTAAACTCCACTGCCTCTTTTATACTTATAATATCTGCAAATATGGCAACCTCAATTAAATCTTTAAATCCAAGCATCTTTAATGCCGTCCTTATCTTCCCTGGGGTTACATCTTCACCAAATTGCCCCACATATGCAGGAGCAACTGCTGCATAAACAGGCTTATCAGTATTTAATACAGCTGCAATAGGAAGGTACTCAATCTTATCTACTATTTTCCCATGGCTACATGCATCTATGCAATCACCACATCCTATGCAGTTATCTTTATTTAGTCTTATACTTTTTGTTTCATTATCTTTAAAAAGAGCATCAAAAGGGCATGAATGTACACATCGTGGCTCTTTATCTCCATCTGTACATTCCGTGCATTCTTTTGCTATAGATATCACGCTACCATAATCATCCTCAGTGCTATATTCCTCAAGGGCCTTCTTTGCAATGCTTTTAATATCTGTATCTTCTGCTTCGCTTTGCCCAAGGGCTGCTATAATATATTGCCTAAGCATATCCTCATCCATATCTTCCACTGATATATTGCCAATCTCCTCCTCAAGTTTACCCTCCATATAAAGCTTGACAAGCTTTCTGAAAACCTCAAGATATTTTTCGTTTGCCATAAAAAACCTCCCAATATCATAAATATGTATGCACTATAATTATACTTTACAATATAGGGAGGTTTATACAGCTTTTTTAAATTCCTGCATATATAGGCTTTAAATCTTTATAAAATGCCTCTGCAATTACATTATATCCCTTTTCATTAGGATGAAGCCCATCAAAACTCATATATTCTTTGTAATCACCTAGTTCTAAAAAGTAATTTCTGACATCTACAAGGTATGTATCCGTCTCCTTTGCAACTTTTTTTACTGCCTCGCTATACCTTTCATGCCATTTGTATATACCGCCATTTAAGTCTATCCATTTCTTTATTCCATCTCCAAAAACCCTTTCTAAAAGATTGTAATATCTTTCAGCGACAAGGGGCGGTAGTGTACTAAGCACTGGATATCCCCCTAAATATTTAACCCTTGTTACTATTTTCTCTAAATTTTTCTCAAAATTATCAATAGATACGGCTCCATAATGAGGGTCTATAGGGTTTTTCTTTACCTGTCTCCAGTTTGGAGTACAGTCATTCCCCCCTATTTCAACTATTACAATATCTCCTTTTTCTATGGATAAATCTGTATCCAACATATTAGCAACTTTTTCACTAGTTATATCACATATTCCCTCATTATATACATTCATACCTAAAAGCTTCTTTAATATTTCTGGATAGGACATCTCTGATATATAAGGCCTTCTTTCGCCTTCCCTCCATACCTTACCCTTTGTTATACTATCTCCAATGCAGATTATTTTATCATACATATAATTTCCTCCTATCAATATTGATACTAATTGATTTTACATTGTCACTACTGATAGTATACCACAATATACAAATATTATAAAAGGATGTATTTTAAAAATACATCCTTTTATAATATTTTTATTGAATTACTTTTAATATGTCATTTAACATACTTACAGTTTTTCTCAAGCTAGTTGTCAATAAGCTTTTTTGCATTTTTACCTCTTCTTTTCCTTTTTCAGTTATAGTATGTATCTTTTTTGTTCTCTTTTCAGGGTCGTCCCATTCTCCTTTTATATATCCTGCTTTTTCATGTTTTTTAAGTATTGGATATATTCCTCCAGTGCTTGGCTGCCAAGCCCCTCCTGTGATTTCTGAAACCTTTATGGATATCTCATTTCCATTTGAAGGTTCATCCTCAATTATAGCAAGTACAAGAGTTGACAGTATACCTCTTGTTAATACTTTATCAACTATTTCATTTTCCTGCCTCGCTTTTTTAAGATCTGCTAACTTCTTTTTATATTCCTCTTCTATCTTTTTCTGTTCCTCATCCCAATCAATTACTACCTTATCTTTCATACCATCACCCCACATTTATATTATCACTACTGATAGCTGGATTCAAATATTACTTTAAGTATTCTCTAAAGTCGTATAAAATACTATTATAAGTAGCATTATTTTATAATAGAAATGAATTTTTTAAAATGAGTAGAGGTGTGTATTATGAATGCTGAAATAATTGCAGTAGGCACAGAAGTTTTACTAGGAGATATTGTAAACACAAATGCCCAATATCTATCAAGGAGGCTTGCAGATTTAGGTATATATGTTTACTATCAATCCGTTGTAGGTGATAACAAGGAAAGGCTTAAGAATTCCCTTAAACTTGCATATAGCAGAGCGGATATGGTAATCACAACTGGTGGACTTGGACCTACAAAAGATGATTTAACAAAAGAAGTAGGATCAGAATTTTTTCAAAAGCCTTTGCTTCTTCATGAGGAGTCCCTAAAAAGTATTGAAGACTATTTTAATAAATTAAATAGAAATATGACTGAGGCAAACAAAAAACAAGCCTATATACCTGAAGGGGCGGTTGTGCTTAAAAACAATTTTGGTACTGCACCAGGATGCATTATAGACGATTCTGGGAAAATACTTGTAATGCTCCCAGGGCCTCCAAGAGAGATGATACCAATGTTTGAAAACCATGTGGTTCCATATCTTAAGAAGTATCAAAAAGGTGTTTTAGTATCAAAGGTTATAAGGATTATAGGGCTTGGAGAAAGTGAAATTGTGGATAATATAAAAGATTTAATGGATGCTCAAACAAACCCAACAATTGCACCCTATGCAAAATCAGGAGAGGCAATACTTAGGGTTACAGCATCAGCCGAAACTGAGTATAAAGCTAATCTAATTATTGATCCAGTGATTAACCGGATATATGATATTCTAAAAGATAATATATATGCCATGGGGGATACAACCATTGAAAATGTGGTGGCAAAGGAACTTATAGATAAAGGCATAACCATATCTACAGCAGAATCTTGTACTGGAGGACTTTTAGCTGGAAGGCTTATTAATTATCCTGGTATTTCTTCTGTATTTATGGAAGGTGCAGTGACCTATAGCAATGAATCTAAAATGAAAAGATTAGGTGTTAAAGAAAGCACATTAGAAAAGTATGGTGCAGTGAGCAAAGAAACCGCACTTGAGATGGCTGAAGGCATTGCTAAAGCATCAAATACAGATATTGGTCTCTCAACAACTGGTATAGCAGGCCCTGATGGTGGAACAGACGAAAAACCTGTTGGACTGGTTTTTGTTGGACTATATATAAATGGAAATACTTATGTAAAAAAGCTCCATCTTACAGGAGATAGAGAAAATATAAGAAATAGGACTGTAATATATTCTCTTGACTTTTTAAGAAGGCATCTTCTAAAGTAACAAAATAAAAAAACCTGCCAATAAAATTTCGGCAGGTTTTTTTATTTTGTTACCTTTTATCCACGGTTCTTGTTGCAACTATATTAGCACCTGTGCCTAATATGTTTTCAACTAGCACGTCTCCAGTCTTTATGGGAGCATTCACCTTTATATTTGCTAAATATATCATGGATGGCATAATAAGATTCTTTGGTATCTCAGTAGATGTCTTAGCTGATACCATTTTTTGTTTACCATTTTGTACAAAAAGACTTGTTGTAACTATTCTAGTTGGATTTGTGAGCTCACCTATAGCATAACTTTCTCCCCGTTTGCAGGTGTTTCCAGTTACATTATATTCTCCACTTTCTTTATTAATACTAACCTCAAGGCTGCATCCTAGAGGGCAGTTTATACATATTAATTTTTTAGTTTCCATGGCTAATCACTCCTTTAAAAGCTCAACAACTAATTTACTGCCTTTTACCTTTTCAAGCACTTTTCTGTTTATCTTTATACTCTCCATCTCTCCTGGAGCTAGCACCTTTTTTTTAGCCTTATATATTATATTTTCTCCATCTTTTACCACAAGGCAGGTATCTTTGTAAATATTATCTACCCTAAGAAATAAATTAACTGTATCTTCCACATTAGAAATTCTTATACTCTGGGGAACTGTATATCTAACCCCATTTTTTGCTTTAACATTTATTGTATCAGCATCAGAGCCGCTTTTTAATTCCCCTTTTATATATTTTGCTGCGCCTTTACCTGCAATATAGCTCTCGCCGGTTACAAAATCCACAAGGTCATGGACATGTACAACATTACCGCAGGCAAATATACCTTCAATAGATGTTTCATAGCATTCATTGACAATAGGTCCTCCAGTTACACTATCAATTTCTATACCTGCATTTTTGGATAATTCATTCTCTGGTATAAGTCCTACTGACAGAAGAAGTGTATCGCATGAAACAAACTCCTCAGTATCCTTTATGGGCTTTCTATTTTCATCAACCTTTGCAATGGTAACCCCTGTAACCCTATCCTTTCCATGGATTTTTACAACAGTATGGTTTAGATATAGCGGAATATCAAAGTCATCTAGGCACTGTACTATATTCCTTTTAAGTCCCCCTGAATAGGGCATAATCTCAAGTACCATTTTCACGCTTGCACCTTCTAGCGTAAGCCTTCTTGCCATAATAAGCCCTATATCTCCAGAGCCTAATATAACTACTTCCCTTCCCACTTTATATCCTTCCATATTTACAAACCTTTGAGCAGTCCCTGCAGAAAATACACCTGCAGGCCTAAATCCTGGTATATTAAGAGCTCCCCTTGTTCTTTCCCGACACCCCATTGTAAGCACTATTGCCTTTGCCTTTATTTGTACAAGCCCATCTTTTGTATTAACACAGGTTGCATATTTTTCTTGGCTTACTTCAAGTACCATGGTATCGCACATGTATTCAATATTTAATTCTTTAACTTTATCTATAAATCTCTCTGCATATTCAGGTCCTGTAAGCTGTTCTTTAAAAACATGAAGTCCAAAGCCATTGTGTATACATTGATTAAGTATACCTCCAAGACATGTATCCCTCTCAATTATTAATATATCTTCTATTCCTTCTTCTCTTGCTTTTATTGCTGCAGCAAGGCCTGCAGGCCCTCCTCCTATTATGCATAAATCCTTATTTATCATCTGCTTCACCGCCCTTGCTTAGGTTGTCTTTTAATCTTCCCGTGAAAATGTATCCATCCTTATTATCTTTGACAACATCCATATATGGTATATTAAGTTCTCTTGATAAAATCTCGACAACCCTTGGCATACAAAATCCTCCTTGGCACCTTCCCATTCCTGCTCTAACCCTTCTTTTTACTCCATCAACAGTTCTTGCACCTGCAGGTCCTTTTATTGCATCCACTATTTCACCTTCAGATACTGTTTCACACCTGCATATAATCCTTCCATACAAAGGGTTTTTTTCTATGGCTTCAGCTTTTTCCTCATCGGTCATATCTCTAAAGCTTTTTGGTTTATGCCTTTTAGGATTAAAATCTTTTTCCTCTAGTTTAAGCCCCATTTGATTTAACATTGATACTAATTCCTTTGCTATGGCTGGTGCCGCCGTAAGCCCTGGAGAGTCGATTCCTGCTGCATTTACCGCCCCATATGTTGGAGAATTTATTATAAAGTCTCCTCCTTCTACAGATGCTCTAAGTCCTGTAAATGATGTGATAATATCTCTCCTTGAAAACTTATTTATGGTTCTTGAGCCTTGAGCTAATACTTTAGCTAGCCCCTCATCCGTTGTAGACAAGTCATATTTATCATCAATGTTTTCTGAACTAGGGCCCATTATCAGGTTTCCATGAACTGTTGGGGTTACAAGTATACCCTTCCCCATTTTTGTAGGGGTCTGAAACAAAATGTGCTTTGCTAAATCCCCTTGCCCCCTATCAAACAAACAGTATTCGCCTTTTCTTGGTGTTATATTAAATTCTTCCCCACCAAGCATTTTATTTATCTCATCTGCAAACAATCCTGCTGCATTTACAATATACTGGGTCTTATAATCTTCTTTGCCCGTCTTTACTACAAATCCATCATCTAATTTATCTATTTTCAAAACTTTTGTGTTTAACTTTATATGAGCCCCATTGCATGCAGCATTTTCACAAGCTGCAATGCAAAGCTCATAAGGGGATGTAATTCCAGCAGTCTTTGCCCAAAGAGCTCCATAGGCATCATTACTTATATTAGGTTCAATTTCTTTTAACCTTTCTTTTTGTATTATATCCATATCAGGTACACCATTTGCTGCTCCTCTTTCATAAAGTTCTTTTACTTTAAGCATTTCTTCCTCTGAAAAAGCCACTACAAGGGAGCCTACTTTTTTAAATGGCACATCTAAATCATGGCATAGCTTGCCAAACATTCTATTTCCTTCAACATTTAACCTTGCTTTATTACTTCCTACATATGGGTCATATCCTGCATGGACTATGGCACTATTTGCCTTTGTGGTTCCATTTGAAACCTCCATCTCTTTATCTAACAAAAGTATATTAAGATTATACTTTGACAGTTCCCTAGCTGTAAGAGCTCCAACTATTCCTGCACCAATGACTACAACGTTATACATTTTCTTCCTCCTTACACAAATATAGCCGAAGTCTAAAAACCCTGTAAGGCTTTTAAACTTCGGCTCTCATCTCTCTGCCTCTATTTACATTTTAATATTACCATAATCGAAAATATTATTCAATATAAAATATATTAAATTAGTCTTCCGATTCATGCTCCCAAAGCATTGTCCTTTTTACTGCTTTATGCCACTTTTTAATCAAGTAATTCCTAGTTTCATAGTTCATATTAGAATTAAACCTTCTGTCAGTTTGTCTATTTTCTTTAATTTGGTTTTTATCCTTCCAATAGCCTATGGCAAGTCCTGCAAGATATGCTGCACCAAGGGCGGTAGTTTCTATAATGGTTGGCCTTTCAACTTCCACGTCAAGTATATCTGACTGGAATTGCATGAGGAAGTTGTTAGCGCTTGCACCTCCATCCACCTTTAAAGACTTAAGATCAATCCCTGAGTCATCCTCCATGGCATTTATAACATCAAGACTTTGAAAAGCAATGGATTCTAAGGCAGCCCTTATTATATGCTCCTTCTTAGTCCCTCTTGTAAGCCCTATTATGGTTCCCCTTGCATACATATCCCAGTAAGGGGCACCTAATCCTACAAATGCCGGAACAAGAAATACCCCATTTGAATCTTTAACGGATAATGCATACCCTTCTGTTTCTGCTGCATTTTCAATAAGCTTAAGCTCGTCCCTAAGCCATTGAATAACCGCTCCCCCCATAAATATACTTCCTTCTAAGGCATATTCTACTCTATCGCCTATGCCCCAAGCAATTGTGGTTATAAGGCCATTTTTCGATTTTATTGGCTTATCTCCTGTATTCATAAGAACAAAGCAGCCTGTACCATATGTGTTTTTAGCCGTCCCAGGTTCAAAGCATGCTTGTCCAAATAATGCTGCTTGTTGATCTCCCGCTATGCCAGATATAGGTATCTCTGCTCCTGTCACGTTTACATCACAAGTTCCATATACACAACTTGAAGGTTTAACCTCTGGAAGCATTGATTTTGGTATATCTAACATTTGTAATAATTCATCATCCCATTTTAAATCATAAATATTATATATCATGGTTCTTGAGGCATTAGTATAATCTGTTACATGTACCTTTCCACCTGTTAGATTCCAAATAAGCCATGTGTCAATAGTTCCAAATAGCAGTTCTCCATTTTCTGCTCTCTGTCTTGCTCCCTCCACGTTATCAAGTATCCATTTTATTTTTGTTCCTGAAAAGTATGCATCAAGTACAAGACCTGTTTTTTGTCTAATAAGCTCCATATAATTCTTCTTAATTAGGTCATCGCATATATCGGCCGTCCTTCTGCACTGCCATACTATGGCATTACATATAGGGGCCCCAGTATTTTTGTCCCATACAACTGTAGTCTCCCTTTGATTTGTAATGCCTATTGCTGCAATATCTTCAGCTTTTAAGTAGGCATTTTTTAAAGATTTCTTAAAAGACCATATTTGAGTATTCCATATTTCCATTGGGTCATGTTCTACCCATCCTGCTTTTGGATATATTTGAGTAAATTCCTTTTGCGCCTTTCCAACTATTTGCCCATCTTCATTGAATATAATAGTTCTCGAACTTGTTGTGCCTTGATCAAAGGCAGCAATGTACTTTGGCATAAAAACCCCTCCTACATATACCATAATTCCTTACAAGATGTTGATACTGCAAGTCCACCCGCAGATAAGGATTCAATTATATCATCCTTTGTTGAAATAAGCCCCCCAGCTATAACGGGAACATTAGTTCCAGTTTTTATTCTTTCTATAAGTTTACCTGATATGCCAGGCATAACTTCAATGGCATCAGGTAAGGCCTCATTAACATTTTTTATACCTGTAATCAATGACTGTGAATCAATTAGAAACAACCTGTGAATTACAAATAACCCGCGCTGCTTTGCGTATTTCACAAGAGATGATTTTGTCGTTATAAATCCATCTGGATTAGCAAATTCCTTTAGGAAATCTATTGCAGCATGGTCTTTTCCTAGTCCATCAATTAAATCTACATGTATGCAAACTTTTTTGTTATGAGCCTTTAATTTATTCACCATTTGCCTTATATTTAGTAGATTGCCAGAAAGAATAAAAACCACTTCTACATTGCTTGTTATTACCTCATCAACCTCCTCTTGACTTCTTATTGCACCAATTATTGGACTAGCTTCAAGACTTTCTAATATTCCTGCCAAATACATTCATCCCTTCTTACGTTATTAATTCCACGTTAGGTATATTATATCAGATTGAATATAATATTTATAATAGTGTTCTATATATTTTGAATTTTCCCTCCATTGATAGTTTTTTAACGTACTTTTGGTGCTTATGGCAGAGTAAGGTATATTGATCCTTAACATTTTAATTGGAATGTTATTTTTTTTGATTAGTTCATTAAAATAGCCTAAAAAGGGTGGAAAAAAATCTCTATTCATAGTATTATCAATATAGAGAAGGTTTTTTAGATATATATAAATTTTTATACTATTTTTGAATCTAAATTCATTTTTTATACGTATATTATAAAAGGGGGGATTATTTTGAAAAGATGGTTTCTCTTTTTAGTCATTTTTTCTTTCCTTTTTGTGCTGCCTGGTTGCCAAAATAAGGATGACGGGACAGTAAACAGGTTCTATAAAGGCTATGTCAAAAACGGTGATGGGGCAAAGGTTGATGTAACTATAAACTTTATGGGGAAAGAATCCACGGACGGCCAAGATAAGGTGCTCAAGGCAAACAAGTTGACTATAAAAGGAGATAACTTCACCAAGGATATTGAATTTAAGTCCTATAACGGGGAAAAAACATCTAAAAATTGGGTTTTTATAACCGATAGTTTAAGTGAATCATATTCCTATGGGGTTGTTCTTCTAAGTACTGATTATAAACATATAAACGGCCAAATTCCAAGCAACGAGTCTACCCTGACCTTTTATAGCGAGGATGAAAATTAAATTCCAGATTATATTAACTAATATAATCTGGAATTTAATTTTTGCATTTATTCTATATATATTAACATACTATTGACTAATTGCTATAACGTCCATTATTCTCCCCTTTATTTTATGCTTCTTTTCTTTATTATCAAGTATCTTAAGAACTTCTGTCTGCCTCCTTTTGGCATTTTTTATACTATCGTTAGGGTTATATATACTTGGTGCTTGAGGAAGTCCTGCTAAAAGTGCGCTTTCTTCCTTAGAAAGCTTACTTACATCTTTATTAAAAAACTTTCTGCTTGCATTTTGTACCCCGTAGGCTCCATCCCCAAAATAAATAACATTTAAATACATCTCCAAAATATCTTCTTTGCTATATAATGTTTCTAATTTTATTGCAAATGCCAGCTCTTTTAATTTCCTATCCATTGTCTTCTTGCTTGACAAAAATAAATTCTTTGAAAGCTGCTGCGTAATAGTACTCCCCCCCTGCTTATATCTGCCCTCTTTAAGATTAACCATAGAAGCCCTTACAAGAGCTATAGGATCAAACCCAGGATGATAATAAAATCTTCTATCCTCAACAGCCACTATGGCAACCTTTAAATTTTCAGGTATCTCGCCCAATGTTACATAATTCTCCACATCATCTGAAACCTGCTTTTTTAAATTTTTATCTATACTATATTTACTTTTATTAGCTGCTTCCACATATACATTAAATAAAATCACAATAACCAATATAAAAAACAAAAATTTAAATAATTTCTTCATCACATACCCCTCCCTACTATCTACATTCTATACATTACCAAAATAATTATCCATCTTTAAACATTACATTCTACCATATTCTCTTACATTTTTGTAATCTTCACCAATATAGACGATACTCATCCCAAATTCCCGCCAACTTCGTTGGGATAGTTGTAGTTGGGGGACGGTTCATTCCTTTAACCCCTCTAGAGGTAGCTCGTCTAAGTTGGGGGTTTGAAGTTCAGAAGTTCGGGAAGTCCGGGAAGTTGGGGGACGGTTCATTCCTTTCTGGCTTTGTACAATGCGATGCTTGTCCACAATGCCAAAGGGGATGAACCGTCCCGGGTGCTTCCCGGGTGCTTCGGGTGCTTGTCCTATGTGGCAAATGAGCATGAACCGTCCCCCAACCCGTTGTTTGTGATATAATATGTTTAATAAATATTGCTGGAGGATATTTTTATGGATGGTGCTGGGTTAAAAGATTATTGTCTGTCAAAAAAAGGTGCTGTGGAGGATTTCCCATTTGGAGAAGATATATTAACAATAAAGGTGGCTGGGAAGATATTTGCATTTATATCTAATAGAGGTGGAAAGCTAAACATAACTCTAAAATGTGATCCAATTATTGCTATGGATTTTAGGCAGAGATACCTATCTGTTATACCAGGTTATCATCTAAATAAAAAGCATTGGAATACAGTAATAATAGACGGGTCTATTTTAGATGAGGAATTAAAATGGATGATCAATCATTCCTATGAGCTTGTTGTAAAAGGGCTCACAAAAGCAGAGAGGAGAATTTTAATATGAAAAAAATTGCAATAACACTAATCTTATTAATGGCCATATTCCTAACATCCTGTACAAGTAGTAACAAGACGCCTCAAGATAATAACAATAATAAAAATCCTACACCTTCTGCGATCATAACACCAAGTGAAGAAAACCCAAAGGTGTCTGATTATTTCCCATTTAAAAAAGATGTATACAAAAGATACAAAGGCAATGGTAATGAATACTTAGATAGGGAAACCTATGTAGATTTTATCCATGAAGATAAAATGCAGATAAGATCAATAAATCCTGGTACTACGGCAATAATAGTATATGAAATAAAAGACGGTGCCTTAAAGAGGCTCTATTCCCGTGGGGAAGCATATTACCGATATGATTATACATCTTTTAAAGGTGATGAAGAAATACTTATTAAAGAGCCTATTAAAGTTGGGACCTCTTGGACTCTAAAAGATGGTACTGTAAGAAGTATAACAGGTATAGATAAGGAAATTGAAACTCCATCTGGTAAATATAAAGCACTGGAAATCACAACTGATGAGAAAGACGGATCTGAAGTGGATTACTATGTAAAAGATATAGGCCATGTAAAATATGTTTATAAACCTAAGGATGGTTCATCCGCATTGCTTAGTGAACTTGAAGAAATGCAAGAAAACAAACCCTTAGTTCAAAATATTAGATTCTATTTCCCTGATGCTAGTGCAGAAAAACAGGTATATATCGATAGAAATGTTGAAATGCTAACAAATGAGGATATGAAATATAAATTTCAAAAAGAACTTAAAACAGTTCCAGAAGGCAGTAAGCTTGCCAAGGTATTGCCTAAGGATACCCAGGTTTCTACACCTATCCTAGATGAAGAAAAAGGCACTGTGACTATAAACTTTTCATCTCACCTTATAAATGATGCAAATGCAGGTGCAGGATTTGAAAGTATGCTTCTGCATTGTATAGCCAATACATTTGGAGATTACTACAATGTGGACAAAGTAGTAATTACTGTAGATGATAAATTATATGAATCAGGACATTTTATGCTTAAGCCTGGTGAATACCTATCAGTAGATACTAAAAACATTTCACAGTATAAATAATCCATAGTATCTCTAACATACAAGGGCTGTATTAATATTATCAGCCCTTCTTTTTTTATTATCTGCATCAAAATCAAAGCAGAAAAATATACCTCCTGCTTTATCATATTAAATGGTATACTTAATATTAATATTCTAAACTAGACTGACAAGGGAGAATTATAATGAAATTTAGTAAAAACATTTTATGGATAAGCTTTTTTGCAATTCTTATTTTTATTTTAGTTTTATATATTTATTATGAAGTAAATTGTCCAACATTTAAAAAAATAGAGGTTAAATCCAATAAGATAAAAAATGATATTAGAATACTTCAAATATCTGATTACCATAATAAAAAGTTTAAAAATGAAAATAGAGCTGTATTAGATGAAGTTAAAAACTTAAAACCAGATATAATAGTTATAACAGGAGATTTAATAAACAGAAGCAGTGAAAACTGTGATAATGCCTATAATTTTATTAAAGAATTAATAAAAATTAATCCAAATGTATATTTTATTAATGGGAATCATGAAAGGGATAATATAAATATTCCTGCAGATGAATTGGATTTAAACCTATCAAAATTAGGAGTGCGTGTACTAATCAACCAAGGTTTAAAGGTAAATATTAATGGAAATTATATAAACATCTGTGGGGTTGATGATATTTATTCTCATAACTGCGACCTAAGCAAAGCCCTTTATGACACTGAAAGCAACCTTTTTACACTGCTTTTATCCCATGAACCAGATATAGTGCTTAAATATTCAAGTATACCCTGTGATTTAATTTTAAGCGGACACACTCATGGTGGGCAAATTAGGCTCCCATTAATTGGTGCAATTATTGCTCCAGGGCAGGGCTTTTTTCCAAAATATAATAAGGGATTATATAAATTAAGTAATGATACCACTCTTTATGTAGATAGTGGCCTTGGAACAGCTAAATTTTTTCCCATAAGATTTTTAAATAGGAGTCAAATGAGTTTAATTAAAATAAGCCAGAGTTTGTAACTCCAGCTTAAAAAGTATAACAGGAAAGCCGGAAAGTGTACAAACTTTTTACTCCGACTTTCCTGCTTCTTACAAGAGCCATCTCTGGTCTTCTTATTTATTTACAATACAATTAAAATTTCTGTATTCGTTTGCAGAAACCCCTTCAAGCTTTTTGAATATCCTTGAAAAGTGGGCTGGATCCGTATATCCAACAATTTCAGATATCTCACTTATTCTCATGGATGGATCTGATAAAAGCTTTTTAGCTTCTCTTATACGAATACCATTTAGTATGTCATAAAAATTCTGGCCAGTGTGCTTGTTTAAAAGCTTGCTAAGATGCCATTGGCTTACATAACATTCATCAGCAACCTTTCCTAAAGAAACCTTCTCTGAATAATGTTCTTCAATATATGAAAGTGCCTGCCTTACAACAAAGTTATTAGCAGCTTCACTTGTATCATCTTCTTTATCGTTATTTAAGCCATCATTCCCTTGTTCTGCAAGGTTTGCTATCATGACTTCTAATGCCTCTTTTATCTCATTCATTTTTGATGGTTTTACTAAAAAACGTGTAACCCCAATTTTTATGGCCTTCTGTGCATAAGTAAAATCACGAAAGCCTGTAAGAACAGTTATCTGCATCTTAGGAAACTCAGATCTTATGCCTGAGAGCATTGTAAGCCCATCCGCATTTGGCATTCTGATATCTGTAATTAAAATATCAGGGCAATGTTTCCTTATAGCTTTTGCTCCCTCCACGCCATTACTAGCGGTTGCAATAACCTTACAATTATAGTCCTTCCATGGAATTACAGACGTTAATCCCTCTACAATTATAGATTCATCATCAACAATCAAAACTTTATACACATTTACCACCTATCCCTTAACAGCTCCTGCCGTTAAGCCACTTATTATATTCTTCTGCAAACATATATAGACAATCATAACAGGTATTATTATAAGTGTAACCGAGGCAGCCATAAGTCCAAAATCCGTACCATATTTTGAACTAATTTCATTTAGAAGAGCGCAAATTGGGTACATCTTTCTATCTCTTATTATAATGATCTGGGTAAATAAGTCATTATAGGACCACAAAAATGTAAATATGGCAACAGTAGCACGAGACGGCCTTGATAAGGGTACTATAACCTTATTAAAAATCTGCATAATATTACACCCATCTAAAAATGCTGACTCTTCAAGATCCATTGGTATTGTATCTATAAATCCCATCATAACTATTATAGCAAATGATAGATTTCCTGCAATTTGAGGTGCTATAACGCCTAATGGATTATTTATAAGCCCCATTTTTGCAATCATCTTAAATACTGGTATAATTGTTGAAAAGGCTGGAAACATAAGACTGCAAATAATAAGTTTCTTTACAAACTTTTTTCCTCTAAAATCATATCTAGTAATAGCAAAAGCCGCCATGGTAGCTAATAACATTACAATTAATGTAACAGAGCCTGATATTATAAGGCTATTCATATAAGAGCGCAGTATATTCTGCTTTTCAAATGCATTTATATAATTAGTAAATATAGGGTTTAATGATAACTCAAAAGAGTTATTTAGTATTTGAGATGTTGTTTTAAATGAGCAGTTAACCACCCATAAAAAAGGATATACCGTAGTAATCGACCATAATATAAGAAAAAAGTATATTAAAAATTTGCTAAATGAAGGCTTGCTTATTCCCTTTGTTTGGGGCCTTTCTATTACTTTTGCAGAATCCGCTGTTTTAATCATGACCATCCCCCTACAATTCCTGCTGCTTAAATACTTTATTTACTACTTGAGACACAACAACCCCTAAAACAACAATCATAAGTGCAATGGTTGAACCATAATCAACATTTCCAACAGCAAAGGTAGTTTCGTACATATAAGTGCCTGTAAAGTGTGTTAACCCTGATGGTGCGCCATATGGTGCTATTACCCAAGGCAAATCGAAAACCTTAAGCGTTCCGGTTATTGCAAGTACTAAGCAGGTACCAATTACATTTCTAATAAGAGGAATCTTAATATAGATAACCTTTTTAAGCCCTGTACAGCCATCCATTTCTGATGCTTCATATATATCTGACGAAATGTTTTTAAGCCCCGTAATAAGTATAATAAAATAAAATCCCACATACTGCCATATAATAGGTATGGCAATCATAGAAAATGCTCGTTCTGGGGATAGCCACATTACAGGCTCTTTAGAAAACTTTGCAAGTATCTGATTTAGCATCCCACCATTATAGTTATAAAACAAAGTAAACATAAGCCCTATAGCAGTTGCCGAAATAACTATTGGGAAAAAGAAAATTGTACGGAAAAATTGTTGTCCTTTTTTTATGGAATCAACCATAAGTGCAAGTATTAATGCTAGGCCTACTTGAAACACTATAGTAAGCCCCATCATCTTAAAAGAATTAGCAAGCGCTATTTTTATCTTTGGATCAGTAAATAGCCTTCTATAGTTTTCAAGTCCTATAAATGTTGGAGGCTCTATTTGTACTATACCAGACAGATCATATAAGCTGTTTATAGCATTTAATATAAATGGGTAATATAAAAATATAATCATAATTAGAAGTGAAGGTAGTAAGAATATAAGCAATGGCCTCTTATTTTTATATAGCAAATCATATCACTGCCTTTTCTAAAATAAGAAAGCGGAGGATTTTCCGCTTTCCTATTTTGTTTTATTGAAATAAACTTATAACCTACTTTGCATTTATTGTTACCATATTTTTTACTGCCTCTTGAGCGGTAAGTTTACCCATGGATATATCAGAAATTGATCTTAATAATGTCCCGAAAGCTTCTGGTTTTAATCTTGAATCTGTAGCAGCATCAAGGCCTTTTGCTGCAGCTGCCATCTTTGCTCCATCCTCCATAAGCTTTGGCAATCCTTTTGGGGTCTCACATTCTGCTGCAGGTGTTCCTGCTCCACTCCAGTATATGGCTATGGAATCTTTATTTGTATGGGTCATAACAAAATCAACTGCTGCTTTCCTTTTATCCGGATCATCCCATGCCTTTTTGGTTATATAAAATCCGCTTGAAAAACCTGCAATTATGTCTGTTGGATCTTTTGCTCCGCCTGGAACTGTTGGGAATGCAACTATTGTTGTATTATCCTTGTCTTCAACCCCGTTTGCAAACCATGAACCATCAAGTTGCATAGCTGCCTTTTTGCTCTTAAATAAGTTGCCTGCATCGGCATCTTTTATAACGTCAGTATCTTTTGGAAAAGCGCCGGCATCTCTTAAAGTCTTAAAATATTCAAGCCCTTTTACCCAACTATCAGGCAGTGCATTTGGATCTTTTGGGTTTAATGAGTGATCCTTAACTCCTCCTTGGGATAAAATAAGGTGTTCTATCCAATAATGAGGTACTTCATTTAGAGAAACTGATATTGGAATTATTCCATTATCATTGAAAACTTTAACTGCCTTCATTAAGTTATCCCAAGTTGTTGGTAATTCTAAGCTATACTTATCAAATAAATCTTTGTTGCAGAAAAGTCCTTCGTAGTAGCCTGTAAGTGGAAGCGCATAGACTTTTCCATCAGAAGCTGTAACACCTTTTAATGCATCCGCCTTTATGTCTTTGCCATAGTCAGGATACTCTTTGCGTATTTCATCTACTGTTACAAATTTGTTGGCCTTTAGTACATCGTCGGCTTGCGCATCCGTGAAAAAGAACAAAACATCTGGTTCATTCCCTACAGCAAAGTCAGCTGCTATTTTAGTTTTCCATTCATTATTAGATGTAGTTGAATCATCTTCAATTGTTACATATGGGTTTGCAGAAGTGAATGCTTTGTTGAGGGCTTGGTAAGTTTTAGCATTAGGGTCTGTACCTCCAAACATGGAAACTGTTTTCAATGTTATCTCCTTTGGCTTATTAACTTCGCTAGTATTTTTGTTTTCTTGTTTACCACAGCCTGAAACTATACCCGCTACAAGAATAAGAGACGTAAGTATGGATACTAACTTTTTCATTACTATTCCTCCCCCGATAATATTTACCTAACTCTTATATTAAGTATAGCGGGTTGTATTAGTTAAGTTAATTATTATACTTGATATAAATTGTATATTATTGTTATCCTTTCTATTTTCACAATCTTTATACTATTTATCAACAAGCATGGGTATCTCAATTTCTGTAACTGTTCTTTTTTTGTTGTCCTTAGTTATAGTAAGTCCATATTCCCCACCATAAATAAGCTTTATACGCTCATTTACATTTCGTATGCCAAGGCGTTCAGTCTTTACAGTCCCATTTATATTTTTAAGCATATTATTTATCTTTATAAGCTCATCATCCTCAATTTCTTTTCCATCATTAATTATATTTATTACCATGTGTTTGTCACGCTCATAAACTTTGATTATTATGGTTCCGCTTTGGACAGATTCTATGCCATGGACAACTGCATTTTCTACTAAAGGCTGAAGTATTAATCTCGGTACCATATTAGGCAGCAAACAATCATCTATTTCCTTTTTTATGGTGATCCTCTTCCCAAACCTTTTTGAAATTATAAATAAATATGCATCAATACATGAAAGTTCTTCAGATAAAGGTATCAATCTTTTATTTGAACGATCCATACTAGAATCGAGGAGCACTGACAAAGCTTCAATCATATTAGAAACCTCAGTATCTCCAGCCATTCTAGCCTTCCAATTCATCATCTCTAAGGTGTTCCCCAAAAAGTGGGGGTTAATCTGAGACTGCAGTGCAAGTATCTTTGCATCCTTTAATGCTAGTTCCTCTTTATAAACATACTCAAACAGCCTTTTCAATTCTGATGACATGTTATTAAATGAATTTGCAACCATTTTGAATTCATAATTATGCATATCATCTTCAGAAAGATGTACACCAAAATCACCGTTTTCTATATTTTTTGTTGCCGCAACAAGGTTTTGTATTGGGTTGGTTACATTCTTATGCAGAAAATAAAGTACAAATATAATACATGGAATGGTAAGCAGTGCAATGAAATAAACTATATTTTTAAGATTTTTGTACTGGCTATATATAACATCTTTGTCAAGTATAATTCCAAGACCTATAGAATAATTATCTGTTTTCCTCTTATTATAAAAAGAAACCGTATTATAATCTAATTTTATATCTGATTTATCAGTTTTTAAAAGAGTTTCAACAAGATTATCCTTTGGAACCTCTGAAGCCTCCTTATACCCTGGATTAAATCTTAAAGTAGAATCATTTAATGAAATAGCCACGCTTTTAGGAGTATCTTCTTGAGCAAACATATGCCCAAATAGATACATTGGATCAATTTGCAGTACGATTACCCCAAAACGTTTTGAATAACCGCTAACTAACATCATGTTTCTTATAACATAGATATTATTATTATCAACAATAAACCCAACATCAGTGCCAAGATGTTTTGACATTTCTACTGCTTTATTATGTATGTTATCCCTATAATACTGTATAGGCATAGCACCAACTCGCGAATTTATATTTATACTGTTGTTATCAGCATCAGCATCGTTGTCAGCAAGAAAAAATGCGGACATCATGTACCTTTTATTAAGGTAAAACTTTTCTCTCAAGTAGCCATCCACCTGATTAAAAAAGCCATTCCATGATAGTGCCCCTGATGCATAATCTGAGTAGGCATCTTCAATAACCATGTCATAGGTTGCATTCTTTGATGCATCTATTACCACGTTTAACTTTTCAACAGCAAATTCAGTATAATAGTAATACTGATTCTTCAAATACTCGTTTATTCTGTTATTTATGCTATCACTATAAAAAAATATACTATATCCGCCTATTATTAGCATTGGGACTATCCAGAAGCTTACAACTATTATTAATATCTTTTCCTTTACCGTAGGCATTCTACCATTAAATAATTTTTCCAATCATATTTCCCCCTTTATAATTGAATGTTATTGCCTAGCATTAAATAGGTATGCTGCAAATATATCTTTTACTGTACAATTTACATTTAATGGACTATGGGCGGGAAAAAAGCTATAATTTATTAAAGGGCTTTTGCTAAATTATGTATAATAGGAGTTGTATTATGAAACATAAACTTGGTATCTTACTTATGGTAATAGGAATTACCATAATGTGCTATACATTATATATTAAATTCGATTCACAAAAAAGGCAACAAAGAATGATAGATGCATTTATAAATCTTCAGATTGATTCAGAAGATGGGGCAGGGGTTGAAGATACGGAAAAAGTTGCAGAGACTGAAATTCAAAATACAGAAAATATACTAGGGATACTTAAACTACCTAAAATTGATTTAGAGGTTCCTATAATTGAAGGCATAAATCCTCAAAACTTAAAATATGCAGTAGGCCATTTTAGTGAAACAGCTGGCATTGGCAAAAAAGGCAATTGTGCTATTGCAGGCCACAGAAGTTATACCTATAACGAATACTTCAATAGGCTAATTGAGATGGAAGTAGGGGATCAGATAATTGTAAATACAAAGGAAAAAGAATTTGCTTATATTGTATATGAAAAGAAAATAGTTGAGCCTAGTGAGATTTCAGTACTAGACTCAACTGATGATGCCACAATAACATTAGTAACCTGCCACCCTGAGAGATCCTCTTCTAAAAGATTAGTAGTCAAAGGCAGGCTTTGATTCTTATTATTTTTGCACTATTATTTACTTGTTATTTTACCAATATTTTTAATCACAATTGAAATTGTACCATCCACATTATTAACAAATTCTATCTTTTCTTTATCATTATAGTAATCAAGGGGAATGCTTATTTCAATGCCGCTATCAGTCTTAATCTTTTGAGACTTTAGCTTTTTTTCAGGCAGTTTATCTGAAATTGAAATGGTTCTTTGTGGCAATCCCGCCTTTTTAATCTCTGTTATGCACTCCTCTTTAGCTAATATATCAGTTTTAAATACATCCTCAACAAGCTCATCCACGTCTATTACATCAGCATCTTCTAATCTTTCACCTAAAGACTTTTTTAAACTAGCAACCTTTTTAAAATCATCATCAAAATATTTTTTGCTTATTTTACGAGTGGCTTTATCTAATATTTTTATCTTTTCATTATTAGATAAATCTGTAGAACAAAGCAAAAATAAATTTGATAAATAGAATTCTTTTTCGCCATTTATGCTGTATGCCTTTTCAATAATTTTAATACTAAAATCTTTAAGATTAATTAAAACACCTTCATCTATTCTTTGCCCTTCTGAAGGAAGTATGGTTTTATTTTTTATAACCATATTTTCGCTGCCATCTTTAAACTGCTGCACATAATGTGTAAAACCTATTTTATAGTTTAATTTCAATATAGCTAAACTTGTATCTTCTCCATCATCAAATAAGCAGAAAATAAAATCCGCAGGTGGAATATCTACATTTTCATACATTATTTGAAATAGCATTTTTGCAAGGTCTTTGCTTATATCTAGAAAGCTATCAGTATCATCTTTAAGCCCGTTGCACATATTTCGAACTTTGTTATTTTCTCCAATAAACTCTGCCTTTTTTAAATTATTATCATTTAAAATCTTCATTATGTGATTCTCCAAAAATTCCCCTATTTCGCTGTCCATTTCAAGCTCTTTATCCGAAATCACTGGAGTAGGCATATTGTTATCTAAAATATGCAAAACCGCCTTTTTAATTACTATGTATTCATCCATTTTGTCACCCTCACATTTATTTATATTGCCCAATTAATTTTTCATCCACAAGTAATTATTTTAACATAAAGTTGCGTTTTAGATAACTGTTGATTTTTAGTCGGGGGGGATGGTCGGGGATGGGGACGGTTCATTCATCTTTGTCGTCGAGATGGGGCTTGTCCTAAATTTAAATAGCCTAAGGTGATGAACCGTCCCCACTTTCCTTTTCCATGGATTACCATGCCTGCCCTCAATGTAAGGGGTACGCTTCGCCAACCTTAATGTAGACTAAAGATGTATAGCCATGCTTTCTATTTTATTGTTCTTATTTAACTCATAAAATATTTCTGGTGTCTTATATATTAAGCTTGAGTGAAGCCTTTTAGTATTATAACGCTTCATAAATTTTGCTACTTCAGCATCTGACCTACGGACAGTAATTTACATAAGTTATGTTTAGATTCATTAATAACCATTATAAGGCTAATATTAACATTGTAAATTGAGTAAGGACTATCCTTAAGGTTGTAAATATATATCTTTGTACATTTTATGGAACTATGTAAACCTAAAGTTCTCCTATTACGCATTAACAAATGTTAAACTTTTCTATAAGCTTTATATATCGTAAAGTACTAAATCAAATTTAAGCTTGTACTTTGAGGCTGAATAAAAATCCGTGTAAGTGGCAATAATCTCCACATAAACAAATGGAGGTTAAGTAAATGAAAACATCAGAAAACATTCTCACGGATAAGGAAATGGAATTAGTAAGTATGCTAATGAAGGATTGCAAGAACACCAGCGACATCCAGTCAAAGCTTAAAAGGCTATTCGCCGGAACGATAGAACAAATGCTTGAGGCAGAAATGGAAGAGCATCTTGG
>ENA-UOOK01000482-UOOK01000482.1-fermentation-metagenome-genome-assembly--contig:-NODE-482-length-52393-cov-32.209656_pt1 | contig 52393 bp, 52 predicted proteins | sample MGYA00245777_ERZ724023 | MGnify/ENA primary metagenome ERZ724023 (study PRJEB28704, sample SAMN03018312) | fermentation metagenome | biome: anthropogenic terrestrial biome; feature: soil; material...
GATAAATATGAAGGTGCAAAAAGAGTTTCAGCCGGTGATTATTGTCGACCAATAGTAATATGTCGGTTGAACAATCAAATACTTGGATCATAATAAGCATGTGTATGGGAATTATATTCACTATATTTATTTGTACATTTGCGATTTTAGATGCCATAAAAGACAAAATATCCCGCTCTATGTAAAGACAATATCCCGCCTCCTCTTAAAGATAAACCTATTTATTGTCATAGCAAATTTCCCATACTGTTATTTAATAATTACTTCTTACGTCACCCTTATTACCTTAATTATTCTATATGGCTAAAAAATGCGGAAAGGAAGCGATGTTGATATTTTAGCCGTTATACTTGACTAATATGGTATAGTAAAGTAAATTTAATTTATAGATTATTAGAAAGAAGGAGGGTTAGCTGTGCAGCTTGTTCAAGCTAGTGATTATGCTATAAGAGCGGCTGTGTATTTGGCGGAAAGAGATTCTTCCAGCCGCAAGGTCAGCGCTCAGGAGATTGCGGAAATACAGCAGATACCTCTTCGCTTTTTGTTGAAGATTATGGGTATGCTGATTAAGGAAGGAGTGGTGAAATCGTACCGGGGTCCCGATGGTGGCTATGGTTTGGCGAGAAGGCCGGAGGATATTACTTTACTGGATATTGTGGAAGCTATAGAGGGCCCGGTTCATTTTAACCGGTGTACCCAGGCCCCGGAGCTATGCAACCGTGGGGCAGCCGGATATTGTAAAGTTCATCCGGTGATGAAGGAGCTTGATCAGGAGTTTAAAGCAGTTTTGAATAAGTACACTTTGCAGGATGTGGCTAAATGATTGCCGGGGAGAAAGGGGGAGAATGGAAATATGGATCAATTATTGTTAGCCAGATTGCAGTTTGCGACCACATCAGTTTATCATTTTCTTTTTGTGCCTTTGACATTAGGCTTAGTTATTGTGGTGGCGGTTTTGCAGACTCAATATGTGCGCAGCGGAGATGAAAAGTATAAAGCTTTGACTAAGTTTTGGGGCAAGTTGTTTTTGATTAATTTTGCTATGGGTGTAGTTACCGGGCTGGTCCAGGAATTTCAATTCGGCATGAATTGGTCGGGATATTCACGTTATGTAGGTGATATTTTTGGGGTTCCGCTGGCTATTGAAGCTTTGGCCGCTTTTTTTGTGGAATCCACGTTCATAGGGATTTGGATATTCGGCTGGGATAAGCTTCCCAAGAAACTGCACTTAGCCTGTATTTGGCTGGTGGCTTTGGCCAGCAATCTATCTGCTTTTTGGATTTTAGTGGCCAATTCCTTTATGCAAAATCCGGTGGGTTATACCATAAACAATGGACGGGCGGAAATGACCAGCTTTGCGGAATTACTTACCAATCCTTATGTTTGGCACCAGTTTCCCCATGTGATTTTAGCCGGTCTGTGTACGGCCGCCTTTTTCGTCATGGGTATTAGTGCCTATCATTTAATCCGCCAACATAAAACCGATCTCTTTAAAACCTCATTTAAATATGGAGCCGTAATAGGGGTGGCGGCAGTTTTGCTGGTGATTCTAGCCGGCCATACTCAAGGACAATTTTTAACTCAACTGCAGCCCATGAAAATGGCGGCGGCGGAAGCTCATTGGGAAACCAGCGATCCGGCTGATTTAGCTGTGGTGGCTTTTATTGATGAAGAAAACCGGACTAATATTTGGGAACTGTCGGTTCCTAAGCTGCTTAGTTTCATGAACTATAACAGATTTTCCGGGGAAATACAGGGCCTTAATAATCTGCAAGCAGAGATGGAAGCCCGCCATGGGCCGGGAAATTATATACCGCCGGTGACAGTAAGCTTTTGGAGTTTCCGGATCATGGCCGGAACCGGTATGCTGATGCTGTTTTTAGTTTTAATCGGTCTGTTTTTACAGTATCGGGGAATTTTAACCAAGTACCCCCTTTATTTAAAAGTTATGTTTCTAGCCTTATTTTTACCCTATGTTGCTAATTCCTTTGGCTGGATATTGACGGAGATGGGGCGCCAGCCCTGGGTGGTATATGGCTTGCAGACAGTGCAGCAGGGATTATCAACGATAGTATCGGCTAACGAAATATTAACCACCCTGATTGGCTTTGTAGTTATCTACACCGCTTTAATTATGGCCGATATTTACCTTTTGGCGAAATATGCCCGCCAGGTACCGGAAGATATTGAGCCGTATATAGAGATGCCTGGGGAAAAGGAGGGAACATTATGGATTTAAATATTCTCTGGTTTGTTTTAATCACGGTTTTATTTATCGGATTCTTTTTCCTGGAAGGCTTCGATTATGGAGTAGGAATGTTGGTGCCTTGGGCCGGGAAATCCGATGCGGAACGGCGGGTAGTTATTAACACTATCGGCCCCTTTTGGGATGGCAATGAGGTTTGGCTGATTACCGCAGGCGGTGCCATGTTTGCGGCTTTTCCCCATTGGTATGCTACCTTGTTTAGCGGTTTCTACCTGGCTTTATTCCTGATTTTAGCAGCCTTAATTATACGTGGGGTAGCTTTTGAATTCCGTAGTAAGGAAGAGAATCACGCTTGGCGAAAGTTTTGGGATGGGGCTTTATGTATAGGCAGTTTTATTCCGGCCTTGCTATGGGGTGTGGCCGTCTCCAATTTGATGGCGGGAGTCAAAATAACGGCGGATATGGAATATGCCGGAACCTTTTTTGATTTACTTACTCCCTTTGCCTTACTGGGAGGTTTAGTGACCATGGTGCTCTTTCTTTATCATGGTGCGGTATTCCTCACCTTAAAGGTAGGGGAGGAAGCCGTACTGGAACGGTGTAAGAAAATAGCCTGGTATTCCAGCTTGCTTTTAGTTCCCTTAGTGGTGCTCTGGGTAATTATGGCTTTATTTACCACCGATTTATTGGGCAAACCTTTGGCAGTAACCACAGTAATATTGGCTGCGGTGGCTTTGCTGGCTTCGGTATTTTTCCAGGGGCGGAAAAAGATGGGTTATTCTTTTGTGGGGGCGGCTCTAACGATTGCCTTGGTTACCATAACGGTTTTTGCCACCATGTTTCCCCGGGTGATGATTTCGACTTTGAACCCGGAGTGGAGCCTGACTATTTATAATGCTGCTTCCAGTCCCTATACATTAAAGATTATGAGCATAGTGGCTCTTACCCTGGTTCCGGTGGTACTACTTTACCAAGCCTGGAATTACTGGGTTTTCCGCCAAAGAGTCACGGTTAAGGAGTTGGAGTATTAGCTGCAGAGCGGTAAGCTGAAAATTTAACGGAGGAGCCTTTAAAAAAAGGCTGTATGAAATAACCTGATGATAGATAAAAATTTGTGGCACTATGCTAAATTGCATATACCATACTTGGCCGGTACTATTATCAGCGGCTGTTTATGCGGCGGATTAATCGTAGGGCAGGCTTATGGGCTGGCTTTATTAATCGGCAATGTCTTTATAAAAGGGCAGAACTTGGAACAGGTTCTGCCTTTGCTGCTTGGAGTGTTGGTCATTATAACCTTGCGGGCCCTCTTAAGCTGGCTGGAGGAATGGTTGGCCCTGCAGCTGGCCCGAGGTGTGCAAACGGATTTGCGCAGAGCCTGGTTAGATAAGATAGAGCGGCTGGGACCGGTGCAGCTCAAGACAGAAAAGACCGGGGAATTGTTATATCTATTTACCGAAGGACTGGATACCCTGCAAGCCTATTTCGGCAAATACTTACCCCAACTGTTTAAGGCGGGTATTTTGCCTTTATTATTTCTTGGCTTTATTTTTCCTCAAGACTTAATTACCGGCCTTATTTTAGCGGTCACTGCACCTATGCTGCCGGTTTTTATGGTTTTAATCGGGCGCTGGGCAGAAGCGGCCACCAAGAAGCAATGGCAGGTTTTAAGCCGTATGACCGGCTATTTTCAGGATATTCTGCAAGGCCTGGTTACCTTGAAAATGTTGAACCAGAGCCGCCGTCACGGAGAGCAGGTAGAAGCCGTCAGCGAAGATTTTCGCCGTACCAGTCTGAGGGTTTTACGGATTGCCTTTCTTTCCGCCTTGACTATGGAACTTTTCAGCACTATCAGCATTGCGCTGGTGGCAGTAGGATTAGGAGTGCGGCTGGTTGAAGGGATGCTCGGCTTTCAAATAGCTTTCTTTTTGCTGCTTTTGGCACCGGAGTTTTACCTGCCTATTCGCTCCTTGGGCAATCAATATCATGCCAGCCTAAATGGGGTGGAGGCTGCTGAACGGATATTTCGCTTTTTGGCTGAGCCGGAGGAAGTCAAGCTTGCGGTTGGCGGGCAGAAGGCTAGTGGAAGGATAGATATCTGTTTTGAAGAGGTTGATTATCAATATGAAAAGGAAAACTTGGTGTTAAAGCAGGTATCGTTTACGGTGGTTCCCGGTGAGAAAGTGGCATTGGTAGGCTCCAGCGGCGGAGGAAAGTCGACTATTTTGCATTTGTTGATGGGTTTTATTACTCCTGGCGGAGGCCGGATTTTAGTGGGAGGACAGGATTTGGCCGCCGTAGATTTAGAGACCTGGCGCACCCAGATAGCTTGGATTCCCCAGAAGCCCTATATACTGGCCGGAACCATTAAAGAAAATTTGTTGCTGGGGCAGGAAGAAATAACAGGGGAAGAACTAGCTGGAGCTTGCCGCCGTTTTGGCTTGCAGCAGCTAATAGAGCAACTGCCGGAGGGTTATGAAACCCGGATTGGGCCGGGAGGGCGCCCTTTAAGCGGCGGGCAGGAGCAGCTTTTAGCTATTACCCGGGCCGGTTTGAAGCAAGCTCCGGTTTTGCTGTTGGATGAGGCTACGGCCAATCTGGATTTGCTGCGGGAGGATGAAGTGCAGCGGGCATTGAGTGAATTGATGGAGGGTAAGACGGTTTTAGCCGTAGCCCACCGTTTGCAGACTATAAGCAAAATGGATAAGATACTGGTTTTAGAAGCGGGATGTATTGCAGAAATGGGAGCTCATCAAGAACTGCTCCGTAAAGACGGGCCTTACCGGGCTTTGTGGCTGGCGGGAGGACATATATGAAAAAAAGAATGGTTTTGATGCGTTTGCTATTACTGATAAAGCCTTATGGGCTGCTGATGCTGGCGGCAGCCTTATGCGGAGCAGCCACGATTGCGGCTAATATCGGTCTTTTAGCGGCTGCGGCAGTATTAATATCCCAAGCCGCTTTGATGCCTCCTATTTTATACTTAATGCCATTGATTGTAGGGGTGCGCTTTTTTGGTATGGCCCGGGCGGTTTTGCGCTATGGGGAACGTTATGTAGGTCATGATGTGACTTTTCGTATACTTAAACAACTGCGGGTCTGGTTCTACCGCCGCTTAGAACCTTTGGCTCCGGCTAATTTGCAGGACCGCAGCAGTGCGGGGTTATTCAAGGAAATGGTTAATGATATTGAGACCTTAAAGTATTTTTATTTACGGGTATTGGCGGCCCCGCTTATTGCGTTGCTGGTATTTACCGGCAGCAGCATATTCCTGTATTTATATAGCCCGGGAGCGGCGGTTATTTTAGGGCTGTTTTTTCTCTTGAGCGGGCTGGTGATACCGGTGGTGGTTCGCTACTTTACTAGAAACCTGGCTGCCCAGCAATCGGCTTTACTGGAAGCCGGCCATATTAAAATGCTGGATTTTATTCAAGGCTTGGATATTTTGCAAGCTTACCAAGGAGACAGAAAGTTAAGGAGCGAATGTGAGAGGCTGTATCAGAGCCTAAGTCAAAAACGCTACCAAATTCAGGCTTGGGAAAACTTTACCGGAGCCGTTATTCAATATTTCAGCCATATAGCTTTATTAGCCGGTATATTTGTCAGTATTCCGTTAGTGGCGGCCGGTCGTTTGGAGGGAATTTACCTGGCTATGATCGGTTTAGTGATGTGGACTGCTTTTGAAGCCGTCCAGCCCTTGCCATTAGCTTTAACCCAGTTGGATGAGGGATTAGAGGCGGCGGGCCGTTTAATGGCTCTGACTGCAAGTCCTCCTGAATTTTGGAAGCCTGACGAGCCGGAAAAAGTTATGCCAGTGATTACCAAACCGCCTGAAATTGTTTTTAAGCGGGTATCTTTTAGTTATGGCGCCAGTGACCTTAGAGCTTTACAGGATATTTCTTTTTGTTTGCCTCCAGCCTCTAAGACGGCTTTAATTGGGCCTAATGGAGCGGGGAAGAGTACTATTATAAATCTGCTCTTAAAGTTTTGGGATGCAGAGCAGGGGCGGATTTGCTGGGATGGTATGGATTTGCAGACTATTGACGATATTACGGTGCGGAATTGTTTAGGAGTCTTAGATCAAACCCCGTATATATTTCATGCCAGCATAAGGGAAAATATTTTACTGGCTCATTCCCAGGCTACGGAGGAAGAATTACAGGAAGCTTGCCGGCAAGCCAAATTACATGATTTTATATGTTCACTGCCCCAGGGGTATGATACCCAGGTAGGGGAAAAGGGTTTTAAATTATCCGGGGGACAACGGCAGCGCTTAGCTTGGGCCCGGGTTTATCTGAAAAACAGCCCGGTCTTGGTTTTAGATGAGCCCAACCAAGGCTTGGATATGCTTACCAGCCAAGAAATAAGGGAATCCTTACGGGAATGGGCCCATAATAAGACGGTTCTTATTATTACTCACAGTCTGTTGGGACTGGAAGAAATGGATAATATTATTCTTATGGATGAAGGCCGGATACTGGCCCAGGGGAACCATGAGGAACTAATAAGGACCTGTGATTTGTATGCCAAAATGCTGACCCTGGAAAAGGCCCGGATATGAATTAAAATAAAAGTTTGATTCCAATGCAAAAAGTTACGCGGTCCTTTAAAGAGGCAAATTATATGCTTTTTTTACTGAATTTGAGTGTGGCGATCTCATAATCAAACCACGCTTTCAGGTACTTTTTCAGTGGCTTCGGACCCTTTCCTGCTTGCGTTAGCGGTAAATTGAGTACGCTAACAGAAGCCAGACCGGTATGCTTAGGATAATACCCCAGCGCTCGTTATCGGATAAATATTGTTTTTTAAAAGCCAGATAAATACCCATAGCAGCCGCAGCTGCAACAAATACTGCGGCAAGTATGTTATTAGCAGGCGGCAGTGGTCGGATAAACAAGGAAAAAACCAGCCAAATAACAACCAATCCCCAGGCAATTTTGGTAAGCATAGGTTATCTCCCATCTGTTTTCAGATCTCTGAATCATTTATGGTACGTCTTTTTGCCGTTCATTATAGCATAGGTTTGGTTTATAGGCATGAAGAAAAATTTAATATGCAACAAATGGTACCGGGAACAAGTAAGGGGGGATTTAATGTTTATTACTATCTTTAAAAAATACGTAGGAATTGTCGTATTAGCTATTATTACGTTAGTAAGTGTCACAACTGTTAAGATTCACCTTATTAATGCCGGTTTAAATAATAAGAACGCTCAGTTAGTAACAGTTATAATTATTGCATCATTTCTAGTGGGATACGTTACAGCTTGGTTCACATCATCTTCTCATAAATAATACGAGACTAATAAATAGCAATATTGCTGAAAATCAAAGCGATTAAATAATATGAATGCCGCTGAACGGCAAAAGGCTTTTAAAAGGTTGGCAAAAAACTTTTTTGATTTTTGTCAACCTTTTTGCATGCTTATTTGTCTAATTGTCAGATATCCAATTAGGCGGAAGAAATATTCTGGAATAGAAATATGGGGTGGATGATAGGTGATTTATTTGGTTCGTAGAAAAGGATTATTCTTTATATTATTTATATTAGTAATATTTTGCTTAGCTAAATATTATTGCGAGTTAACACCTATTGTTAAAGCTGATAATATGGAATTTAATGTAACTATAAAGCCGTTTTATGAGGAAAGTGAATATGTTACTTATTTTAACAATAATAGTCTAAGCGATATTAATAGCAGTGTCAGGATTGATTTAAACTGGAATTTGAACAATATTAGCTCATTTGACCAAAATCTTTATACTCCGTATATTGTGATTATACCTTTAGAAAAAGGATGGCTTTATGCAGGTACTCATAAAAATATACCAGCTTTAATTGGTAATCGCACTTCAATTAATGAAGAAATAATTGAAAAGGTTTTCCATAATGACCGTTATGATTGGCAAAATATTGATCTAATTGGTATACATACTCGACCCCAATCCTTTAATCAGGGATTTATAACGGTATCTTTCAAAAAGTCTAACTTAAATGCTAAAGCCTCTCCATTATTTAAAATCTATTTGGTTTACTATGATCCCGTTAGAAAAGCTGGATGGTATAAAGTTATAAAACAGGAAGCCAATTTTTCTGGATTACCATAAATTTAAAGCGCTTAAATGACCATTTTAACCAGATAACAAAGGAACCGTCCTTTCGTTCCCATATAATATAATTAGTGCAATTGAGAATAATGCTGAACGGCAAGACATCAAAGTTATTTTAGAATGAAATTAGGAAAACCGAATTGCAACAGCTTAAGTGATTTATAACCGATCAATACATGTACATACAGCAAACGGCTTTGCTTTTACACCTTTTTAGTTTGACGACAGGAGGTATTAATATGGATTTCTCAGATTGGACTAAAAGATTAAAATTGTACGCCCGACAAGTCAATACCATGGATGGGGTTGTACATAATTTTTATATAGGGGAAAAAGCGGAGGAAGAGGAAATTCAAAAGGTCGAAGCTGAGATGGGCTTTGGCCTGCCTGGGGAATTTAGAGAAGTTTTAAAAGGGTATGCAAAATCTATAGATATATCATGGAGCTTTGATGAAAGCACTGAGGATAAAATGCCGGAGCCTTTTAAGGACAAGGTTAGTTCCGGATGGTGCTGCTGGGATTTGAACCAGCTCAAAGATATCAATCACTATAAAAACGAACTTGTTCAAACCTGTTTTATCGAATTAGATGTACCGGGCGCCGAACAACTTCTCAACACCTTTGCCTTTTTAACTGTTCCCAATGGAGATTACCTGCTGATTGATATGAATACCCCGGATGCGCCTGTCACCTACCTAAGTCACGAAATGGATAAAATGCACGGATACAGATTAGGTAATAGCTTTATTGATTTCATTGAAAAATGGACCCTGATTGGATGCGTAGGGCCTGAAGATTGGCAGTTGGAACCCTTTATAAAGGATGCGTCCGCCGGAATAGACGCTGATAGTTCCATCGCAGCCCGTTTCAGAGAATTTGTCGGCTTTGATTCCCGCCATCTTGAAGAAGCTGCAATGCTGACTCCTGAACAACTTATAACTCCAAAAAAGGAATGGTTTCATTCGCTGCTGGGGGACACCTGGGAAAGAAAATATGAAATTATAACTGAGGAGATAAAAACCCGGCAACAATTTGAATCTCTTATTCCTGCCATCAACGGAGCTGTGTTAAATGAAGCCGAGTATAAAAGGGGGCTGGAGAAAGAGGGGACCCACAGGCTGATAAGTTTTAAAGAATATATAAATCCCAAATTTAAAAAAAACGATTTTTAAACCGAACCGCAATTATGAGTCCTTTTAAGGTGGGCTCTATGACTTTTTCCAAGCGCGAATACATAGCGGATTTAACCAGCTGGAGTTCTTTTGAATGTATCCTAAACGGCAGAAAAGTTGTATTTCCCAACATCCCGGACATATAAAAAGTGGGGAAAGATTGAAAAATTTCAATGGCGAAGCCTCCCCCTGTGTCCCCAAAATCTTTTTAAACGATATTGCGATCAAGCTTTTTGGCGGCCGCGTTTAAAACTATCACCAGCACCGCTGTCGCCAGAGCGATCCAGAAGCCCATCCCCTGAGCCCCTTGGAGCAGCGAACTGGTCAGCATAATCATCCAGGCATTGATGACCGGGACAAAGAGGCCCAGGCTGATTATGTTCAAGGGCAGGGCAATGAGCATGAGCAGCGGGCGCAGGAACCAGTTAAGTAAAGTGAGCAAGAGGGCCGCTTCCCCCATGACCCATAGAGATTCCCATTGTATTGATGGGAACAGTAAGCTTGCCGTATATAGGGCCAGAAAGTTGGCAAAAACTATAAAAATGAATTTCCGCATGGCCGCATCTCCTTATAATTAGAACCGGCTCCGGCACGGTCGAACTGCTTATTTCAAATCGGCCGAGACCCGCACCTGAGCTGTTTCAACCTGAACCAGCTGGCAAGGACCCAAAGCCCTTATCTCCCGGATGGTTTCCAGACTCAATTGCATTAATCCTGAAAGAGCGGCCGCCCAGCCTGAACCGGAGCGGCCAGCCCATTTAAAACATGAAATCAAGTCGGCCAATTCTTCAATGGTTTCTTCCAGGACAGGAAGCAGCAAAGGGAAGATTATTCCCATCCGGGGAAGGGCGCGAAATCTTATGATAAGAAAGAAGTTAGGCCGTTTATTCAACATAAACCTCCACTATCATCAGTCCTTCCTGGGGATCCTGCACTTGCACATCCACCAGCTTGCCGTCCACCAATCCTTGATCAATAAGGTCCACCAGTTCGTTAAAATCAATCTGCGACAGGTCGACCCCGTGTTTATCCATTTCGCTGCGCGCTTGTTCGGGAATGAAGTTCATACCTACGCTGACAAACTTTGAAGCTACTTTCACCAGGCGCATAGGAATGTTAACATTGACTTTGGTCTTGTCACCGTCGACCTTGACCCGGAAATATTTATCCCGGCCGCCGGGAGGGGACGATCCCCGATCTGTTTTGACCTCTTCCTCCAAAGCCTGCAATAAATGATAGCCTTCCCCGGCGCTGATTTTTCCTTCCTGAATCATTTCCAGTATTTTAAGTCTTTCCTGGTTCATAATCGCTGCTCCTTTCTCTTTCCTATTTCTTGAGCTTCTTCAACTGTTCCAGGGCTGCCTGGGACCCGATTTCTCCTTTTTCCAGGGCCTCCAGTATATCCATCCGTATTTCACCCGGCGCTTCCCGCGCGTCAATTCTCTCGCTGCGAAAACCGAGGGCCTGGATAACTCCTTCCAACCGGCTGCGCACGGTGGGGTAGGAAATGCCCAGTTCTTTTTCCACTTCTTTTATATTGCCGCGGCATTTAAGAAAAATTTCCACAAACTCGACCTGTTCAGCGGGAAGCTGGCAGAACTTGCAGGTTTTGAATTCACCGTCCAAGTTGGTGCCGCACTGGCGGCAGCTTAGCCGGCTTACCAGCAATTCCTGGCCGCATATGGGACATTTACCTGGAGCTTGATAGGGCATAATCGCCACCCCTTTTCTAATAGTTTGATTTATACTATTAATATTAATCAATAATTTAATAATGTCAATTTAAATATTAACATATTGAAGAATTAAATTAAAATAATTAAAGAAGAGATCCGGCGGTCATTATTATGTAGATAACGGCTCGGCAAATGTCGGGCCGCCATTGCTAATTTATCGTATCACGATAAATATTAATTGACATACGAATAACGCTCGACTATAATGATGGGCAGTTGGTACAGAAATGTACCGGAAAGAAGGTCTTGCCTGTGAGTCAGCCTTCACTGTCAAAATGGTTGAAGTGGATTATCATCGTTGTTGGCTTATGCGGACTGCTTGTCTACACTTGGGTAATCCCGTCCTTCGGTAAAATGCTGCTCTCGGAATATCCGGAATTTGCGTATTGCTACCTGCCATGGATGATTCTGATTTGGGTTACGGGGGTTCCTTGCTATGCTGTGCTGGCGTTTGGGTGGCGGATTGCCAGAAACGTCGGAATGGATCGCTCTTTTTCTCTGGAGAATGCAAAACTGCTAAAACGGATCGCGGTATTGGCTGCGGCCGACACTGGTTTTTTCTTTGTGATGAACATCGTGTATTTGCTTCTCGACATGAACCATCCGGGAATTGTGCTGATGTCTCTAATCGTGTTAGTAGTCGGGATCGCAATCTCCGCTGTTTCCGCCGCGCTGTCCCACCTTGTAAGAAAAGCTGCGGAGCTTCAAGAACAGAGCGACCTGACGATATAAGGAGAGGAACATGGGGAACGAGATCATTTTCAATATCGACGTCATGCTTGCCAAGCGTAAAATGAGCGTCACGGAGCTGGCGGAACGGGTCGGCATAACAATCACCAATATTTCTATTCTGAAAAACGGCAAGGCGAAGGCGTTGAAAATTTCAACCTTGGCGAAGCTGTGCGCCGCGCTGGACTGCCAGCCCGGAGATATCCTGGAATACAGGAGGACAAAGAAAAGTGAATCGGGAGAGGCTCCTGATGACCGGACATAGCTGAAACTATATTTTGAAGGAAAAGAAACTATGTTTAGAATGAAAAACGTGTTAAAGAAAATATCTTGCATCACAGGTGCCGTCCTGCTGATAGGCTGCCTTGCGGGATGTCCCTCGGGCAGCGAAACAAATGATATTAGTTATATTTCAAGAACGCTTGGAATTGATCTGGCGGGTGGAACGGTCCTTTCAAGCGAAGATACGCATGGTGGTTTTCATGGCGACGGGGATACTTATGTAAAAATCAGCTTTGATGATGATTCGGGTGCTGCTTTGGCCGACACTATGACGGATAACAGTGACTGGTGCGCGTTTCCGCTATCGGATAACCTACAGACCGTTGTATATGGCAGGGTTGACGGGGATGCCCAATACGGCCCATACCTCACAGACGATAAGGGAGCGTCCATCATTCCCCCGATTGAACACGGCTATTACTATTTTTATGACAGGCATAGCGAAAGTAACAACCCGAAAGACGATACGGAACTTTTAAGCCGCGCTTCCCTGAATTTTACCATCGCCCTTTACGACACAGACAATAATAAGCTGTACTACTATGAACTGGATACTTAAAACAACGCTGCAACGAGGGGCCGGAAGAATCTGATCCAGAAAAGAGGTCAGGCGGTTTTTACTGCTGATGCTCATTTTAATCCAATTCGTCTTGGTAACGCCGGTGCTCAATCTTAAAGCAGAGGTCCATTATGGCCGGCATTCCGGCCTGTTTGGCCAGTTCTGCGGCTTCCGGGCTTATTATCTCGAGCTGCAGCCAAACAGCGCCGGCTTTGCAGGCAATGGCCTCTTTGACAATGTCCAGGCAATCGGCCGGGGGTCTGAATATGTCGACTAAATCAATATGCTCGGGAATGTCGGACAGGCTCGGATAAGATTTTTCACCCAGTACCCGGTCTACCTGGGGATTGACCGGTATAATCCTGTAACCTGCGGCGTGCATGTAGTTTGCCACCGAATAGCTGGCCTTGTACGGCTTCGCCGACAGTCCGACTACGGCGATGGTTTGGGTGTCCTTAAGGATTTTTCGGACCGCCTCCGGATTTTGATAAAGCTTCCGCTGTTCCGCAGTCATTGATGGATTCGGATTTAAAGTCCTTAAAATGTTCGATTTGAGTACCATAATGAAAACCTCCCTAATATTGCCGGGCCGAGCCCAGACCAATCAATTCAGGACAAAGGAGAGATATTTAGAACCAGGGCCTGGTCGTGAAAGTCTTGCTCAGATTGAATATAGCCGGTTATTTTAACAATTTGTACTAAGGAATCCCAGCTATCCAGGCAGCTTTTTAGAACCGCCAGGCAGTTTATCGCCGCCAGGCGGCTGGCGGCCTGTCCTTCGGCAACGGCTTCTCCTTTTTCCCGGCCGATTCCGATGTTCCGGTAGTTCGAACCGGGGATTATCATCTGGCTGATCAGGAACAGGTGATTGATCGAATCGAAGGCAATTTTAATGCCACCAGGTCTCCGGTTTTCTGGTCAACGCCAATCAAATAAGATTATATTAAGTATAACAGTATGTTTACTTAAATACTAGGATATCGAAGATTTTATAACTGGAGATTTATTTGAGAGTTCTGCATATTAGCGGGGAAAATTTTAGGTTACGGTATAACTTACTAAAAAACCGGTATCAATCCTTTGGCTTTCACTCCCTTCTAGTCTGTAATGTGAATTTTTAAAAAATGTAAAGGAAACTTGTCAAAACTGTTTTGATGCGTTACAATGTAAAGGAAACTTGTCATAACGTTAGGAGGTGTTTTCTTGAAAAACAGAGTCGAACAGTTGAGAAAGGAGCGGGGGCTGAATCAGGAGGAATTTGCAAAAGCAATTCGCGTTTCAAGGCAAACTGTCAGTTCTATTGAGAATGGGAAATATAATCCGTCTTTGGAATTGGCATTTATCATAGCAGATTTTTTTGAGAAATCCATAGAAGAGATTTTCATATATGAGAGGAGTAAGACGAATGAAAAAAAATAATCTTTTAATAGGCATATTGTATATGCTAAGCGGTGCTATTTGCCTGATTATAGCATTGATGTTTGATACCAAATTAGACAGCTTATTATTTGGATTTGCAGGCGCCTTTATTGTGCCCGGGATTGTGATAGTAAACAAATATTTTTATTGGACTTCACCAAAAAACAAGAACAGGTACGCCGAGCGATTGGAAAATGAAAATATAGAATTACATGACGAACGAAAAGAAAAGTTGAGAGACAAATCGGGAAGATATGCTTATTTATTGGGCTTAGCGGTCACTAGTTTTTTTATAGTACTTTTTTCAATATTGGGAAATCTGGAAGTAATCACAAACTATAAACTTATAATCTTGTATTTAGGAGGGTATCTAGTTTTTCAGTATATTGCAGGTGTTGTTATATTCAGGCATCTTAACAATAAGTATTGAGATTGTTTAAATGGATTCCCATGTACTAAGGTGTCCAACAGCTATGAAAAGATGATAAAAGACAGCGGGGATTAACCCCGCTGTATAATATCTAGAGCTCAAATCATTCAATGCCGATATCCTTAAGTCTCCGGTTTTACAGATTCAGCTCCAGGGAGGCCAGCGGAATTTCGAACTGGGGAATGCCAGCCGCATAAGGGGCGAGTTCGTAGAGAGAAAAGTACACTACCAGATTGCCGTCTTCAATGTAGCAGGACTGGTTTTCCGAGATCCCCGGCCATTGGGTTAAGGTTTCGGGAAAATATTTGTCCGGCTCAAGCTGCATCTGGCGCTTAATTTCCTGGTTTAGAATTTTCCGGTAATCGACTCCGGCTTTGAATAAATCTTTTAACTGCAGTTCTTTACCGGTTTTAAGGTCGATATTGGAGGAGACCCGGTTAGTGAAGCCGTGGGCGCCGCCGGTATAACTGTAGTAGTCTACATACAGGCTGAGCAGATCGTTTTTGCTGTAAGTCACCCGGTAACTGGTCATAGCGTTATAGGCTCTGATGGGCCAGCCCTGCTTTTCAGCCGCCTCCACATATTCGTCCAGATCTTTAAAGGTTTCCTCTTGGAACTGCAAAGCCTGGTTTTCAAAAGCTTTATTTATACTGTCCTGCAGCTGTTGGTCCTGCAGGCCTTCCAGCTGCGGAATGCTTAATTGCAACTGGAAAGTTTCATCGCTGTCTTCAATATTTTTACTGCTGACTTTAAGTCCGTCCTGTATGTCTTCGCTTAACAGCTTGATAAAGAATCCGTTGTCATTAGTAATAAGCTCGGCTCTGGGATAAGATTGGCAGCCCAGATAAATGACCATGGCCGAGTCATCTGGGGGATAGGCCAGGCGTATGGATTGCAGCAGGCCATCGTCGCTCAGCTTTACGGTTTCCAGACCCAGTTTATCCTGAAGGGCGGCGCTGGCCCGGATATCGCTGAAGAGTATTTCCAGACGGTATTCGCCCAGGCTGGGATCCTGCACCTGGTTTTCCCCTTTGAATACCGGGTCATTTGACCCCAGCACCTTTAACTGCGGCTTCCTGGCGGTGCTGTTGGTATCAAGGTATAGATCCGCTTCTTTACTGTTATTAGTGGAAATGGAGTAATCGTTCAGTTCGGTACTGCCGGTTGCTTCTTTATCGCTGCTGCCGGTCAGGGAGATGATGCGTTGGGCATTATCCCAGTTTACCGTTAAGCCCAGCTCTTCGGCGATGAAGCGCAGCGGGACCATAGTCTTCTCCTCCTGGATAAAAGGAGCAACTTCCAGCAGAGCGGAATTGGAACCGGAACTGCTGCTGACCGAGGCCTGTTTGCTGCCGATACTCAGCTGTATCTGCCGGGCGCCGGTTTTAATTATAATGGTGCGGTCTTGATTATTCCAGTCGACTTCGGCGCCTAATTCCTCGGCGATAACCCGGACCGGCACCAGGGTGGTGCCATTTTCTATAATGGGTTCCGCCTCATCGGAAATGTAGCGGCCATTCAGGTTTATCCTGATCATCCCGGTTTCATCGGCACTGCCGGCTGCCGCGCTGGCAGACAACGGGCCGCTCGCTGCGGTCAATGCAACCGCCAATAATAAGGATAACATAGTGCAGATGGTTTTCTTTCTGATTTTTTTCATATCGCTAAAATCCTTTCATTTGATTTTCTTAAGTATAGGCCGGTTTTTAATAAAAATCGTTACAAATCCATTACAATAGACAGGAATAGCGAACAACAAAAATTGTAAGCAGAGGAAACAAAGAGGTTGACAAAAGTCGTATTTCCAGGCTCAATTATTTATAAACTGCTGGTGAGAAAGGCGTCAGCTGCTGCCGTCATTTTTCCACGAACCGGATATTACCCGGCATGAGCGGAGTCCAAGGGCAAGCGCACCGATACCGTGGTGCCCTGGCCCGGTATACTCTGCACGGTTAAATCCCCTCCATGCAGGACTACGATTTCCCGGGCGATGCTTAAGCCCAGGCCGCTGCCTGCCTCCCGCGATTCCCCCTTATAAAACTGTTGGGTAACGCGGGGCAAATCTTCTTCCTTGATTCCAATTCCGTTGTCCTGGATCTGAAGCAGGAGGGCATCATCCTGCCTGGAGCTTGAGATATCCACATTGCCTCCCGGCGCGGTGAATTTTAAGGCATTATCCAACAGGTTCAGCAATACCTGTTTTAAACGATTATAATCGCCGTTGATAAGCAAATGGGGAAGAGGCTCGTCTATCTGCAGGTCAATGTTTTTCTCCCGGGCCCGTATATGAAACTGCTCTCTGAGTTCCGCCAGCAAACGGGCTATAGCAAATCTTTCCCGGTATAATTCCATTTTCCCCGCCTTATAACGGGAGAAGTCAAGCAGTTCTTCCACCAGGAGTATCATGCGGTCGGTTTCTTTATAAATGATTTTAAGCCCCTGCCGGGTCTCTTCCTGTTTATCCGGGTCACCGGTCAACAGGGTTTCGCTCCATCCTTTGATGGAAGTCAAGGGTGTACGCAGTTCATGCGATATGGAAGCAATGAATTCGTTTTGCAGCCGCTCATTGCGCTGCACTTCCTGGGCCAGATGATTGAATGTAACTGCCAGGGTCCCCAGTTCGTCACTGCGTTCAACCGGAGCCCGCACGGAAAAGTCGCCCTGGGCCATATGGCGGGCCGCCCCGGTCAGCTCCTTGATGGGCCGGACCAGGCCCCGGGCCAGGATCAGGCTGACGGCAATCACCAGCAGGACCACCAGTCCTCCCAGTACCAGGGCCCAGCGATGGATGCTTGCCAGCTCGGCATCCAGTGCTTCGACCGAGCTGCTGTAACGTAAAATACCGACGGTTTGGCGGTCAATTAATAAGGGATGGGAGACCGCCAGGATACGGACCCCGGTGGCCGGATCACGTCCTATAAAAGTACTTTCCTCACCTGTCCGGATGGCCTGCTCCACATCCGGGGCGGTGATTTTCTTCCCGCTGCGCACCCCGCTGTCATTGAGGATACAGACTCCGTTGGCATCAATTACTTCCACCGTCGCATAAGCTTCTTCCGGCTTATTTTCAAAGATGTAGCGGGCGCGGTCTTCCAGTTCATAGTCGCCGGCGTAACGATTATAGAAAGACGATGATACGGCAATGCTGTTTTTAAGGGTAGTGGTAGCGCCATTATAGTAATACTGCCGCACCGCCAGGTTGAAAATCCCTTCCAACAGCAGCACCGTGAGCAGGATGATAAGACCATAACTCAAAACGATTTGACGGCGCAATCCCCGCATATTTTTAATCGTCCTTTCTCCAGCGATAGCCGTAGCCCCAAACCGTTTCCAGATAAGCCGGCCGGGAAGGGTCGTCCTCAATCTTTTGCCGTAAACGGCGAATATTGACGTCAACGGTTTTTACATCGCCGTAGTATTCTTCCCCCCAGATGCGGTTCAGGATTTCATCCCGGGAAACCGCCCGGCCCGGTTCCCGGACCAGCAGATGGAGCAGGGAAAACTCCCGTGGGGTAAGGGCAATCTCCTGATCAGCTTTGCACAGGGTGCGCTCCTGCAAATCCAGAGTAAAGGGGCCGGAGATCAGCCGGCCGCTGGCTGCATCCGCTGCCTGGCCGTCCAGACGCCGGCTCAAAGCCCGCACCCGGGCTACCAGTTCCAGCGGACTGAAGGGTTTGACCACGTAATCATCCGCTCCGTAGTCCAGGCCCTTGACCCGGTCGCCTTCCATACCCCGGGCGGTGAGCATAATGATACCGGTTCGGGTATCGCGCGAACGGATATGCCGGCACACTTCAAAACCGTCGAGTTCCCCCGGCAGCATCACATCCAGAATGGCGATATCAATAGGATTGTGCCTATCCAGGGCTTGCAGCGCTTCTTCACCGGTGCGGGCCTCCACCACCTCAAAGCCGTTACGCTGCAGGTTAAGCCGTATAAAGCTGCGTATTGATTCTTCATCCTCCAGGACCAGTACCTGCAAATCTCATAACCTCCTGCTAACTGACGGTTCAGCGTTCCTCTATTATTTTGAAGCGCTGTTCCGTCTCTCCGGCATCCAAGCCGTAGGATGCATCCTTCTGCCCAGGCAGAAGGGCGAAGAAGGTATAACCGTCGTGCTCTCCCAGAAGGGAAACGGTTTTGCCTTTTTCTTTTAATCGTTCCTCAACCTCACTCCGCAGCCTGGCGGCACAGGATACGATACCCACGTAATCCGCGCCGGTACGGATGTCGACAAAATCTACCCGGAGATATTGCTCCGACTCGGTCTTTTTGATCGTAATACGATCGCGCCAGTTGGCCGGAAAGTCGAAAGTAAAGCCGTAGCCGTAGTTACCATACTGCTCCAGCACCAGATTTAATCCGTTTTTCCCGTCCCATTGAAACCACTGCGTGATCCAGGCAATCTCAACCATAGCCGCGTCTTCATAACCTTGGGGCTGCTTCAGGTTGCCTATCTCCATGATGCCGTCCCCGTTGATGTCCTGGCTCCCCACCGGGTAGGGCTGAAAGGTAAGCGTGGGCAAGCCGTTTTCATCCACCGGCAAAACCTGCTGCAGATGCTGATCGACCGGAATCCGCAAATCGGTAAAAGCGCTGTGGGCCCCCAGACCGCCGTCGATGAACAAGGCCGTCCGGTTGGCGCCGGCCCGGGCGATACTGAGATCAAGCCGCAGGGCTTCCAGGTCAAAGCTATCAATCATCTGCAGCTGGCCTTTTTTATAGGCGAGCCAGCTTACTTTGCACCGGTACTCGTCGAATTCACGCTGGCTTACTACCAAATCATCAGTCCCATCCTGATCAAGATCCCCGGTAGCCAGGGAATCATATAACTGCTCCGCGATGTTGGCCAACTGCTTGTTTTCGTAGCGGTAGATGTTCAAGCTTTTGGGCAGATCGGAACCGCCGGACCAGCCCAGCAGAAGTTCGGGAAAGCCCTGTCCGTCTATTTCCGCTAAGCCCACATAATCCACTTCACTGCCCGGGCCCTCGACGGTAAAGGCAGGGGAACCGTCGCCGGGAAAAATCAGGATTCCCACCGTCATTTCTTTATACTTGCGATAAAAGGCCAGTATCTCCGGCTGCTGATCCTGATCCAGGTCAAGCTGCTGAATGGCCGAACTGCCCCGGCTTCCGGGCAAAATCAATCTTGCCCCCGGAGGCAGGGAATTATGCACCTGATCGCGGATGGCTTCGGCTGACTCGTCCATAGGAGCCGGCCGCAGCAATTCCCCCGGCGTGGTGCCGCTGCAGCCCGCAATGATACCCAGACCCAGGCAAATTAAGCCGGCGATCAGTTTTCTCATCTGCTTACACTCCCTTTTTCCGGTTATAAGCACTATCCGATAATTATTCCTTTATAGTGTATCCCATTCTCCCTTTGAAGGGTGTTACAAAGTGGTTACAAGGTAAAAGGAAAGCGCTTTTTGGCCTTGCGCGGTTAATGGATTTCTTTACCTCAGGCTGGAACCGCCCCTTATTTGCCTGTAAATTACCAGAAACAATGATAAAATAAAAACATATCTACGGATAAAATTTATGAAAAAGTGCCGGCATGGCAGTATTGAAATCTATTAAGGGGATAGAGCAAGTGACAAAAATTATTGTTGACAGCACCTGCGATTTGCCGGATGAGTTTATGGCAAGGTATGATATTCGCTCACTGCCTTTAAAGGTGCTTCTGAACGGGAAGGAATACCTGGACAAAGTAACCATACAGGTGGATGACGTATATGAGGCAATGCGGCAGGGCATCGTCCCGAAGACCTCACTGCCTAATCCGGTGGATATTTTTGCGTTGTTTGATGATTATTGCACCCGGGGGCATGATTTTATTTATCTGGCCTTTTCCTCATTGTTATCGGGGACGTATGAGATTGCATCCGCCGTTATCGACGAAATGAAGCTAAGATTTCCCGAAATAAAAATGCAGATCATAGATACCAGAAGCGGTTCCACCGCAACCGGCCTTATTGCGCTCCAGGCCGCCCGGATGTCGGATAGGGGAAAAAGCTTCGACACCATCGTGGGGCAGGTTTATAAGCTGGTAGACCACGTGGAACATATTTTCACCCTTACCGATCTGAAATGGCTGACCAAAGGGGGAAGGTTAAACCGGAGTGCCGCGATGTTGGGAAATATCCTGAATATCAAGCCTATACTGCAAGTGAATGATGGGATCATGGAGGTAATCGGCAAGGTAAGGGGCAGAAAAAACGCTATCAATACCATTGTCGATATTGTGGAGGCAAGAATCAGCGATTTCCCCGACCAGATCATCGGCATAAGCCATGCGGACGACCTTGAAGGCGCTCAGGTATTGAGCCGGGAAATTGACCGCCGCTTGGGCGCTAAAAGTAAGATCGTCAACAAAATCGGAAGTGTACTCGGCAGCCATTTAGGAATAGGGGGACTCGGCGTCTTCTTTTTCAATAAAAAGCTGGACATCTATATCAATGATTAAACTTTTATCGTCACAATCAAGGACCAGTCTATTTAACCGCTCCAAGATTGCCGGATGGAGAATTATGAATAAAATGATTCAGAGCCCCTGTAAATGAATACTTTAATAAAAACTGGCTTAATTTCGGATAATATAACCGCTAAGATAAAAATATAATGGGGATATAGATCATTCTGCCTGGGGTTATGCTACAATACTGCTAAGATTTATACATGGGGTATGTAGAAGCTCAATAAGATAAGGTGAGGTGCTATATGAGCTATAAGAATATTAAAGATAACTGCACAATTTTGGTCTCGGGAGATTCAATCTCTAAGGGCATAATATATGATGAAACCAAAAATAGATATATTGTACTGCCGGAGAACTATGTAAACTTAATCAGTCAAAAATTTAAAGGTTCGATCAAAAACATTTCCCGGTTTGGAAGTACGATAACCAGAGGCATAAATAAACTGGAAGAGTATATTGGCAAAGAGAATCCGGATATAGTTCTGATTGAATACGGTGGCAATGATTGCGCTTTCAATTGGGACGAAGTGGCGGATAATCCGGATGCCGATCATCTGCCCCAAACAGAAGTGGGGATATTTGAAACATCGCTGCGAGAAACCATAGAGCTGCTGAGAAATATTAAAATTACTCCTGTGCTGATGAGTTTACCTCCACTCAATGCCGATATGTACTTTAAATGGATTAGTAAAAATAATCCTCTTACCCAAAATAATATTCTTAAATGGCTGGGAAACGTCCCTAGAATTTATTCCTGGCAGGAAAATTATAGTTCTGTCATTACTAAAGTTTCAGAAGAAACTCTTACTAAATTGGTTGATGTCAGAAGTGCTTTTTTACAATACCCTGATTTCACAAAATTTCTTTGCCGGGACGGAATGCACCCCAATAGGGCAGGACATAAGGTAATTGCTGAAAAAATAATTGATTATATTAATACCGGCTATGATTATTTACTGATAGAAAAACCGGCGGCAACATCCGGTTATTAAGGCGTCGCCAAGCATCCGAATGAAACCTGAATAAGGATACGCCAGGGATTATTAATGAAATAAGGTCCCTGGCATTTTTTGCTGCAGGGGTTTCCGGCGTCGTTCAGTAAGTAATATAAAACGGGCTGGCGGTATCCGAAAGGCTTCCTGCCGCCGTTGCACCAAAATATCTTGTAAATCGGCTGCCGCTTTGATATTCCCAAATCGAAATGACCAGAGGACTATGATAAATTTTTGATGCCTTCCCCCTAGCCATGAGTTGATTCCCGGAGGCAAAGGGTGCTAAAATAAGTTAGCTTGCACTAACTTATTTTAGCACCCTTTGCTGACCTGTTCTTGAAGCTGAGGTAAATTACTTATGGCCTGTTGCTGACCGGACCGGGGGAGACAAAGTGAAAATCGTTTATCTTATATTGGCTTTTTTATTAACTGCTCTGGGGGCAGTCGGCGCAGTGTTGCCTATTTTGCCCTCCGTCCCGTTTTTGATTCTGGCCTCACTTTGCTTTGCGAAAGGCTCGCAGCGATTTAACGACTGGTTCCTGGCCAGCGCGCTGTATAAAAATTATTTGCAGGAATTTACCCGACCCCGTGAAATGACGCGCAAAAGCAAAATAAAAATACTCGTTATCGCAACCTTTGCACTCTTGGCGGCATTTGTCTGGGCTGAGGCAATTTATTCCAAGCTCGCCATTATCGCTGTATTGGCTTTCAAATATTACTATGTCATTTTTAAATTAAAGCCTTAAATATGGCCCGGAGCAGAGAGAATTACCCTAAAAAGGGAAAACCGGGCATAAGTATTGAGTTTTTGGTATGATTACGATAAGTGCCGGTTAAAAAGATACTAACCGGCGGCCGAGGCTTTTTCATTTGGGGGAGGCGGATGCATGCGGAAATGGACGGGATGGCTTGGTCCCTTAATTTTTTTTATATTTATCAGCGGTTGTGCTGACCATGCGCCTGGGGACAGCCGGGAAGAACCGGTGACGGTGCGGATAGCCGAGGCTAAAGAGCGAACCATACCCGGACAGTTTTCTTACCAGGCGCTTTTGCAGCCGGCCGAACCACGGGAAATTTCCGCCCAGGTTTCCGGCCTGGTGGAAAACATCCCGGTCAAAGCGGGCCAGACTGTAAACCGGGGGGACCTGCTGTTGAGCATAAACAGCGAGACCTTGGCGCTTGCTTTGAGCAATGCCCAACAGGAGTCGGCGCAGGCCCGGCTGCAGGAAGAGAAGCTCCGGGTCCAACTGCAGGATTCGACCGTCAGGCTGCAGCGACAGCAATTATTGTTCGCTAGCGGCGCACTATCGAAAGAAGCCATGGAAAAAGCTCAACTGGAGCTGCAGCTGCTGGAGCGGGATATGAAGCAGGCGGCTCTGGCTCTCAATCGACAGCGGCAGGCCGAACTGGATCTGAACCGGTGCAGCATTACCGCGCCCGAGCCTATGACCGTGGCTGAGATCCTGATAGATGTGGGCCGGCACGTCGCCGCCGGGCAGGCGCTGATGCGAGGCGGCAATGCTGAGAAGCTGCAGGTGGTGGTCGAAGTCTCCCGGGACGAGGCTGCGGGCTGGAAAGTCGGCGATAAACTGCAGGTGAATTCCCGGGAGCGGGCCCGGGAGGCCTCCATCAGCCATATCAGCAGCCTGGCGGTGCCCGGCACCGGGCGTATTGAAGCGGTACTGGAAATTGATAACCGTGACCTGGCCTGGAATGCGGGGGAATGGGCGATGATTACCGGCGACATAACCATTCCGGGACAGGTGGTGGTGCCTTTGGAAGCTGTGGCCCAGGGGGACAGCCCTTATGTGTACATGGTTCGGGAGGGCCGTTTACACAAACAGCCGGTTAAACTGGGCGCCGCGGAAGGCGCTTATCTGGCTGTGGAGGGCCTGGAGCCCGGAACCATGGTGGTTGACGGCGGCCTGCAACGGCTCCGGGACGGCCAACTGGTAAACGGTCAGAAAGAAGACGATGCGTAAATGATGGAACAGCTGGTCAAAAGAAGGCTCATCATCGGTTTGGCGGTACTGCTGGTATTGAGCATGGGTCTCATCACCCTATACCAGCTGCCTCGCCGGGAAATTCCCGTTATTCAGCACCCTATCGCCACCGTTGATACGCTTTATCCCGGCGCCAGCGCCGGCCAGGTGGAAACTTACATCACCGATCGGCTGGAGGCCTCTTTCACTGAAATACCCGGAATCAAAGAAGTGACCTCCGTTTCTCAGGCCGGTTTCTCTCAAATTACCATCACCGTGGAAGACAATAAAAACCAGGAGCAGGTGTGGAACAAAGTCCAGCAGAAAATAAACCGGATTAAGACGGAATTCCCCGACGGAGCCGGGACCCCCAGCCTGCATACCGACTTGCAGATGCAGGGAGTGGCCATTTATCAGCTGGTAGCGGAGCAAGAGGAAGAACTCCTGTTTTTGGAAGACTGGATTGACTCATGGGAAACCGCTTTCAGACAAGTGCCGGGCGTGGTCCGGGTGGAGATTCAGGGACTTTCCCAGCGGGAACTGCGGTTGCGGGCTAATCCCCAGAAATTAACCGCTTTGGGTCTGTCTCCGGCCCAATTGATCACCATTATACAGAAAGAAATCCATCCGGCCCCGCCGGGACAATGGAATCTGGAGGAAAAGATCTACCGCCTGCATTTTCCCGCCCCGGATCCGGACCAACTGCTGCAAATACCGCTGGGGACTGACAGCACCGGCCATACTATATATCTTAAAGATGTAGCCACCCTGGAAAAAGCGTACCCGCAGGACCGGGAGATGGTCACTTATGAAGGCAAACCCTCCGTATCCCTGAGTTTTTTCGCCAGCAATGAAAAAGACTTGCTTAAAATAGACCGCCAGCTGCGGGACCTGGTTCAGGCCATGGAGCGGGAGCTGCCGGAGGAAATAGAGCTGGTGCAGGTATATAGCCAGGCCGATCCCATCCAAAGAATGTTTCACGATCTGGGCATATCCTTTATCCTGGCCATGCTCTTGGTTTTATTGATCACTTCCGCCGGTTTGAACGCTTTCGCATCAATCGGGGCGGGCCTGTCGGTTCCCCTGGCTTTTTGCGGGGGAATCCTGGTTTTGCCCTGGGCCGGGGTGGATATGAATCAAATTACCCTGATCGCCTTTATCCTGGTGCTGGGAGACCTGGTGGACAATGCCATAGTGGTCAACGAAAATATAGCCCGGCATATGGCCGGAGGCATGCTCCATCAAGAGGCGATCAGAGCGGGAACCGGCGAGGTGGCTCCTTCCATCGTCAGTTCCACTCTGATCATCACCTCCACCTTTTTTCCGCTCTTGTTCCTGTCCGGCTCCTCCGGGGATTTTATCAGGCCGCTGCCGGTGGTGATCATCAGCTGTATCGTCGCCTCCGCCATCGCCGCTCTGGTATTCATCCCGGTGTACCGGCTTCGCTTCGACCGCTATCTGCAGAACCGGGAAGCCCATTTCCAATCCGGCTGGCTGCATAAGCAGCTGGAGCAGGCGGGGGATTTTTACAGCCGGAAAATCGTGGGCCGCTTGTTGCAGGCGCCCTTAAAATACGCCGCCGGGGGCTTGCTCATCAGTCTGCTGGCCTTTGGTCTGGTCAAAGTCATACCGGTAGAGTTTTTCCCGGATGTGGAAAGAGAAGAATTGTTTGTGGAAATTGAGTTTCATCCTTCTACCGCTCAGACCGGGGGCCAGGAAAAAATGGCCCGGATACGTGAATTTATCGGCGGGCAGAAGGGAGTCAGACAGGTGAACACCTATTATGGCACGGCCATGCCCAAAATTTTTGGTATGAGCACTTCATCCGCCAGCGGTCCGGACAGCGGCCAGATACTGGTGTTCGTAGACAGCCGGCAGGCCAGCGCCCGGCAGGTGCGGGATGTTTTGAGTCAGCGCCTGGGAGAGGCTTTTCCCCGGGAACGCTTCAGCCTGTCGGTGGTGGAATCAGGCCCTCCGCTGGGGGCTCCGCTGGCCTTCAGAATCAAGGGCGATTCCCTGGAGGAATTGCAGGGCGCCAGTGACGAACTGCGGCAGGCATTCTTGTCCCAGCCGGGCGTGCTCAGTGTGAAGGACGACTTAGGGCAGGCCATACCCCGCATCGTCTTTCAGCCGCTGCCGGCGGCCATGGTGTTTCATGAGGTGCAGGCAGGGCAGATCAGCCAGGCCCTGCGCTTATACGGCGAAGGAATAGACCTGGGAGAAGTCCGGGAGGGGAATGATCTGATCGACTTGCGCCTGCAATACGGGCGGGAACTAAAGGGAATCAGCCGACCAGATCATTGCAGCCATTTAATTTTGTCAATAACCGCACCGAGTCTCTTGTGTTTGAAAATATTCAGGAACTTGGACTTTATGTGCATATACCGTTTTGCCGGACCCTCTGTTCTTTTTGTCCCTATTGCAAGGTGTCTTATGATCAAAAAAATGCCCGGAGATACCGGGATGCCCTGATAAAAGAAATTGAACTGGTGGGCTCTCAAATGAGCCAACCTAAGGAAGCGACCAGCCTGTACTTTGGCGGAGGGACTCCCGCGCTAATGGCGGATGATTTAGAAATAATCATCCAAACGCTGAAGAAATATTTTTGCATTCGTGAGGGAATCGGGATAGAATTGCATCCCGATGATATAACCCTGCAGACTCTTAAAAAACTGAAAGCTGCCGGTATAACTATGATCAGTGTAGGTATCCAGTCCTTTCATCAAGACTGTCTCTCGGCCCTGGGAAGAAAGGCCATTGATTATGCTGCCGTCTTTAATTTAATACAGACGACAGGATTTGATGTAGTTGATGTAGATCTGATTTTTGGGCTTCCTAACCAAACCGGGCAAATCCTCTTGGAGGATGTTAAAAGGGCATTTATTAATGGGGCAACCCAAATTTCTACCTACCCTTTCATTGATTTTACCTTTGCCAATAATAAATACCAGCCGTTGCCGGAAAGAGAAAAGAGGAAAATACTGCAGGCAATATCAGTTTACTGCGCCAAGAATCATTACGAAAGAACTTCTGTCTGGACATTTGCCCGGCCCCATACAGACAAATATTCTTCAATTACAAGAGATAATTTTCTGGGATTTGGGGTATCGGCGGCTACTCTATTAAAAGAGCAGTTTAAGATCAATACCTTTTCGCTTGAGGGTTATATCGGCAGGATCAATAATAATAAATTGCCGACTTCTCTAACTTTGAAATTTTCTTTAAGACAGCGGGCGGTCTACTATCTTTTCTGGAAAGCCTATTCCCTGCGGATCAATCCGAATGAATTCAAAGAGTATTTCGGCGTTGCCCTTTCCAGTCTGTTCGGTCTGGAACTATGGATCTGCAGACTGCTGGGCTGGGTAGAAAAAGATAAGGGTGGATACCAGCTGACCGATAAAGGCGCTTATTATTATCATTATATTGAGCAGGCATATACCACTGCTTACATTGATAAGATGTGGAATATTTCCAGGCATACCGCATTTCCCAAGAGGATCACTCTAAAATGACGTTATTTAAATACTACGAGTCTGAAAATTATGTACAGTAGGAAGTCGTAGTTCCCTTTTGCTTTGTATGCAATTTATTTTGATTTAACCCATTCGATGAGCAGAGCAACTAAAAAGGAAACAATATAACCTACAGCAAAATACAAAACCGCATGTACGAGTATAGAGGGATATGTTTCGTTATATAGGTTTGGAAACATAATCCGTGGAATAATTATACCTCCTAAAGTTATTCCTATACTTGGTCCGATAGCAAATTTTAATGCTCGTCTAAACATTTTTATCACCTTTTTATACTTCGCTTTATGTACTAAATCCATTATAATTTACATCTGCAATTGCTGCGCATCATTAACATTATGCGCAGGATCAAGAAAATCCTTTATAATAGCAGTTTTAAAGAGTTGTCTACAATAAGATATTATGATAGACTATTCAAATCATGGGGGAGTAATTGGCGTAGTACGCGGCAAATCAACATACTGACTATTATAGTCTGGTTTGCCTTAAATAATGAGACTCATGTATAGCTGTTAACGGCTGTACATGTTTTATATCTCTAAAGAGAAGCAGGTACAGCTAAAGATAGCGTATCTGTTTTTTTAGGAGGTATTTTATAATGGGGCAAGCTGAATTGTTTATGGTGGCTATAGGTTTGTCAATGGATGCTTTTGCCGTTTCGCTCTGCCAGGGACTTAAAATGAAAAAACTGAATTATAACCATGCTGTAATTATTGCCGCTTTTTTTGGCGGGTTTCAAGCCGCAATGCCACTCTTGGGCTGGCTATTAGGCCGGCAGTTTGAGCATTATATAACTAGTTTTGATCATTGGATAGCATTCATCCTGCTGGCTTTCATTGGAGGAAATATGCTGGTGGAGGCTTTGAGGGGATGCGATTGTTCTTCTGCATACAATGACCAGCTTGACATAAAAGAATTAATCATGCTCGCAGTTGCTACTAGTATAGATGCTTTGGCCATAGGTATTACTTTGGCATTCTTACAGGTATTGATACTGCCCGCAATTACTATGATCGGTGCTACTACGTTCAGCCTTGTTTTCGTCGGGGTAGCTTTGGGCAACAGGTTTGGGGTGAAATATAAAAGCAAAGCTGAGATGGCGGGTGGTTTGGTTTTGATTATTATTGGGGTAAAAATACTTTTGGAACATCTTAATATTCTATAATCCCTTTAATTGTACTGCGCAGTTTGATATAATATTATGACCCAATAAAAGCCTGACGCCGAATAAGTGCCGTAGGAATCAGAATTGATTTTACGGCATTTTTGTATAATACTTAAAGAATGCTCTTATGTGGAGGCATCAGTAATGAAGGATAAGCTATTCCGGGATATATTGCCCCAGGTGTCCAAACCGGCTCGTTATACCGGGGGGGAAGTCAATGTTATTCAGAAGGACTGGGAGCAGGCAGAGGCGAAGATGGTGTTTGCCTTCCCCGATGTCTATGAAGTAGGCATGTCGCATATCGGCGGCAAGATTCTTTACGGTCTGGTCAATGAAAAGAGCAATCACCTGATGGAGCGTTCTTTTGCTCCCTGGCCCGACATGGAAGAGGTCATGCGGCGGGAGCATATACCCCTTTATGCTCTGGAGTCCTTCCGCCCTCTGGGGGATTTTGACGTAATCGGATTTTCTCTGCAGTATGAACTGTCGATTACCAATATACTTAATATGCTGGACTTGTCCGGCATACCTTTATGGTCGCAAGACCGCGAAGAGGGATGCCCGCTGGTAATCGCCGGGGGGCCGGCGGTGTTTAATCCGGAGCCTTTTGCCGAATTTTTTGATGCTTTCCTGATTGGCGACGGTGAAGAGGTAACCCTGGAGTTCCTGGACTGTGTGGATAAGAACCGGGACATGGTCCGGGACGAACTGCTCAAACAGCTGGCCCGGATAGAAGGTGTCTATATACCGGCCCTGTATCGGGTGGAATATAAAGATGACGGCACGATAAAGAGAATGGCGCCGCTGGTCAAAGAGGCGCCGGCCCAAGTGCGGCGGCGGGTGATTGAAGATCTGGATAAGGCTTATTATCCGGATAAACCGGTGCTGCCTTATATGGATATCGTCCATGACCGGGCGGTGCTGGAGGTTATGCGGGGCTGCCAGCGCAGCTGCCGATTTTGCCATGCCGGTATGGTTTACCGCCCCGTGCGGGAACGCAGTGTGGCTACGCTTAAGAAACAGGCCGCCGCCCAGTTGGCCAGCACCGGCTACGAGGAGATATCGCTGGCATCGCTGAGCACCTTGGATTACTCCGGGGTAAGCCCCCTGGTGAAGGATCTGGTTAAAGAATATGGCCCCCGGGGCACAGGAGTTTCCCTGCCTTCATTGCGGGTCGACGCTTTTTCCATTGATCTGGCCAATGAGGTGCAGAAGGTGCGTAAAACCACTTTGACCCTGGCCCCGGAGGCCGGGACCCAGCGTATGCGGGACGTGATAAATAAAAATGTGACGGACGAACAGTTATTTAATGCGGTGGAAGCCGCTTTTAAGTCCGGGTGGAATTCGCTTAAGCTCTATTTTATGATTGGGCTGCCGGATGAAACCGAAGCCGACCTGGACGGGATCATAGAGCTGTGCCGAAAGGTTAAGGCTATCGGGGACCGGTATTCCCGGCGGCCGGTAGAAATCCGGGCCAGCCTGGCCTCTTTTGTACCCAAGGGACATACCCCTTTTCAGTGGCGGTCCCAGAACAGTATTGCGGAACTGGATAATAAACGCCGCTATATGATGCGGGAAAAACGAAAAAATATCAAGCTTAGTTTCCATGACAGTGAAACCAGTTACCTGGAGGGGATCATTGCCCGGGGCGACCGCCGTCTGGCGGCGGCTATCCATAAGGCCTGGCAAAAGGGCTGCAAATTTGACGGCTGGTCCGAGTATTTCCATTTTGACCGCTGGATGGAAGCACTGCAGGAGGAAAACATTGACCCCGGATTTTATAATTTGCGCCGTCGTGACTATGCAGAAGTACTACCCTGGGATTTTATCGAAACCGGGATTGAGCGGGAGTATCTGATTGAAGAGGATGAAAAGGCCGGGCAGGGGATAAGCACCCCGGACTGCCGCCGGGAAGGGTGCAGGGACTGCGGGGTGTGCATGAACCTGGGGGTAGACCTGCAGATTAAGGAGGGCCGGGCTGATGCGGTTGAGAGCTGAGTACAGCGTGGGATCGGACCTTCGCTTTTTGTCCAACCTGGATATGATGAACCTTATGGCCCGGGCCTTGCGCCGGGCCCGGATACCCTTTGCCCTGAGCGAGGGCTTCAATCCCCATATACGGCTTTCCATGGGTACGGTATTGCCGGTAGGGCTATGGGGAAAGCGCGAATATTTCGATTTGGAGCTGGAGCGGGAGATGAGCATAAACGAATTTGTTGATAATATGAACCAGTCTCTGCCTCCGGCTATGCGAATTAATGCCTGCCTGGAGATCGGGATTAAGACCCCTGCGCTTATGAACAGCATCAATTGCGCCTGCTATTCCTTTGTCATCAATGATAGGACCGAGCAGTTGGAACTATGGAAAGCCCGGACCCTGCAGCAGGAGGAGCTTATGGTCAAGAGCCGGGGCAAAAAAAAGAACCTGGATAAGAATTTGCGCCCCGGAATTTTAAAAATTGAAGTGAATCGCTTACAGGATTTTGCTATTATTGATATATGGGGAACTATCGGTGAACCCCTCAATGTGCGTTATGATGAGCTGCGCGATCTGCTGCTGCAGACCGGTATTGACAAGGAAACGGTTGGGGATATTTATCGCAGCGGCAATTATATCCGCGAAAGAGATAAATACTATACCCCGCTGGAAAAGGTGAAGTGACTTGGAACGGGAAATTGTGGTGGAGGTCTACCCCTGGGAGTCGCGGGTGGCGATTGTGGAGGATGGGCGTCTGGTAGAGGCTTTTTGGGCCAATCAGGATGAAAATGTAGGAAATATTTATAAGGGCAAGGTGAAGGATATATTGCCTGGTCTCTCCTGCGCCTTTATTGACATAGGGTTGTCAAAGAATGCCTTTTTATATGCCGGGGACGTAATGATTCCCGGCCAAAGAAAGGTGAGCAACGGCCTGGACCTTTTGAAGAGCGGCCAGGATGTTATGGTTCAGGTAAAAAAAGAAGCCTTTTCCGAAAAGGGGGCCAGGGTAACCGGGAATCTTACCATCCCCGGTCATTTTATCGTCCTTCTGCCCTGCCAGACTGATATATCTATTTCCCGCAAACTGACTGACGACCAGCGCCGGGAGCATCTGCGCCTTTTGATGGAAGTCCATAAGCCGAAGGATAGGGGAATAATCCTGCGTACCGCCTGCCAGGAAGCTGAAGATGAGGAAATCCTGGGGGAACTGCAGGATCTGCTGCAGGTTTGGGAAGAGATTAGACAGCGCTTCGAGCGTATGCGGGCCCCCAGTCTGATTTACGAAGATATTGACGTGCTGGAGAGAACCCTTAGAGATTACCTGGATGGCGATATCCGCCGGGTGATAATCAACAATGAGAAATTAAAAGAAAAGATAACCTGCTATATGAATAAGAGAAAATCTAAATTTGATTTTACGGTTCAGTATGAAGAAGGAGATCTGTTCGAAAAATACGGACTGGAAAAGGATATCCGCCGCACTCTGCGCCGCAAGGTATGGCTGCGCAACGGCGGCTATTTAATAATCGACGAGACCGAGGCCATGACCGTAATTGACGTTAACAGCGGCAAGTATACGGGTAAAAATGATTTTGAGGAAACGGTGTTCAAGCTGAATCAGGAGGCGGCGGTGGAAATCCCCCGGCAATTGCGGCTGCGCAGCTTGGGGGGGATTATTCTTATTGATTTCATTGATATGCGGGTAAAGGAAAATGCAGATAAAATAATTTCGACCCTGAAACGGGAACTGGCCAAGGATAAAGCTCATACCCGCATTATCGGCATGACCGGCCTGGGATTTCTGGAAATGACCCGTAAGAAGTCGCGTTATGGGGTGTATGAGTTTTTTACCGACGAATGTCCCCAATGTAATGGCCGGGGACGGATGATAAACCTGTTTGCCCTGTCCTGTGAGGTAAAGCGTAAACTTGCCAATATGGGCTATATGGAGCAGGAAAACATAATCTGTGAGGCTAGCCCGCGTTTGCTGGAGTGTATTCGTAATGATGAAAAAAATTTGGGCTATATAGAAAAACGTACCCGGAAAAAGGTTAAACTACTGGACAACCCTGACCTGGACCTGGTCGATTATAAGATCTATACCGAGTAAAACTACCCCCAGGCTCTTTGCTTGACTTATTCCCTTATTTATGTTAATTTCTAGTGTGGGTTGCGTGTTTTTGCAACCGCCCGGTTCGGGCTCCTAAATGGCGTATAGCCTGCCTTGTTACCGGCGAGTCTCGAAAATATGGAGGTGCTTTATATGTATGCAGTAATTACCAGTGGCGGAAAACAGTACAAAGTGAGCGAAGGCTCGGTCTTAAAAGTTGAAAAACTGGATGCCGCAGCCGGGGATCGTTTGAGCATTGACCAGGTGCTCATGGTGAGTGATGAGAATGGCAGTGTGAAAGTCGGCGACCCTCTGGTAAGCAATGCCCGGGTTGAAGTTGAGGTAATGGAACAGGGCAGAGATAAGAAGATTGTGGTCTTCAAGTACAAGAGAAGAAAGAACTACCGTAGAAAACAGGGGCATCGTCAACCCTTTACCAAAATTAAGGTAATAAAGATTGAAGCTTGATGATTGAGGTTTATATTGACTATCAGGGTGAGGATATAATATCTTTTCAGGTTCAAGGCCATGCCGGTTTTGCTCCTAAGGGGGAAGATATATATTGCGCCGGCATATCGGCAGTAGCCCAGACCGCTTTGTTGGGATTATTGAAAAATCTCGGCCGTAAACCGGAATATCGTATTGAGGACGGATGGCTTAAATGCCAGCTTCCCATCGGACTGAGCCGGGAAGAAATGGATAAAGCCCAGATAATTCTTTCTACCATGGAAGCCGGGATGCTTTCCATGCACGAGGCTTATGGTGATTTCATAAAACTTAAAGTGAGGAGGGCCTAAGATGTTTAGATTTGATTTACAGTTATTTGCTCATAAAAAGGGTGTCGGCAGTTCCAAGAACGGAAGAGACAGCCAATCCAAGCGCCTGGGAGTTAAGAGATACGATGGTCAGGTAGTTCGTGCCGGTAATATACTGGTAAGACAGCGGGGAACTAAAATCCACCCGGGCAACAATGTGATGATAGGCGGCGATGATACCCTGTTTGCCGTTGTCGATGGCAGAGTCAAATACGAGAGAAAAGGCAGAGACAAAAAGCAGGTCAGCGTATATCCGCTGAATGAAACCGTCAGCATGTAGCCCAAAAACTATATCAAAAGGGTAATCAGGGGGAAAGCGGAGCTTTCCCCTTTATCTTTACGACTTAAGCATATTATTAATGCGGCAAGAGTCTGGAGCTTTTCCGGGCTTTTTGTTATTATTAGGTAATGCAGGGGGGATACTGTGGAAACCAAAGGGGCAATAGATATTCTAAAAAGAGTAAGGCATGATTTTGGCAATTACCTGCAGGTCATTTTGGGATATATTGACCTGCAGCGGCCGGAACAGGCCAGAGATTACATATTGGGACTAGTTGAAGACCTGGCCTCGGAACGGATTGTTTTTGACAACCTGGAAGGGGAAGCGGCTCTGTATTTTTATCAGCAGCTTCTAATGGCGCGTGATTTGGGCATAATACTCAAATATAAAAAGCTTGGCCCCATTTCCTGGTCTGTTTTGCAGGGGAACAATGAACCTTTCAGCACCCTGGAGTCTTTATCCCGGAAGTTCCCGGTTATGGAGGATGATCAGGTGGTAGATCTTTCTCTTTATGACACCGGGGATGGAGTCAAGATGCTGTTTGAATGGCAGCAACCAGAACCAGGTCAATGGGAGCTATTTTTGAGGAGTTGAAACCATGTTTGTCGATCATGCCAAGATATATGTGCGGGGTGGGGATGGCGGAAACGGGATAGTGGCCTTCCGCCGGGAAAAATACGTGCCCCTGGGCGGTCCTTCCGGCGGCGACGGCGGCCGGGGAGGCAGCGTTATTTTTATTGCCGATGAGGGGCTCACTACCCTGATGGATTTCAAGTACCGACACCATTTCAAGGCGGTACGGGGAGCTCACGGCCAGGGCAAGAATATGCACGGCGCCGGGGGCCAGGATCTGCTGGTAAAAGTGCCGGTAGGTACAGTAATTAAAGATGACGATAATGGCCGGGTGATAGCCGACCTCACCGAACACGGGCAGGAAGCGGTAGTGGCCCGGGGTGGGCGTGGAGGCCGTGGAAATGCACGTTTTGCCACTGCCACTAATAAGGCCCCTTCCGTATCGGAAAACGGAGAACCGGGGGAGGAGAAGTGGATCCGGATGGAGTTGAAGCTGCTGGCTGATGTTGGCCTGGTGGGCTTTCCCAACGCAGGCAAATCCACTTTGATTGCGCGGATTTCTGCAGCCCGGCCTAAGATAGCGGATTACCCCTTTACTACTCTGGTACCGAATCTGGGTGTGGTAATAACCAAAAACAAAGAATCATTTGTAGTAGCCGATATACCAGGCTTGATTGCCGGCGCCCACCAGGGGTCGGGGCTGGGCCATGAATTCCTGCGTCATATTGAGAGAACCCGGGTACTGATCTTTGTCCTGGATACCGCTCAGACCGAAGGGCGTGATGTGTTGCAGGATTATCAGGTATTACGCGAGGAATTGGAGCTTTACCGGCCTGATTTAAAGGAAAGGCCTTACCTGATTGCAGCCAATAAGATGGATGTACCGGAGGCCCAGGAGAACTATGAGCGTTTGCAGGCGGAATTTGGTGATCAGGTATATGCCATTTCGGCAGTTTCCGGTCTGGGCGTCGAGGCACTGGTTGAAGAGACCTTCCGGCTGTTGCAGGCCCTACCCCGGGATATGCTTATCAGCGGTGAAGAGCCTGTAGTCCGTCGCTTTGAAGAAGAGGAACCGTTTATAATTGCCAATGTAAACGGTGTATTTGAAGTGAGGGGCAAGAGGATTGAAAAACTTATGGCCATGACCAATTTCAACACCGACGAAGGTTTGCAGCGATTCCAAAAGATAATTGAGAAGATGGGGCTGGAAGAAGCTCTGCGGGAAAAGGGTGTTAAAGCCGGGGATACCGTGAGAATCGCAGACCTGGAGTTTGAATACAACGAATAGGGTGGTATGATTGAGCAGCCGTGATGATTTAAAGCTTTGTCAGCGGGCAGTGGTTAAAATTGGAACCAGTACCCTTACATACGGTAATGGCCAGCTTAATTTACAGCGGATTGAGCGCCTGGTCAGAGAAATGGCCGATTTGCATAACCGGGGCATAGAAGTTTTGCTGGTCAGTTCCGGAGCTATCGGTGTGGGCGCGAGCCGGATGGGATATAAGAAGATTCCTCGCACTATGCCGGAAAAACAGGCCCTGGCAGCAATAGGTCAGGGAGCTCTGGTGCAGCTCTATGAAAAATTATTTTCCGAATATAATAAAACGGTGGCTCAGGTGCTGTTGACCCGGGAAGATCTGGATGAACGTCTCCGCTACCTCAATGCCGCCAACGCTTTGCTGGCCATATTGGGACTGGGGGTGATCCCCATTATCAATGAGAACGATACGGTGGTAGTGGAGGAGATAAAGTTTGGGGATAATGATACCCTGTCGGCTCTGGTAGCCGGAATCGTGAATGCGGATTTATTGATCATTCTGTCTGATGTGGACGGCCTCTATGATTCTGACCCCAGAGCAAACCGGGACGCTCGTCTGCAGACTGAGGTTCAGGAAATTACCATGGCCATGGAGAATAACTCCAAAAGCCGGGGCAGCAGTTTTTCCAGCGGAGGGATGCTGACCAAGCTGAGAGCGGCCCGCATATGTATGGCCGCGGGCGTACCTATGGTTATTGCCAATAGTGATAATGATAACATTATCCGCCGTATTGTCGACGGTGAAGAAATTGGAACTCTGTTCATACCCCGGGAAGAGAAGCTGCAGGCACGCAAGAAATGGATAGCCTTCGGGACGGTAGCCCAGGGTTGGGTACTGGTTGATGCCGGAGCCGAAGCGGCACTGCTTAAGAAAGGGAAGAGCCTTCTGCCGTCCGGAGTGGTTGCGGTGGAAGGTGATTTCGAACGGGGTACGGTGGTTGCGGTTGCGACAGCAGCTGATAAACGGGAAATTGCTCGGGGAATGGTTAACTACAGCTCCGATGAAATAAGGCTGATTGCCGGCAAGAAAAGCTCGGAAATAGAAAAAATTCTGCAGGGCAAGGACTACGATGAGGTGATCCACCGCAATAATCTGTGGGTGGAGCACTAGAGGGGCAAAGGAGTGAGAAGGCATGCACAATAGTTTACAGACGGTGTTGCTGGAGCAGGGCAGAAGGGCACGAGCAGCGGCCCGTTATCTGGCTACGGCATCGACGACGGTTAAGAATGAGAGTCTGATGGCTATGGCTGACGACTTGGAGGCTCATATCCCGGAACTGTTGCAAGCTAACCGGATGGATCTGGACAATGGTAGTCGGCAGGGCCTTAGTTCAGCTTTGCTGGAGCGCTTGACCCTTAATGAAGCGCGGGTAAAGGATATGGCCCAAGGCTTGCGGGAAATCGTGGCCCTGCCGGACCCGATAGGAGAAGTGCTTTCCATGGGGCGGCGCCCCAATGGCTTGGAGATAGGCCGTGTCCGTACCCCCATAGGAGTCGTTGGTCTGATATATGAATCCCGTCCCAATGTAACTGCCGATGCGGCCGGACTATGCCTGAAAGCCGGCAATGCCATATTGCTGCGGGGGGGAGAAGAAGCCCTGGCTTCTAATCGGGCGATTGCCCGTATTATAGCCGGCGCGGCCACCCGCTGCGGTATTCCCGAGGGGGCCATCCAACTGGTGGATAGCGAGGAGCGGGAAGCGGCGGTGATCATGATGAAGATGAACGATTACCTGGATGTCTTGATCCCCCGGGGGGGCAAGGGACTGAAACAAGCGGTAATGGAAAATGCCACTGTGCCGTATATCATGACCGGAATGGGAAATTGCCATGTTTATGTGGATGAGTACGCCGATCTTGAAAAAGCCTGCGCTATCGTTTTAAATGCCAAGGTACAGCGGCCTTCAGTCTGCAATGCGGCCGAGACCCTGCTGGTCCATGCCGCTGTGGCCGGGGATTTCCTGCCTACCATGATTAAACAATTGGAGGCGGCGGGAGTGGAAATCAGAGCCTGCGAACGCAGCCGGGCCTTTGTCTCTCAGGTGAAGCCCGCTGTTCCCGAGGACTGGGATACGGAGTATCTGGATTTAATCCTGGCGGTTAAGATAGTTGATGATATTGAAGAAGCGATAGAGCACATTAATATTCATGGAACCGGCCATAGTGAAGCCATAGTAAGCCAGAACTACAGTAATGTCAGGCGTTTTATGACGGCGGTGGACGCAGCCGCAGTATATGCCAATGCTTCCACCCGTTTTACTGATGGCAATGTCTTTGGCTTCGGGGCTGAGATGGGCATCAGCACCCAAAAGCTTCACGCCCGCGGCCCCATGGGATTACGGGAACTGACCACCACTAAATTTATCGTTTACGGGGATGGGCATATACGGTAAAGGGGTGGATGTAAGAAGTGAAAGGTGCGGGGCGACAGTGATAGGGATACATCTCTAACCAAGCTTCTTGCAGCAGAAACGATATAGAAATGACAAAGCCCCGTTGCGTATACTGTATAGCAGCGGGGCTCGTAAGTCGGGTAACAACTTATGCCTCGTTAATCTTAAATCTCTCTACCATTTCCTGCAGACGTCCCGCCATCTCCGCTAAACGGGATGAAGTCTCACTGACCTCAATCATAGCCTGGCTGTTTTTCTCGGTTCCACGGGAAACCTCCTGGGCGCCGGTACTGCTCTGGGCTATGGTAGCCGCTACCGATTCTATGGCCCGATTGATTTCATTATAGGCATTGACTACATTATTCGTCAAATCACTTACTTTGCCGGTAGATTGTTCAAACATATCGGCATCGCTGGCGTATTGCTGACCGATCTGATTCATATTCTCCAATTCTTTAAGGGCAATATCGTCAATAAACTTGAGCAGTTCATTGGAGTTTTCCACCACGTTGGCGATAGCGGTTTGAACCTGGCCGGTAAGTTTATGAATACTGGAAACGGTCGCGGCAGACTGTTCAGCCAGCTTCCTGACCTCATCTGCTACTACGGCAAAACCTCTGCCCTGCTCACCGGCGCGAGCGGCTTCAATAGCTGCATTGAGAGCCAGCAGATTGGTCTGGTCAGCAATACCTCCAATATTGGCGGCCAGACTGGATATTTCATCCACAACCCGGGCTTCCTCTATGGCTGCAAGTAGTTTGGTTTCAATATTTCCATATATACTATGTGCAGACACTGTTGATTGCTGGGCCTTCTGTTGGATCCCCAGAGCCTTCTGCTCAATATCTTTGGCCTGGCTATTGCTATGTACCATTTCCCGATCCACTTCTTCGAGAGCCGCGCCAATTTCTTGTCCCGATGCAGTCATCTGCTCAGTGGCGGCAGACACTTCTTCCAATCCGGCGGCAACCTCCTCCGTGGCGGCGGATGCTCCCTGGGAGGTGGTTACAACATCTTCAGCTATCAGTGAAAGGTGTTGGCTGCTTTCATTTACTTCACGGGCAGTGACTAAAATATTTCCCAGCAGGGCGGATATGTTGCGAACCATTTCATCCAATCCCTGTACCATCATTCCCACTTCATCCCTGCGCTTCAGGAGATCTGCCGATACATTCCTGGTAAAGTCACCCTGCGCCATCTCTTTCATATGGAGTGCTGCGGCAGATAGGGGAGTGGCAATATTTCTCGCCAAAAAGAAGGCAATCCCGACAGCCAACAGTAATGCCAGCAAGGTTAAAACAATGATATTCATAGTAGACCGCGAATATACTGACCCTGCTTCTTTGACCAATTGCTGGGCATTTTGTTCATTATATTCTTCCAGTTTGTGGGTTGTGGTCACAATAATGTTTTTATCAACTATTCCTTCCACCAGGGCTTCGGCAGAATTTCGCTGATCGTCATCAATCAGCATAATATAATTGGAGATGTATTGAGAGTAAGTCGCGACGCCCTGTTTTAATCGTTGAACCTCTTCTTTTTCCTGGGCTGTGATGGCAAAAGTATCACTTTCATCCAGCATAGTTTGGATATCTGCCAGGTTCTTACTAATATTGGCTTTGATCTCTTTCCTCTTTTCATCAGTGGTGACTATACCGTACTTGAGTGCTTCGTCGCCAACTTTATTCATAGTTGCATTTACATTGGCAAGGTGCTGAGCTGGCGTAACGACCTGAGCATACATTTCTTCCGTTCCCTGCTGCACTTTTTGTATATCCCGCCAGTTTATAAAGCCAACAATGGCTATGAGTACGGCAAGGGCCAGGAAACCTGCAAAGAGTTTAGTCATCGTCCTGGTGTTGTTTAGGCTTATATCAGGTTTATGTAGCTTGATTCGTGGTTTGATGTTTAGTTTCACTATTACTTTTCCCCCTTGCAAATTGACTGCTATAGCTTAAGTAAGATGACCTCCCTTCAGTAAAGTCACTACAAATCAATTTACCCTTACAAGAATAGAGACTATTATCCTAATTAATACCACATATCATGGAATTATTCAAATTTAAAGGCAGGTGAATAATTCGCTTCTTAGATGCATATTCAGCGTTCCTGGCCTAATTCGGATTAACCCATTAATCTCTGGCATAAGTAACTGTTCCAATGAAAAAGGATCGGGAAACCGATCCTGCTGCTTTTTTGCCCATACTGAAAATATCTGATACTGACCTTAATAATTATAGACTATAACGGCCAATCCCGGCCATAGCTTATCGTTCTTCTGATCCATACCTCTTCCCGGGCAGGCAGCCGGCTGAAAAATTCCGGCTTTGCGGCACTCTCCAGGGCAAAACTTACCTGCAGTTCATGCCAAAACTGCTCCCGCTTTTCCTCATCCCTGAGGGTAAGGCCTTTTTCCTGCAGTAAGGCGGCGATGCGGTTGTTCAGTTCAATTTCGTAGTCGGTAAGCCGGGCAAAAAAATTTTTCCAGGGACGCAGCTTAGCCTCTTCTTCCCAGGCAATACCGGGACAGACAAAATGGCGGCACACTGATTCGCGCAGATTCTGGTCAAGCAGACAACCGCCGTCTCTATGGTGAAAATGACAGTTATAGCTGTTACCGTCAATACGGTTATTAACCGTTACCGAGGCATCTAAAACGGTTATGTTGTCTAAACTGAATATATGATCTATCAGCTCTGGCTTATGCCGCAGCAGGTAAGCCAGGTCGCTGGCATAAAACACCGGCGAATAAAAACCGCAGCAGCCCTTATCGTCCTGCCGGGGGCATTGGCGGCAGAGGTCCACCTCAATATAGCTGCGTAAGCCTTGGTTATGAAAAACGATTTTAATATCCTTATACATATTTTGACCTCATAAGCCATGATATTATCATTATAGAGGTTTTTTTTACCCTGGCAAAGCATAAATAAAGAGCTTGATGACGAGTACGTTGCGTTCTTATCCCGGTACGGGTATTATTTAAAGGTAGAGAATGACAACGGTCCGGTTCGGGTTTTTCTTTATTCATACAGACAACCAGATTTACTATTTTTAACCGGGCAGGTGGCATATGCAAAGATTTAATTCCTTGGGCATCATGGGCGGAACTTTTGACCCCGTGCATTACGGGCATCTGATAGCTGCCGAATATGCCCGTCATGAGTTTAAACTGGAACAGGTTGTTTTCATACCGGCTGCTCGTCCGCCCCATAAGGAGATAGAGCAGGTACTGGATAGCAATGACCGCTATGAGATGGTAAGAAGAGCTATTAAGGGCAATCCGGCATTCGCCATATCGGATCTGGAAATGAAGAGAACGGGTAAGTCTTACACCATTGATACCATCCGCTATTTCCTTCAAAAGTATCCCGAGAAGGCTCTCTTTTTTATTATGGGGGCCGACTCGCTGCTGACCATGGCGACCTGGAAAGAATATCAGACCCTGGCTCGGTTATGCCAATTTGTGGTGGTTACCCGGCCTGGCTATGTAATTGACCAAAGCGAACCGGTTCTTAAGCAACTGCCATCAGTACTATGGAAGAATGTACATTTCCTACCCATCCCGGCGCTGGATATTTCCTCCAGCGATATCAGGGAAAGGGTGGCTGCCGGCCGGCCGATCAAGTATCTCCTGCCGGCCGATGTGGAACAATACATTGTGGAAACTGGTCTCTACCGAGGCCAGGGAGGAGCGACATGATGTTAAGCGAACAGGAAGCATTAGTTGTTATCAGTACCCGCTTGTCCTCCAGGCGTTATAACCATTCCCTGCAAGTGGCCCAGGTGGCTCGGGAAATGGCCGGGCATTATGGTGCTGATCCGGACAAAGCTTATATCACCGGGTTATTACATGATTATGCCAAGGGGATGCCTGCGCCCGAGCTCCTGAAAATCGCTGTTGCCCATAATCTGCTGGAGGATGAGGTGGACAGCCTGGTCCCTGACCTGCTGCATGCTCCGGTGGGCGCTTTTTTATTGCGGTCGGAACTGGCAATTGATGATGAGGAAGTGCTGCAGGCAGTAAAAAGGCATACCCTGGGCGCTCTCCGGATGAGTGATCTGGACAAAATAATCTATCTGGCCGACATGATTGAGCCGGGGCGCGATTTCCCGGGGCTGGAGCGGCTGAAATGCCTGGCCTGGCGCGATCTTGACGAGGGAATGCTCTTTGGGCTAGAATCTACAATAAAATACTGCCTGGATGAGCATAGGATCCTGCACCCTTTGACGGTCAGAGTAAGAAATTATTTTCTGCAAGAGGTAAAGTTTATTGGTTGTTAGATGCCTATTAATATTTCTAGGAGGGCTGTAGTTGGTAGAAGATGAAAAATTAGCGCAAATGATTGCCGACGCCTGTTTGGAAGAAAAGGCTTTTGACGTTCTTATTCTTGACGTAAGGGAACTTACGGTCATAGCTGATTACTTTGTACTGGCCAGCGGCCGCAATGCTATACAGGTGAAGAGTATAGTTGAAAACGTGGAAAAAAAGCTGCTGGCAGACGATATTAAACTGTTACGGCGGGAAGGACAGCAGCAAGGGCTATGGGCAGTGCTGGACTATAATGCCGTACTGCTGCATGTTTTTCGTCAGCAGGAAAGAGAGCATTACAATCTGGAAAACCTCTGGGCCGATGCTCGCCAGGTACCGCTGGAGAACAGCATCTTATAACCGGGCGTAAGTAAATAGACTTAACCTGGAGTTGATTCTGCTCCCAAAAGTTTCTCTGCTTCATCTGAAGGCTCCTGCATATATGCAGCCCAATCAGGTTTTCGCAGAGAAATCAGAGTTCTCTATGCAGATTTTCCCGCTCCCACTGCAGCATGTTGAGCTTGGTCTGCACGCCGCCGGGGGAGGTGAAGCCGCCGGGACCGTTGCTGGCTACTACCCGGTGGCAGGGGATGATCAAAGGAAGAGGATTGCGCTTCATGACCTGACCTACCGCCCGGGCTGCTCCAGGTTTCCCTATGGCCCGGGCTACTTCGGCATAGGTCATAATTTGTCCGTAGGGTATGGTGTGAACCAGCTCCATTACCTGACGGCTAAAGCAAGGAAAGGCCTCAAGGTTAAGTTCTGCTCCCCAGTACTCAATTACCGCCCCTTCATAATAGGCTCGGAATTGATTTATTACCGGGTGAGAATTATCATGCTCTGCAATCAGCCGGTTCGGGAGTCCGGTTGATTCTATACGGCGATCTAAATCAGCTCGGGGGATAGGCAGCACGGAAGCGCTTATGGCTCCTTTTTCGCCTAAGATAGCCGCCCATCCCCGGGAAGTAAGGAATATATGCCAATTCATGCCGCATACCTCATTTAACCACAATATTAACCAGTTTTTCGGGGACCACTATAGTCTTTACTATTTTCTTATCCTGGGTCAGCTGTTTGATTTTATCGCTGGCCAGGGCGATTTGGCGCAGCTGTTCCTCCGTAAGACCGGCCGGGACCGTAATCCGGTCTCTCACCTTGCCGGATATCTGCACCACGATTTCCACTTCGTCCTGCAGCAGGGCCGCAGGGTCATGAACCGGCCAGGGCTGCAGACAGACACTTTCCTTATTACCCGACAGCTGCCACAGTTCTTCGCAGATATGCGGCGAAAAGGGGCTCAGCAGCAGCAGCAAGGTATTTATAGCTTCTTTTACCACCGGCAGATCCTGTTCCTCGTTGTCGCTGTAGCTGCCCAGGGCATTGGAAAGTTCCATGATAGCGCTTATCGCAGTATTAAAATTAAAGCGTCCGGCAATATCCTCAGTTACCTTTTTGATACTGGTATGGGTTCTGAAGCGCAGCTTGCGGGCTTCATCATCAAGCTCCGCGAAGCTGGCCGGAATATTTACCTGACTGATGGTATCCGCATAGGCAGTGACCAAACGCCATACCCGGTTAAGGAAGCGATAGCATCCTTCCACTCCCTGATCGCTCCACTCCAGGTCCCTTTCCGGGGGAGAGGCGAAAAGGATGAAGAGACGGGCGGTGTCAGCTCCGTAGGTATTTATTATATCCTCCGGGCTCACCACATTGCCCTTGGATTTGGACATCTTGGCCCCATCCTTTAAGACCATTCCCTGGGTCAGCAGGTTGGTGAAGGGCTCCTCACAGGAAAGCATATTGATGTCATAAAGGAACTTGGTAAAGAAGCGGGCATACATCAGATGCAGGATGGCGTGTTCCACCCCCCCGATGTACTGATCTACCGGCATCCAGTAATCTACCGCCTCCCGGCTGAAAGGGATCTCGCTTTCCTGCGGGCTGCAGTAGCGGTCGAAATACCAGGAGGAACAAACAAAGGTGTCCATAGTATCAGTTTCGCGCCGGGCCTCTTTACCGCAACGGGGACAACTGGTTTTATAGAAATTTTCCACATAGCTTAAAGGCGATTCCCCATAAGGCTTAAATTCCACATCTTCGGGGAGCATTACCGGCAGGTCTTTCTCCGCTACCGGAACTATGCCGCAGTCCTGGCAATAGACGATAGGAATAGGTGCTCCCCAGTAGCGCTGCCTGGATATGAGCCAATCGCGCAGGCGGTAATTTACCGTTCTCTGACCGATACCGTGTTTCTCCATATAGGCGATGATTCGTTTCTGGCCTTCAGCAACATCAAGCCCGTTAAAATCACCCGAGTTGACCATTACGCCTTCACCGGCATAGGCCTCTGCCATTTCTTCTCCCCGGGCCGGAGAATCAGGACTTTTAATCACAACCCTAATAGGGATATTATATTTGCGGGCAAAATCAAAGTCACGCTGGTCATGGGCCGGAACCGCCATAATGGCTCCGGTACCGTAGTCCATCAAAACATAATTGGCAATCCAGATGGGGACCTTTTCTCCATTCAGGGGATTAATAGCGTAAGCGCCGGTAAATACCCCTTCTTTTTCGGCATCGCTGGCAGTGCGGGCCATGTCGCTGGTCGCTTTCATTTTCCGGATGAAGGCTTTAACCTGTGCTTCCTGTGCTTTTCCGGCAGCAAGCTTTTCCACCAGGGGATGTTCCGGGGCCAGAACCATGTAGGTAACCCCAAAAACCGTGTCCGGACGGGTGGTAAATACGCTCAGAGTTTCTGCTCTGCCTTCTATCGCCAGGGAAAACTGGCAGCCTTCACTGCGGCCTATCCAGTTGCGCTGCATGGTTTTAACCTTCTCCGGCCAGCCCGGCAGTTTATCCAGGTCATCCAGCAGACGCTGAGCGTAGGCGGTAGTTTTGAAAAACCATTGTTCCAGCTGCTTTTTCTCCACCATACTGTCACAGCGCTCACAGCAGCCTTCCACTACTTGTTCGTTGGCCAGAACCGTCTGGCAGGAAGGACACCAGTTGACGGCTGATCTTTTCTTATAGGCCAGATTATTCTCGAAAAGTTTAAGGAACATCCATTGGGTAAATTTGTAGTAATCAGGTTTGCAGGTAGTCACTTCCCGATCCCAATCGTAACTGATACCCATAGTTTTCAGCTGGCTCTTCATATTTTCAATATTGGCGTAGGTCCAGCGGGCGGGATGAACAGCGTTGCGGATAGCGGCGTTTTCCGCCGGCAGGCCGAACGCATCCCAACCCATCGGGTGCAGCACATTGTAGCCATTCATAGTCTTAAAGCGGGCTACCACATCACCGATGGCGTAATTGCGGACATGCCCCATGTGCAGATGCCCGGAGGGATAGGGGAACATCTCCAGGTTATAGTACTTGGGCTTGTTCTTATCTTCATATACCTTGAAAAAGTTATTATCTTCCCAGGTTTTTTGCCATTTGGCCTCAATGGTTCGAAAATCATAGCGCCTGTCCATAAAGCTCCTCCTTATATAATATAAAACAGAAAAGCAAAAGCCCTCATCCCGGAAGGGACGAGAGCCTGACTATCCCGTGGTACCACCCTTATTGACAGATATAATAATGGTGGAGCTAGTGGGATTCGAACCCACGACCTCTTGAATGCCATTCAAGCGCGCTCCCAACTGCGCCATAGCCCCACATATCTATCCACTCGAAAACGATAACGGATTTACCGTTGCAGGTTACATATCACCTGCAAGGCTCCCCGGCGAGTTCAACTGACTTTTGCCATCTTGCACCAACCGACGGCTCTCTGCCCTTTGTCGGTTTACTACTCCGGTTCCCGGCCCATCGCTATTCAATTAGCACATTAGCAATTATAAGGGAATAAAAATGCAAAGTCAATAAAAACTAAGCGTTTTCCTGCTCATTTAAAGCGCTCCGCAATTCCTGGAGCCTATCTTCGGCCTGGCGGTTGAGATTGTTATTGCCGCCTTTGTGCACGATGCTGTTGCGAAAATGTTTAAGGGCTTCTTCCTTTTGCCCCAGCCGCAGGCTTAATTCGCCCAGCAACAGGGTCAGGCGCTGGTCCTGTTCCACCGAAGTATTGCGCCGGGCATTGAAATAGGAGTCACTGTAGGCCTCCAGCGCTTTTTGGCTGGTAAGGGCGTACATTTCATCATCCTGGACGTCACTGTAGAGCCAGGAAAGGCGCAGCCAGATTTTGGCCGTTTTGCTGGGATCAACTTTTCCAACCTGCAGGGTCTGTAAAATCATATAATAGGCAGTGAAAACCTCATCTATCCTGCGGGGGGAACTGAAATCCGCCTTTACTTTAGTCTTAAGCTCCCGGCCCTGTTCCATTATCTTTTGTTTTAAAGCGTCACTTACCTGTTTGAATTCAAAATTAAAATTGGCATAGTAACAATGAGGGCATATCCAGGGCGCATACCATAAAGGATCAAAATCGTAAAAATGCTGGCGCAGATCGTTGTCGATCTTATCCAATCTCAATTTGGAGGAGCGCATCATTTTTACCGGGAACTTTTGTTCGCAGACCGGGCACAGGGTTTCACTGTCAAAAAGGTAAGTGCCGTGGGCCTCCGGCGCGGTTACCCCATAAGACTTATGCCCCGGGGGATAGATGGCGCTGTCCAGCGGTAAGGAGGCAGAACTGCCGACGACACTATCACCAGGAGCATCTTCCTCCGGTTTAGACCCCTGCTTGAGAAAACTGAGCTCCTCGTTCTGCTGGCGCAGGCGGTTGCTCATGCCTTTCATAATACGGAAAGCCAGGCTGGGCTGCTGGGCTATTACCTGCTCAAAGTTGCTTTCATCAATCACCAGGCAAACCGTATCCTCCAATGCCGTAATAGCCGCACTGCGCGGCATGCCTTCCAGCAGTGACATCTCGCCGAAAAAGTCGCCGTCTTTTAAAGTCGCTACCTGTAAAGGAGAACCGTCAAGGGAGTTAATGAATACCCCCACGGTTCCTTTCAAAATAATGAACATCTCGTGGCCGGGATCGCCCCAATGAAAAAATATCTCATCCGCCCCATATTTACGGACCCCGGCCAGGCGGGCCAAAGCGGCTATATCAACCATGTTTATCCTCCTTTGCATGCACTTATTTTCTTTTCTCTACGGCGCCGGGATTGTCCTGCTAAATCAAAGAAGAGATGCGAAAAAATATAATCACCCTGGTTTCAACAATTGTGGAGGAAAATGGAATGTAATGGCGAATAAAGTTACAGGGGGGCGTAGACATGAGCATGGACAAGCGCTGGCTGGCGGCAGCGGTATTTGCTTTATTGATCGTTTTCAGTGCCGGGGTCAAGTATTCTGACTTTAAGCATGATAAGCAGGAGCCAGAGGATATCATTTTGCAGTCTGATATTACCCGGGATGAGTCTGAAACGGTGGAGGAAGAAAATAAGGCTATTGAGGTTTACGTTACCGGGGCGGTAAAGAACCCCGGGGTATATCGGCTAAAAGAAGGGGATAGAGTGCATCAGGCAGTGGAACTGGCGGGAGGTGTTCTGGAGGAAGCTGAGACCAGGTATCTGGAAATGGCCCGCCCGCTGATTGACGGCGAGACTATTCCAATACCAGGCCAGGGGGAAGTGCCGGAAATACCGGTTGCTCCCGGCACCTCCGGCAACCCAACCGGTTCCGGCCGGGCTGCCGGAGGCCGGATCAATATAAACACCGCCTCCGCCCAGGAAATGGCTGACAGTCTGGATGGTATCGGTCCCGCCCTGGGCCAGAGAATAGTTGATTACCGCGATAGCAACGGCAGGTTCAAAGATATAGAGGAAATCAAGAATGTCAGCGGCATAGGGGACAAAAGATTCGAAGCCCTCAAGGACCAGATAACTGTTCGCTGAAATCCCTGGCGGTGAGGAGAATAAGGGGCAAGGAATGGGGAATGAGGGTGAGAAATGAAGTTGTTTTATAGTTCCCGCGGGTTCCGCGTCTGAGCAGGGCTGAAATATGTTGCCTTTATGGTTTTTGATATTCATATTTTTCTCCATAGCAATATTGCTGGCCCACTATCATTGGTGGCTGCCGGCCTTTCTTTTAACCGGAGCTTTACTGTTGGCCGGGCTTTACCGAGCTAAATATTCCCGGGAAGCTTATATTGGCGCGGCGGTGCTCATGGCCGGGGTTTGCTATTTTATTATTTTAACCCCGGCGACGCCGGGAGACCTGCCGGTGTTGGATCAGTTGGAGATCAATGGTGTAGTTAAAGACTATCCCCGCCATGATGGTCAAAAAACTGATTTTACCCTGGCTACTGACAGCGAAACCCGATATCGCCGCCATATCAAAGTTTACTGCAATTTCCCGGCTGCTGTGCAGAAGGGCGATGAAGTGCGGCTGCAGGGGGCCTTGAAGCCTCCTGCCCAGGCCGGCAACCCTGGGGAATTTGACTATCGCCGCTATCTGGAACAGAATGGCATCTATTATCTTCTCTCGGTCCAAGATGAAAAAGATCTTCAGATCAGGGCCCGGGCCGGTTATATCCAGGGGCTGGTAAATTCCTATCGCCTCCATAGCCAGAACCTGATAAAAGAGGTTTTGCCGCCTGATGATGCGTCTATCATGCTGGGGATGCTGCTGGGCATTATTGAAGGCATTGACCGGGGCGAATATGCCGACTATCAGAAGACCGGGATTGTCCATATCTTTTCTGTATCCGGCCTGCATGTGGGCTTCCTGCTGGTTCTTTGCGCCTGGGCCGGTTCCCTATTGGGGCTGTCGCGCAGGGCCCGGATGGGGTCAAGCCTGATTCTGCTGCTGCTCTATGCCGCCCTTACCGGTTGGCCGGTCCCGGTAATCCGCTCGGTTATTATGGGCGGACTGGGCTTAATCGCCTACTACAGCGGGCGGGAGAATCAGCTTATCAACACTCTGGGTCTGGCCGGCATAGTGATCCTGATTATAAATCCCTTTGCCCTACTGCAGATTTCTTTTCAGCTGTCATTTGCTGCCGCCTGGGGATTGGTTTACCTTTTTCCTCTGCTGAAGCGCAGAATAAACTACAATAACCGCTGGGGAGACCTGCTGCTGGTACCTATTTGCGCCCAATTGGCGGTACTGCCTCTTACCGCCTGCCATTTCAACCTCTTCAGCCCCCTGGCCCTGCTGGCCAATATCCCGGTAACCTATCTTTCCGGAGGAGCGGTTATACTAGGATTTTTAACCCTGCTGGGCGGCGGCCTGGCGCCTTTTATAAGTTCCTGTTTCCTGTATCCGGCAGGCTTGTGCATAGACTTGATCCGGGCCGTCAATCAGCTGGTGGTCAGCATCCCGGGGTCTTATCTGCGGGCGGCGACTCCGGGGATAGCTTGGATAGTGCTTTATTATGCCGGAATAATGCTGCTGGTTTACGGGTTGGGTCATGTCCGGGAGCAGAAACAGGCGGCGGTATGGACCGGCTGCGGTGCAGGCATGGCGCTGGTTTTTATCCTTATCCTCTGTTTGCCGGGGAGTGCTTATAATCGCGGCCAGGTGGAACTGAGCTTTATTGACGTGGGCCAGGGGGACAGCATTCTGCTTAAAACCCCCCAGGGTAAATTTATATTGATTGACGGCGGGGGCAGTGATTTTACCGACCCCGGTTCCCGCAAGGTTCTGCCTTATCTCTATCACCGGGGGGTACGCGAATTATTCCTGGCGGTCAACACTCATCCGGATACGGACCATCTGCAGGGATTGGAAACGGTGTTGCAGGAGATGCCGGTACGGTATTTTGCCGTGCCGGATAATCTGGCCACAGCCGAAGAGTATCAAGGCTTGAGTCGGGGTATGACCGGTAAAAAGACATCTTTTATCTCCCTGGCGGCAGGAGATGCAATCAACACCGGGGAAGACCTGCAGATAGAGGTTCTGCATCCTCCGCCGCAATTTGCGGCTGATAATGCCAATGACCAATCTTTGGTGCTGCGCATCGGCTGGGGCGGTTTTTCCGCTCTCCTGACCGGGGATATAGGCATTGAGCCTATGCAGGAGTTAGTAAAGAAGCAACAGCTGGATCCGGTTACAATCTTGAAAATCCCTCATCATGGCAGCAAAAATTCATTGTTAGTGCCTTTTTACCAGGAAACCAGACCGGAGTGGGCCGTTGTCAGCGCCGGGAAGAATAATCTGTTCGGGCATCCCCACCATTCCATACTGGAAGCATTGGAGGAAGAAAGGATCAGGATTCTCAGGACCGACCGCGACGGAGCGGTTATATTCCATAGCGACGGCCAAAAGATAAGGCTGACAACAGGCCCGGGCAAGCTCAAGCTGCTGTACCCGGTCTATCAATAAACACGGTCCGGCAGTTCAGCGCAGCCCGGCACGCCGGCAAACTCTTTGCAGCGAGGTCTCGGTTGCGACTTTCACGCTCTCCTCGTCAATGCTTAACAGGTGACCGTCCTGCATGAGCAGACGGCCGTCGACTATCGTGGCCGTGACATCACTGGCTTGGGCCTGGTAAACCAATTGGGAATAGACATCGGCAGCATTCCGGGGCCGGGTATGCCAGCCATCCAGGCTGATGAGAACCATATCCGCCTTTTTGCCTTCTTCCAGGCTGCCGATTTCATTTTCCCATCCCATGGCCCGGGCTCCACCCAAGGTGGCCATTTCCACTACGGTCAGGGCGGGCATGGCGCGGGGGCCGTGGAAAGGCTTCTGGATAAGGGCGGCCAGGCGCATTTCCATAAACATGCTGAGGTTGTTGTTGCAGGGCGCCCCATCGGCCCCCAATGAAACCCGGGTCCCCATTTGGAGCAGGGGCGGAATAGGGGCGATCCCGGAGCCCAGTTTCAAATTGCTGCCCGGACAGTGGGCCAGGTTGACCTCATTTTGCGCCAGTATTTCCATTTCATCTTTATCTATATGGATACAATGGGCCAGAATGAGGTTTTTATTACAGAGCCCCAGACTATCCAGATAAATCACATTGCGCATACCCCGCTCTTTTTCCACCAGTTCTATTTCCCCCCGGTTTTCCGAGGCATGGCTGTGTACCGGTATATGGTACTGCCGGGCCAGTGAAGCTGCCTGCCGCAGCAGGTTGTCACTGCAGGATACGGCAAAACGGGGGCACAGGGCATAACGAATACGCCCCCGGTCATAATTATTCCAGCGCTGGAAGAGCTGCAGGCTCTCGTCCAAGGCCCGGTCAGTAGAATCCAACAGCGGTAATGGCACTTCATTGCCGTGATCCATCAGGCACTTGCCCCCCAGATAGCGGATTCCGGCCTGTTTAACGGCGGTAAAAACCGATTCGGTATGTTTTACGGTGGCCATATCAATGATAGAGGTAGTGCCCCCCCGCAATAGTTCGGCACAACCCAAAAGGGAAGAATAGTAGAGGGATTCCTCATCATGACTGGCTTCCAGGGGCCAGATGCGCTGCTGCAGCCAGTCCAGCAATTCCAAATCATCGGCCATGCCCCGGAAAAGTACCTGGCAGAGATGGACGTGGCTCTGCACGAATCCGGGCAGCAGCAGTTGGTTGCGGGCGTCTATAACTATATCGGCGGCGCTGGTATCCAGATGGCCTATGCGGCTTATGCGGTCATTTTCTATGAAAAGATCTCCGCTTAGAATATCCCGATTCGGGTTCATGGTAACTATAGTGGCATTTTTTATGAGTATGGACATATAAGCCCTTCCTTTCTCACACCTTTAAACGGCATAAGATATTTTATTGAGGCATAAATATCAAACAGGGGTGCGGCGCCGAATTGTAGTCAAATTTCATTATTATTATGACATAAAAAATGGGCTCATGCACAACCGGCCAATTTATAGGGAGCATTCCTGTAATGCTTAAGGAAGGTCTTTGAAAAAAGAGACGCCCATCA
>ENA-UOOK01000483-UOOK01000483.1-fermentation-metagenome-genome-assembly--contig:-NODE-483-length-52383-cov-32.795291_pt1 | contig 52383 bp, 47 predicted proteins | sample MGYA00245777_ERZ724023 | MGnify/ENA primary metagenome ERZ724023 (study PRJEB28704, sample SAMN03018312) | fermentation metagenome | biome: anthropogenic terrestrial biome; feature: soil; material...
CTATTAGAAGAAGCGTTCACACCGCTTGGTGATAAAGAAGAGTTAGCTGAACTCGAAGAAAACTTATTAGGTAGTGATGCGGAACTTTTAGAGAAAATCGTTGATTTAGAAATCGAAAACAGAAAATTAAAAGACTTATTAAAAGAATCTAAGTCCTTGGCTGTTAAAGAAGAGGATGAAACACCAAATTCAAGTGTACACCATGTTCATGAACATCATCATTATCATCATTATACTGATGAAGATACCCATGAATGTCATTGTCATGAAGACCACGATCACGACCATCATCATCCTCATGAACATGAGCAGGAAAATGATAGTCACTTAGCGGATTTAAGTGATCAAGAACCGGTTATTTTATTTCCATTTAAAACAACTGTAACGCAAAAACAATTTTTACAAATTAAAGAAATCGAAGCAAAGAATATTAAGAATAGAAAACGAAAACTTAGTAAACTAGAACCAGTTCCGGTATCGTTTATAGATTCTGAATAAAAAAAAGGATGTGTATCATGGGACAAAAATATACCCCTATGATGGAACAATATCTTGAAATTAAAAAGGACTATGCGGACAGCTTAGTCTTTTTTAGATTAGGCGATTTTTATGAACTCTTTTTTGATGACGCTATTACCGCGTCTAAAGAATTAGAAATTGCCTTAACGGCTCGAGATGCTGGCGCAAAGGATAGAGTTCCGATGTGTGGTGTGCCTTATCATAGTGTCATGCCTTATATCCAAAAAGTGATTAATAAAGGTTATAAAGTCGCCATTGTTGAACAAGTCACTGAACCTGGAAACGGATTAGTGGAACGAAAAGTGGTTAAACTGATTACGCCTGGGATGATTGTTGATGATGGTATCCTTGATCAAAAGACGTCTAATTATATTGGTGGTATTTCTCAAGAAAGACTATTCTTTTCCTTAAGTTACGCAGATATTTCCACAGGTGAGATTTATTTAACCAACCCTTTGAGTGAAACCCAATTATATAAAGAAATCGAAAAACTAAATTTAAAAGAAGTTGTGCTAACATCTGATTTAGGTCATGTTGAAAAGAAATTAAAAGGCTTAGTTTTGGTGTCAATTCATGATACTCTAGTCGAAAACCATCCGCTTTTAGATAATTTGGATGGCATTAAGAAGCGGTCAGTAGGGTTATTATTAGGGTATCTATCAAAAATAGAAGTCAGAATGTTAGATGCTTTTACAACCCTAAAAATTTCACAAGAACAGACCCATTTAAAACTCGATAAAAATAGTATCTCGGCATTAGAATTAACGAGTTCTAATCATCCGAAAGATCATAGTTTATTTAAACTTTTAGATAAAAATCAAACGGCAATGGGCTCAAGATTACTTAAAAATCAAATTGAAAATCCATTAACAGATATAAACCAAATTAATGAACGATTAAATTATGTTGAAGCTTTAAATCAAAATTATAATCAGCGGATTAATTTAACCGAAGCATTTAAAGGTGTCTATGACTTAAAAAGAATTACTTCTCGAATTGCCAGTTTAAATAGTAGCCCCAAAGATTTATCACAGTTAAAACTAACCTTAAGTAAGATACCCTATATTATCGAAGCCCTTTTGGCATATCATAGTGACAATTTAACAAAATACGCTCAAGAAATTAATCCGCATACCTTGTTATTTGAGACATTAGATAAAGCGGTTGTTAATGACCCGCCTTTAATAATCAAAGACGGTGGGATCTTTAAAAAAGGGTATCACGCAGAACTAGATGAACTAAGAGATGCGGAAAAACATGGTAAAAAATGGATTGCGACGTTTGAATCAGAAGAGCGTGAAAAAACCGGAATTAAAAATTTAAAGGTTGGATTTAATCGCGTTTTTGGCTATTATATTGAAATCACCAAAGGTAATTTAAACTTAGTCAAAGATGAGTTTGGGTACATCAGGAAACAAACCCTTGTTAACTCTGAAAGATTTATCAATGAAGCCTTAAAAGAAAAAGAAGCATTAATCTTGAACGCTTCTGAAAGAAGTATTGAATTAGAATATGAATTATTTATTGAATTAAGAGAATTAGTTTCAAACTATGCGAACTCTTTACAAATTTTGGCGGATAAAATAGCTTTTTTAGATATGATGTTAGCCTTTAGTATCATAGCGACTGAAAATCATTATGTAAGACCGCTTTTAAGAGAAGACAAAGAGGTTTATATTGAAGGCGGAAGACATCCGATGGTAGAACACTTTAATAATACGCCCTTTATTGAAAATGATATCTCCATTATTGAAGGTGGGATACTTTTAATTACCGGTCCAAATATGAGTGGTAAATCGACCTATATGAGAATGTTTGCGATTATTGTTGTGATGGCTCAAATTGGGTCCTTTGTTCCCGCGAAAATAGCAAAATTACCTATTTATGATGGAATTTATACTAGAATTGGGGCTCAAGATGACCTTACCAGTGGTCAATCCACTTTTATGGTGGAGATGACTGAAACCAATGAAGCACTTAGAAGTGCAACAGCAAATTCACTTTTAATTTTTGATGAAATTGGTCGCGGTACCGCAACTTATGATGGAATGGCACTAGCCCAAGGAATTATCGAATTTGTTCATGAAAAGGTGAAAGCAGTGATGATGTTTTCAACCCATTACCACGAACTCACTCAACTAGAAGCCGCCTTAAAACGCTTAAAGAATATTCATGTATCTGCGGTTTTAGATAAAGGTTCTTTAGTCTTTATGCATAAAGTTAAAGAAGGTCCAACGGATAAATCTTACGGGATCAATGTCGCTGCGCTCGCAAAATTGCCTAAACCACTAATTAATCGAAGCCAAATGATTCTCGACCACTTAGAAGTGGATAAGAAAAAGGAAATGGATTTAAATATATTTAATTTTGAAGAGGATGAAGCAGCACCGATTGTTGATCATGCAAATGCCTTTGTGGCGAATAAGATTAAAGAATTGGATATTGATTCTTTAACGCCAATAGAAGCGTTATTGTTGTTAAAAAAATACCAGGATGAATTAAAGTAGGGATAATATGATTGTTAGATTAGATGAACGTATTAGCAATATGATTGCTGCTGGTGAGGTTGTGACAAGACCTGCTAGTGCATTAAAAGAAATCATCGAAAATGCGATTGATGCTGGTGCGACAAAAATTGATATTGATATACTGGACAGTGGCTTAAAAGAAATAAAAGTTACGGATAATGGTATTGGTATGGATTTAAGTGATCTAAAGAAAAGTTTTGAAAGACATGCCACCAGTAAAATCAGAACCGAATATGACTTAGCACATATTTTTACGCTTGGATTTAGAGGCGAAGCCATTCCAGCGATTGCCAGTGTCTCTAAAATGACCATTAAGTCAAAAAAAGAAAACCTTGATGGTAATTTGGTTACTTATGAGGGGGGGCGTTTTGTTGAGGCAAAACCAGCTGCTTTGAACCAAGGGACCATGGTCATTATCAACGACCTATTCTACAATGTTCCCGCAAGATTAAAATACATTAAGAGTCCACAGACGGAACTCGCCAATATCATGGAGGTTTGTGATTCATTTATACTATCAAACCCTAAGATCGCTTTTAAAGTAACTCATGAAGGGAATGTTTTAAGACAATCTTTTGGACATGAATCTTATAGTGAACTCTTTAAAATTGTTTTTGGTGGATCTGCTGCCAATAATTTACTAACGACGAGTATCCATCAAGACCAAATTGAAATTACCGCTTACTTGGGGAGTCCTGATTATACGAAATCTCGAAAAAACGATATCATTATTATCTTAAACGGAAGAACGATCAAGAATTTTTTATTATCGAATGCGGTTGTTGAAGGCTATCATACAAGATTAATGACCAACAGATATCCGGTCGCAGTCGTGGACATTAAAATGGATATTTCATTGGTGGATGTTAACGTCCATCCCCAAAAAAGAGAAGTTAAAATTCAAAATGAATATCAACTAGCCGCCATGATTCGTAATTTGATTAGAGAATCATTTTCGAAATCAACCAAGAATGTTTCAACAGAAATTTCAAGTTATCAACAAATTAGTGGGTTTGATTATTTGATTAATGAGTTAGAACTAGATTATAAGGAAAATAAAACAAAAATTTATCAAAAAAGTAGTGAAAAGCTTCCCCCAATGGATTATATTGGGCAGTTTAGTGGGACCTATTTACTATTTCAAAATGAATTGGGCTTATATTTAATTGACCAACATGCGGCTGCCGAACGAATTCGATATGAAATATATTATGATAAACTCGGAACTAAAAGTCCGGTTAAGTCCTTACTGATTCCAGAATTATTTGAATTTAGACCGACTGAAGAAACTTTAATTAAGGAAAACTCAGAAGCGCTAACCAATATCGGAATAACTTTTGAAGCAGCTGGTCATGAAGGGTTATTTTTAAAGAGTTTACCAATATGGTTAGAAGATGAAGACATTCATGATTTTATCCAAGCTATTCTTATCTCACTTGAACAATATAAAAAACTAGATTTAAAAGACTTAAGAGATAATTTGTCTAAATCTATTGCTTGTAAAGGGGCAATCAAAGCCAATAAGGCTTTAAACAACCATGAAATACAGCACTTAATTGAATCTTTAAGAGAAACCCAAAACCCCTATTATTGTCCCCATGGAAGACCTGTGATAGTTTATTTTTCTAACAGTCATATTGAACATTTATTTAAGAGAATTGTATGAAAAAAGTAGTGGCGATTATTGGACCAACAGCGGTTGGAAAAACAAAATTATCAATAGACATTGCCTTAAAATATCATAATGAGATCATTTCTGGCGATTCGGTTCAAGTTTATAAAGGTTTAGATATTGGTTCTGCTAAAATAACTAAAGCAGAAATGCGTGGTGTTAAACATCATTTAATTGATATTTTAGAACCGACTGAAACCTATGATGTAAGCCTGTTTCAAAAAAATGCGAGAGCTTTAATTAATCAAGTAAAATATCCAATGATCGTTGGCGGGACAGGGTTATATATTAAAGCGGCCTTAGATAACTATGATTTTAGCGGTGAAAAACGAGATTTTGATAGTGAAAACCAATATATTAATTTAAGTAATGAAGAACTTTATCAGATATTAGTTCATAAAGACCCCGAGAGTAGTCTTAAAATTCATCCGAATAATAGACGTCGTGTCTTAAGAGCGATTGGGTTAGCTGACAAGAAAAAAAGAAGTGATCGCATTCTAAAAGATGACCCCTTTTATCATTACCAATTATTTTACTTAACACTGCCTAGACCGATTCTTTATGACCGGATTAATAAAAGAGTTGACTTAATGATTGCTGAGGGATTCATAGAAGAAGTTAAAACCTTAAAAGAAAGAAACATTCATTTAAATATTTTAGGGTATCGTGAACTGTCTTTATATCTAGATGGAAAATACAGTTTAGCAGAAGCAATAGAAGAGATTAAAAAGAACACGAGAAGACTTGCGAAAAGACAAGAAACTTGGTTCAAAAATCAAATGAACAGTGTGATGATTGATTTGCAAGACCCTGATAAAGCTTTTCGTGATATAACCACCATTTTAGATCAGTTTTGGGAGGAATAATGAAACTATATTTAATTGGAATGCCATTTTCTGGGAAAAGTTTAATTGGACAAGAGGTGGCAAAACAACTGAATCTTCAATTTGTTGATTTAGATAACGAAATCGAACAAATTTATCAAACGTCCATTGAAGATATTTTTAAAGAAGAGGGTGAAGAAGCTTTTAGAACTTATGAAACCCTTGTTTTAGCTAGTTATAAAGATAAAAATAATATAGTGGTTTCTACTGGTGGGGGGATCGTCAAACGGCCAGTCAATAAAACTTTCATGAAGGGGCTAATTATTTATATTGACACCGATATAGAAGTACTTGAAGAGCGTGGGAATCAATCCTATTCTAGACCCCTTCTTTTAAAAACTTCTTTATATGATTTATATAATGAGAGAAGGAACTTATATGAACAATTTAAAACCCACAAGATTGAAAATAACGGTTTAGTAGAAGATGCGGTAAAAAATATCTTAACGATTGTGAGGACTAATCATGAGAGCATTAATAATTAATGGGCCTAATCTAAACAAATTAGGACAAAGAAATAAATATCAATATGGAACTAAAACATTAGAAGACATCTATCAACTGATTATCGATAGTTTTGAGGCTATTGAGTTTGATTTTTATCAATCTAATCATGAAGGCAGCATTATTGATTTATTACAAAACTTAGATAATTATGATTTTGTCGTTATTAATCCTGGCGGGTTAGCACATACGAGTGTTATTTTAAGAGATGCGTTTGAACTGGTTAGTATTCCCAAAGGGGTTTGTCATCTATCAGATATCCAATCAAGAGAATATTTTAGACGGGTTGATTATTTGAAACCATTGGCAGATTGTTATGTTTCGGGGCTTAAAGAACAAAGTTATCTTAAAGTAATTGAAGCGTTAATTAATAAATTCTTTACTAATTGAGTTTTTATGATATAATTAATAAGGTTTAAGGAGGTATATTTATGATATCAACAGCCGATTTTAAAACAGGATTAACAATTTTATACGATAATAATTTGTTTCAAATTATTGATTTTCAACATGTCAAACCAGGTAAAGGTGCTGCCTTTGTAACCTCAAGATTAAGAAACTTAAGAACTGGCGCAACCATTGATTACACTTTTAGAGCAGGTGAAAAGATGGAACAAGCCAATATTGAAAAAATAAAAATGCAGTATATTTACCCAATGGGCGATACTTATGTTTTTATGAACACTGAAACATTCGAACAGGTTGAAATTCCATTAACACATATGGAATACGAATCAAAGTTTATTTATGAGTCTTTAGCGGTCGATATTATGTATTATAATGGCGTTGAAGTATTAGGGATTATCTTACCTGATAAAGTTTCACTAACGGTAGTAGAAACAGTCCCAGGCGTTAAAGGTGATACCAAGACAAACGCGATGAAAGATGCGATTATGCAAACTGGTTTATTAGTTAAAGTACCGATGTTTATATCTGAAGGGGAACAGATTATTGTTTCTACTCAAGATGGATCTTACGTATCAAGAGATAACAAATAAGGTGAAACTCACCTTTTTTCTTTGTTTTTGTGCTGGTTAAATAATCATTGTACACAATAAAATATCTCCTTCATTTTACGGAGTTTATGGTATAATTGAATAGGTGATTTAATGAGATTAGAAAAAGTATTAGCTTATAGTGGCGTTGCCTCAAGACGAAAAAGTAAAGAAATCATTTTAAATGGTGAAATTGAAGTTAATGGGGTAGTCGTATTAGAACCAGGTTATGAAGTCTTAAAAGAAGATAAGGTAACTTATCAAGGCACTGTTTTAGAGGCGGAAACGTTTGTTTATTATTTAATGAATAAACCCAAAGGCATCATTTCTACGGTATCAGATGAAAAAGGTAGAAAAACGGTGATTGATTTACTTCAAAAAGAAGATAGAGATGAACGTGTCTATCCGATTGGAAGGTTAGACTTTGATACTGCGGGGATAATCTTATTAACCAATGATGGGGCTTTATCATACGCTTTGACTAGGCCTGAATTTGAAGTACCGAAAACCTACTTAGTAAGAGTTTTAGGGTTAATCAGTAAAGACGCGATTAGACGCTTAAGAGAAGGCGTGACGTTAGAAGACTATCAGACTAAACCAGCCACTGTGTTCGTTAAAGAGAGAAATCAGTCAGCGAAAAGTTCTTTAGTTGAAATAACCATTACGGAAGGTAAAAATCATCAAATTAAAGATATGTTTAGAAGTGTCGGATTCCCTGTTAAAAATTTAACGAGAATTAAATACGACGATTTAAATTTAGATGGTGTTGCTAGAGGAACTTATCGAAGTTTGAAAATTCATGAAGTAAAAAAACTTTATGCTTATGTGAAAAAATATTCTAGAAAATAGAAATAATATATTATTAGTGTTATAATATTAGATATAGTGGAGGATTCTATGCTTGGATTTCAAGTAGCGATTGATGGCCCTGCTGGTAGCGGGAAATCAACAATCAGTAAAAAAGTAGCAGAGGACATGAATCTTATCCATATTGATACAGGTGCGATGTATAGGGCAATTACCTACATGGCGATTAAAGAAGGTATTAATTTGGATTACGAAGAATCATATGCATTCATAAAGGATATAACTATCGAGTATACAAATGATAAAATATATGCAAGTGGTGAAGATGTAACTGAAAAGATCAGAAGCGACATTGTCACAAAGAATGTATCCAAGGTGTCTAGCTTTCCCAGTGTGAGAACTTACTTAGTTGAGATTCAAAAGGCTTCAGCTAAAGGTAAAAATGTCATTATGGACGGAAGAGACATCGGAACAGTTGTTTTACCCAATGCGGATTTAAAAATATTTTTAACCGCTAATATTGAAGAACGGGCGAAAAGAAGAATGCGTGAACTTCAGTTAAAAGGTCGAGACATTGATTTAACGACAATGATTAAAGATATAGAAGAAAGAGACAAAAAAGATTCCGAGCGAAAGGCGTCACCGCTCATTATTCCTAAAGACGCAATTATCGTAGATACAACCCATTATACGATTGAAGATACAGTGAATCGAATAAAACATGAAATATTGAAAAAGGAGACTTATCATGGCAGAGATTAAAGAAATGACAATGGATGATGTTGAGATATCTCAACTAAGAAAGGGCCAGTTGGTTAAAGGCAAGATTTTTATGGTAGATGAAGATGTCATTACCGTTACACTTGAGAATAATCAAGAAGCGAGAATGTACAAAGATCACTACGGCAAACCAATTGATTCTTTTATCGGAGAAGTTAAAGAAGGAGACGAAATTGAAGCGATTGTTTCATCGATTAAAGAATCTGATGAAAATATCTCAGTCTTACTTGACCGTAAAGCAATTGTTAAAAACGAAAACCTTGTATTAGTCGAAGAAGTATATAGAAATGAAACCGTCGTTGACGTGAAAATTACGAAAGTTGATGAAAAAGGCTTACACGTAAATGTTCTTGGCTTTGACGCTTTTTTACCATATGGACTTTTAGATAGAGATTTAGTTCAAAGAAAAGATGAACTAAAAGGAGAAACTTTATCCGTTAATATTATTGAAGTAAAACCGGGAAGACGCCCACGAATTATTGCTTCAAGAAAGAAGATTTTTGAACAAAAACGCATTGAAGAACGTGAAAAACGTCAAGAATTACGGGCTGATGAATTTGAAAATATTAACACGGGTGATGTTTTAGAAGGTCGTGTTGAACGAATTGAAAAGCATATGGCTGTGGTTCGTTTTGAACACACAACAGGCCGCTTAAGAATTTCTCAAATTCAACATGAAAGAGTAGAAGATATTAACGATCATCTTAAAGTTGGCGACATTATTACCGTAAAAGTTATCAAGAAAGATAAATCATTAGACCTATCTATGAAGGCATTATTACCAACACCATTTGAATTATTTGAAAAAAATTATAAAAAAGGTGATAAGGTTACGGGTGAAGTTGTCCAAAAATTACCTTTTGGGTTAATTATTGAACTGAATGAATCCGTAAGAGGTTTATTACATAAGAGTGAATATTCTTGGAATCCAAATGATAACTTTTCAAGTTATGTTAAAATTAGTGATAAATTAGAAACGGTTATTACGTTAGTTGATCCTAAAAAACATAAGATTAGCTTATCTAGAAGATTGTTAACCGACAACCCTTGGAAGAATGTTAACTTTAAACGTGGCGAAGATGTTAAGGCAAAAGTATTAGAAGTAACGGATCAAGGCTTACTCGTTGAAGCTAAAGGCGTTGACGGATTTATTCCGGTAGCTGAGTTAGCGGTTGAAAAAGTAACGGATCCGAATCAATTGTTTGCCGTAGGTGATGAAGTTGAAGCAAGAGTAATTGAAGTTAACCCAAAAAATTGGCATTTAAAACTTTCTATTAAACAAAAACTTCAACAAAACACGAGAGATGAGTATGCACAATACTTAACAGAAGATTCTCAAAGAACAACCATTGGTGATTTGTTCGGTGCAGTTTTAGAAGACACTGAAGACGAATCTGAAGAATAAGAGATAAAAAAATAAAAATAAAGGGCGTGATATTATGCCATACACCGTAGCAATCGTAGGCAGACCCAACGTTGGAAAATCAAGCCTGTTTAATCGGATCATAGGTGATCGTAAGGCGATTACAGATGATAAACCAGGCGTTACAAGAGATCGTATTTATGGCAGTGCCGCTTGGCTAACAAGACATTTTGGACTCATTGACACAGGGGGCATCGACATTGGCGATGCTCCTTTTTTAGAACAAATTAAAACTCAAGCAATGTTGGCTGTTAATGAAGCGGACCTCATTGTTTTTGTCGTTGACTCAAGGGTTGGTTTAACAGAAGTAGATACCTATATTGCGAGACTTTTGTATCCGGCAGAAAAACCAGTTATTGTTGCGGTTAATAAAGTCGATAACGACCAACTTAGAGGAACTGTTTACGAATTTTACTCATTGGGTTTTGGAGAACCAATTGCCGTGTCAGCCAATCATGGTATCGGGATGGGTGATTTATTAGATGAAATTATTAAACAGATGCCTACAGAGGGAAACTTGGAAGACGATGATTCAATTAAACTAGCCGTTATCGGTTATCCCAATGTTGGAAAAAGTAGCCTAACCAACCGCATATTAGGTCAAGAACGTGTCATTGTCTCTGATATTCCTGGAACCACTAGAGACGCGATTGACACTAAGTTTGTTAGAGATGGAAAAGACTATACCATTGTCGATACTGCCGGGATTAAAAAAAGCGGACAAATTTATGAATCAACGGATAAATATGCCCTATTAAGAGCTCTAAAGGCAGCTGATCGGGCTGATGTCTTATTATTGGTGTTGGATGGTTCAAGAGAACTAATTAACCAAGATAAACATGTTGGTGGGATTATTCAAGAGTACCAAAAAGCTGCAGTGATTGTGGTGAATAAATGGGACTTAGTTGATAAAGAAACTCAAACCATGAAGAAAATTGAAGATGATTTAAGGGATGAATTCAATTTTATACCTTATGTGGAGATCTGTTTTGTTTCAAGTTTAGACAACAAACGAATTCATACGATCTTTGAAGCAATTGATAGAGCTTATGAATCTTATAATAGAACTTTGTCAACCTCAATCTTAAATGAGTTTTTAATGGATGTAACGGCCATGAATCCACCTAAATTATTTAATAAAGGGATGGCTAAATTCAGTTATATGACACAAATTCAAACCAAACCACCCACCTTCTTGGTGTTTGTGAATAATCCAAATTATGTACACTTTTCTTATGAAAGATATTTAGAAAATAAACTTAGAGAACTCTTTCAGTTTACGGGTTCTCCAATAAAACTATTAATTAGAAAGAAGGTTTAATATGAAAATTGGAATCATTGGTGGTGGCGCCTGGGGCGCAACCCTAGGCCAATTGTTAATTGATAATGGACATGATGCCCTTATTTATGATACAAATGCCAATCTAGTAAATAAAATTAATCAAAAACATGAACATCCTTTTTTTGATGTAAATCTTCCTATTACATTATCCGCAACTCTTGATTTACAGGAAGTGATTCAATTTACGGACACCTTATTATTAGCTGTACCAACCAAGTTTATGAGAGATGTCTTAAAGAATATTAATGCTTTGTTGACTAAAAAAACGTATTTTATTGATGTATCAAAAGGGTTGGAACCAGAAACAGGCAAACGGATGAGTGATTTGGTTAAAGAAGAAATAACCCCAATTTATTATGGGGCTTATGCTGTTTTAACTGGACCTTCGCATGCCGAAGAAGTGATTCAAAGATTATTAACCTTATTAACAGTTGCTTCTCTTGATGAAGCTTATGCAAAAAAACTCCAACAAGTCTTTTCAAATGATACTTATATGCGTGTTTATACCTCGGATGATGTGATTGGTTGTGAAGTGGGTGGCGCGGCTAAAAATGCGATTGCGGTGGTGAGTGGTATCGCCACTGGATACGGAATGGGCGAAAACACCCGGGCGGCATTGATCACTAGAGGGATTCTAGAAATACGTAGAGTGGTCGAATATTATGGCGGAAAAAGTGAAACTGCCTTTGGATTGACGGGCGTTGGAGACTTAATTGTGACAGCAAGCAGTGAAAATTCCCGAAATTTTAGAGCCGGTAAAAAAATCGGTCAAGGTTTAAGTATTGATGAGATATATGCGGCTGAACCGCAAACCATTGAAGGAATTCGTTCGATTGAAGCTTTGCACCACTTATCCGACAGTGAAGGCATTTACTTGCCAATTATCAATTATGCTTATGAGGTAATTTTTAATAAAATGCCAGTTAATGACGCTATTAACGGCATCTTGAGTGCGACACTTAAAAAAGAAATAATTGCCTAAAATTTAGACTAAATATCGATTTATTCGCGTTATAAAGATAAAAAATAAACTTTTTTATATTAAAATTATTGCACTTAAAAATATTTAATGTTATAATAACGATATAAAGACAAGAGGGAGGTTCTTCAATGAACAAAACAGAATTAATTGCAGTAGTTGCTGAAAAAGCAGTAGTTACTAAAAAAGATGCAGAATTAGTTTTAGCTGCACTTATCGACACAATTCAAGAAACGTTAGCGCATGGTGAAAAAGTTGTAGTCACAGGATTTGGTACATTTGAAGTTAGACATCGTGTAGCAAGAAAAGGAAGAAACATCAAGACTGGTTTAGAAATTGATATTCCTGCTCAAAAAACACCTGCTTTCAAAGCTGGTAAAGGATTAAAAGACGCTGTAAAACTTTAAGCAAAAAGGAAAAGACCTTAAGGGTCTTTTTTTTATGCCTTATGGTATAATGGAACTGGTGATTTTATGGATCCGTTTATTCACGCAAGGAATAATAATTTAAACTTTTTTTATCAAACCCCCATCCATTTAGATATTGTAGACGATTTAGGACAATCGCTTCTTTTTTATGCAATTCGCGGTAATGCTTTAGAAATGGCTTATTATCTAATTGAAAATCATATCAACCCTAATATCGTTAGTCAAAAAGGTGAAACGGCACTATTTGAGGCGATTCGTAAAGGCAAACTTAATTTGGTTGTGAAGTTAATTAAACATTATGCTAATCTTAACATTCAAAATAAAAGAGGGGAAACCCCCCTTCATTTGGCATGCCAAAAAGGCAATCTGGATATGATTATGTTATTGGTTGAAAATGGCGCGAATCTGTATTTAACCAATGAACTTGGTCAAAGCATCCTTTATTATGCATTAAAAAGCCAAAATATCGGTTGTTTTGACTATGTTAGAATGTTATCCCCAAAAATAAAAAAGAACGATAAAAACGGAAATACGTTATTACATTTAGCCGCTGAACTGGGTAACTATCAACTGACTAAGCACTTATTAGAACTATCAGAAAATCCCCACTTTAAGAATAACTTTAAAGAAACGCCGATCTTTGAAGCCATTAAGAAAAATAATAAAGACCTTATTATTCTCTTTGTTAAATATGGATCTTATCTAGATACTAAAAATAAATACGGCCAAACATTATTAGATATCTCCGGGCTCAATTCAGATAATGAAATTAGTCAATTGTTAGAAGACTATTTAAGCAGTTCATTTGTTAAAAATAATATTGAAAAAAATCCCCTTCGATATGGCGTTATCAAAGCGGACTTAGATTATGTTAGAAATATACTATATAAAGGAATTGCGGATAAAAAAGATGAATATTTACTTTATGCTTATGATTATGCAAAGCGAAATAAAGAAAAAGACATTATTAGCCTATTAGATGATAATCATTAGTAATCCTGGAATTAGGGTAAGAACGATACTCATTAAGTTCCATAATGCGTGAACGATTATGGTAGAATAAATATTTTCTTTATGGTTTAAATAAATATAACCAAATCCAACCCCTGAGGCCCCATAAATAACGAGGTTAACCATAAATCCGCCTAGGGTTGGTTCAGAAATAATATGGATTAAACTAAACATCAATGAACTAACAACAAGTGCGACCCACTTGTTTTTTATTAGGGAAAAGAAAGCTTTTCTAAACACCAACTCTTCAACTATTGGCGCAAATATGACGGCATTAATAACCATTAAGATCATATAAGGACTATTCAACATTTGAATAATCGCCGCTTGGTTAACAGAAGTTTTATCAGTATAGTTAAATATATCAGATAAAGCGGTAGCCAATACACTCGCAATTAAGTTCGCAATGAAGATGATGCCGATACCAATAACAGCCATTGAAATCAATTTAGTCGGTTTTTTATCTAGAAGTCTCCAGTCCTTTTTAAGTACCGTAATAGAGAAGTAGCCTATGCCCACAAGTAGCATGATATACATGATAGTATTTAAGAGATTTGCACCAAATAAGTTTAAGGCGCGACTAGATCTGATTGTAGTTGTGTCAATATTAGATATATCAATCTCGTAAGCGGTAAAAAATTCATTATTATCAGAAAAAATTAACCTTTTTAAGGCTTTGCCTTTTAAAACAAATGATTCACCTTCAAATACCATAGTTGTGAGTTCTTCAGCTGTTAATCCATCAAAGGCATCATGACTAAATAAATCCCTTGTAAGAATCAAGACATAGGTATCATCTAGGGGGACGGTTGCGATACCATCGATATTTTCAATTTTATCTAACTCAATGTGTGTCGTATAGCCAACCGAATCATTATTTCTCACATAATCAACTAAGACACTTGTTTGGCTGATAGGAACACTTGTTTGTGGCATGGTATAAAAAAACAATCCAACCAGATTGACTAGAATAATCGTAATCAAATAATAGACCGCAATCACTAAAATGCCCTGTTTAACAGAAAACTTATGTTCGGCTATTTCGATTTTTTCTTGTTCTTTTTTTTCAAAGAGGTCATCAAACGTGTATTTTTTTTCTTCATTCATGTTATCACCTAGTCATATTATACACTAAAATCATTGGAGTTTTACTACTTAATATGATAAACTACTAGTAAAAAGAGGGATATTATGAAAAAGACTTTCCTAGTAATTGGTTTAGATACTTTTGGGTTAGCCGTCGCAGAAGAACTAACGCATTTAGGCTATGAAGTTGTTGCCTTAGATATTAAAGAAGAACGCGTGAATAAGGCTGTGAATTTAGTTAGTGAAGCGGCGATAGGGGATTCTACAGATGAAGCTGTTTTACTAGAAATTGGTGCACCTCATGTAGACCACGCCATTGTTTCAATTCCTGGTAACGTTCAAAACTCTATTTTAACGACGATGATTTTATCAGAGATGAAAGTACCAAAGATTACAGTAAAAGTTGAAAATGAATACCACGCTAAAGTATCAGAGCGGGTTGGCGCAACAGAGATTATTGATAGTGAATTAAGTGCTGGTAGAAGATTAGCGCGAAAGCTAATAAGCGATAATGTCCTTGATTATTATAACATTACCGATGATTATGGCGTCTATGAAATTAAAGTAAGTCCTACTTTTGAGAGCACTAAATTAATTGACATGGATGTTAGAAATAAGTTTGATGTCAACCTCTTATTAATTAAAAGAGGAAAGGAAACTTTCTCACCCAAAGCGGATACCGTTATTTATCCTAATGACGTCATCATTATCATTGCTAAGCATAATAAAGTTTCAAAATTTGAAGCTATTTTAAGATAAATTATCGATGGAGCATCATGATAAAACTGTTAATTTGTACACACAACGAAAATAAAATCAATGAAATCAAAGGAACCCTATTAGATTTAAATATTGAGGTTGTTACTTTAAAAGACCTAAACGATGAAACAGAAGTCATCGAAGATGGTTTAACCTTTCAAGAAAATGCCTATATCAAGGCTTCCTATTTTGGTCATAAACACCAACTATTAAGTTTAAGTGATGATTCTGGTTTAGAAGTAGAACACTTAAATGGGGGACCCGGTGTTTATTCAGCTCGGTTTACTGGAAATGACCTTGAAAATAACAAAAAATTATTATATACCTTAACAAATGTTCAGAATAGAAACGCTCAATTTAAAACGGTTTTAGCACTTTATAACCCTAATACCAATGAAGTTAAATATTTTGAAGGTACTTTAAAAGGAAAAATCACGGAACAATTAATCGGAAGAAATGGCTTTGGTTATGATCCAGTATTTTATGTTCCTGAAATAGGCAAGACTTTAGCAGAATTAACGAAAGAAGAAAAGTTAAAAGTTTCTCATCGAGGCAAAGCTTTAGAAAAATTAAAGGAGGCATTCAATGAAAATTTTAATAACATCTGATATACATGGTAATTATGAGGCATTAATGGCGGTTAAAAATAAGCATCAAGACTGCGAATATCATTTAGATGCAGGCGATTCAAAAATACCTGAACACACTTTAAATAACGATAATATTATTTCCGTTAAAGGAAATTCCGATATTCATTCAAACTTACCTTTAACACGCCTATTAGAACTAGACGGAAAAAAGTTTTTACTCGTTCATGGCGACCTTCAAGGGGTTAAATATAGTACAGAAAAACTAGAGTTTTTAGCAAAAGAAGCGAATGTTGACTATTGTATTTACGGACATACGCATATACAAAGTATTAGCATAAAAGATAAGATTACCTACATCAATCCTGGTGCAATTATGAGTAAACCTCTAGAATACGCCATCTATGAGGATGGTAAAATCAAATTATTCTAAGGAGAAAACAGTGGAAACAACTATATTGAAGGCGGCAAGTCTCGCCTTAAAAGATCCAATCATAGAATTTAGATTACTCGGAGGGATGAGTAATTATACTTATGTTGTTAAATCTGAAGGTAAACTGTATACCGTAAGAATATTAGGCGAACATGCGGATAAATTTGTTTGGCGTCATGAAGAAAAATATCATCTTCAGTTTTTTGAAAAATTAGGCATTACTTCACATACAATCTATTTTGATGATCAAACAGGGGTTAAGGTAAGTGAATTTATAGAAGGTCAGATTCTCTCTCATATCAATCCCCTCGATCACTTAGAAGAAGTAGCCAATTTACTACATACCATTCATGATGCGAAACTTCAATCAAACTATGATTATCAATTATTTGAACGGTTAGACCAGTATGAAAAGATTAATCATCATTTAACCAAAGAATACTTTGATTTAAAAAACGAAATGATACACCTTTATCAATCCCATTATTCAAAATACCCCCATGTCTTGATACATGGCGATGCCCAACCTTCAAATTTTATTATAGGTAAAGATAAAAATTATATCGTTGATTTTGAATTTAGTGGCAATAATGACCCCTATTATGATTTAGCTTGTTTTGGGAATATTGATTTTTCACATGCACTGGCGTTACTTGAAGTTTATTTAAAGAAAAAACCTACCAACGAAGCGTTAAAAAGACTTTATTATTACCGAATCTTTCAATGTCTACAATGGCACTTGGTGGCAAAATTCAAACATGAGGTTGGCATGAGTGAAACCTTAAAAATTCCATTTGATAAAGCCTCTTTGAAATACCTTCATTTAGCACTCAGTTTGAAGGAGCGTTACGATTTGATTGACTAAAGAAACCATTTTCCAATTAAATGAAACCCAAGAATCAATTAACCTGCTTTATGCGTTAATAAATACTTCTATCGATGATGAAGAAGTTTTTTATGCGCGTATAAAAGCGGGTTTTATGTTATTCAACGAGCATTACTACCTAGAATCCCAAGAACAATTAATTCAAACCTTAGATTATTTTAAACACCAAAAAGAAGATCCTTTATATGATCAAGTTTTGACTAAAATTATTGATAGTTTATTAATTTTAACAGATAGAAAAGCCCTCAAATACATTAATATTAGAAAAGAGTCTTTAGTTGTCTTAGACTATTATAAATATACCTTAAATCTAATTGAATACAAAAAGGCCTTTAATGAAGATTATGATTATTTAATTGATTCACTTAAAGAGACTTCTGTTCCTAAAGAGACCCTAATTGATTTACTCTTAGAGAGATTATTAAATAGTCCCAGCTTAGACTTAATTTCCGAAATCAATGAAATTAAAAACTTACAACCAAATGAAACGCTTATCAAAGAATTAAACTTAATGCTTTATGAACATTTATATGAAACCAACCAAACCGAAAAACTGTTAGAATCATTAGAAAAAAACAGTTTGTTAGACGTATTCTATCAACTATTAATTTATGTAAAACAAGACGATTTTAAAAAAACTCAAATTCTTGAAGTCGAACATGAAAATGATTTTTTTGACTTACCTTTGAACCTTCAAAAACGGCTCTATGAAACATTGGTTACATTCTATAATAAGCACTTAGATTTAAGAAGTGTTGAAACGTATGAACGTAAGCTAAAAAAAGTGAATAAAGAACTTTCAAAAGAAGAAAAACAAACCGTCTTACCTAAATTTATCCCCGCTTTTAGCCTGCCTAAGTTGGTAGAAGAACCTCAAGAAATAAGCGATGAACCAGTCCAAGAAGTGGTTATAAAGAAAAACGGTTTGAATCATCAAAAACCACTTTATTTAATCGATAAATTTATCTTAGAAGTTTTGTCGATAAATAAGGATTTGTCTTTACATGAACATTTAAGAAGAATGTTTATCATTATGTCAAAATATTTTGAGTTTAGTGATCTTCTTATTTATCTTAAACCTCAAGTGTTCCATTATAAAGTAGAAAGACTTTATGAAAAAAAATACGATAGACATACCATTGATGCCTCACTTTTAGGGATATCAGCGAATAATTATACGGATATCATTGAAAAAGTGAAACTTATTAAATATGACTATGATATTATCACGAACCAACCACTGACAAAAACGGATGTTAAACAAGTCTATTGTTATGCCCTTCCTAAAGAATCTAGTCTCTGTTTTTATCAAAGAAAAGAAAAAGAGTTGTTATATGATGATTTAACTTTTAAGTTGTTAAGCGATTTTGTCGCCTACGAACTCGGCCTATATAACCATTTAAATAAAGTTAAACAAAACGAATCGACGATGACTCATTTTTTTAATAGTAATGCGGCTGGTTTTTCAATTTATAAAAACGAAACATTTATAGGAAATGAACGTTTTAATAGCCTTTTTGAATTAAAGAAAGACGATACCATTGAACAGTTAATAAAAGTGTTTCAACCGATCGATCAAATTGAGTTTAGAAATCAGGTTCAAAAGCTTGAAAGAGAAGAAATTGGCGCCTTTGAAATAGAAATCCCATTCAATCATCAAGTCTTGTGGATTAAACAAGTTAAACAAGCTGAGGCAATTTATGGCATCTATTTAGATATAACGAGCCAAGTAAAAGAAAAAGAAGCGTGGATAACAAAGGCTCTAACCAACCCAACTTCAAATTTATTGACACTCCATGAGTTTGAATTAAGATTTGAGACGTTCATTAATTCTAAAACAACCTTTATTTTATTGGAATTAGATGGGTTGGATCATCTAGAGTCAATTTATGGTAAAGCTTACGTCTATAACTATTTTATTGAGTTTTCTTTGGTCGTATCAAGTTTGTTTGAACTCGTGTATCAATATGACAGTTCAACTTTATTAATTGTACTGGAAGTAAATGATATTAGAGCGGTAGAAAAACAAATCGATTCTTTAAATCAACGTATCCTTAAAGAAAATACAATTAAAGAAGGACAAACGGCTTATAAGTATAACATGGGTGTGATCCGTTATCCGGTTAACACGAAAGAAACCTCATTAAAGAAAATATACGCTTATTTAAGTCAAGCCTTATATAAAGCAAAAATGATTCAGTCCAATAAAACACATCAATATTTTAATTTTGAAGATTATCAACAAGACCTCTTTGAAACAGAAGTTATTAACCAAATTGACCGGTTAATAACGAGTGAGACCTTGTTGTTGAATTTTACTCAAATCGTCAATCAAACCACCAATAAAGTTTATGCCTATGATGTCAATGTTTACAGTAAATCACTTCAGATCGATGAAGCTTATTATTATACGGTCGCTTATAAACGTGGCATGATTGAAAAATTAGATAAATATATTTTAAGAGAAACATTTAAAGCTTTATCAGAGATTTATACACAAACCAAAAAATATATAAAATTATCTGTAACAATCCATAGCGATACTCTAAGTGATCAATATTTCATTCCGTTTTTAATTGGGTTATATAAATCACATGCGATTCCTTATCATGTCCTAGATATAGTCGTCGCCATGAAAGAGGGAAAAATGAGTGATTATGAGAAATTAAAAGAACTTTCCGCTTTAGGGATATTAATCGGAACCGACACCTTAAACTTTATCAAAGAACCACAAACGAAGCTATTCCATTTCAAAGATCGACCGAATAACCTAGACGATAAATTTTTGAACTTCATTAAAAATATGAAGGTATTTACCGATGCTGAGGAAATGAGTTTAGTCATTTATCATGTTAATAGACCAAAAGACCAATTGTTATTAAAACAAATCGGGATTGATTATATTAGAGGGAAAATGGTTGACAAAACATTCACCTTTGAAGAAATAGTTCGTTTGATAAAGGGGGCATTATGATGTATCTAACACAGTTAGAGGAAATAAAGGAAGCACTGGTTAAATCGGACACGCAAAATTATTATAAGAGTGTTTCTTCCATTGGTATTCTTAAACAAACCCCCTTAATTTTTGAAGCCTTCAAAACCGAGCATAATTCACATACTGGGGCGATCCTTTTAGATATTTATGGCTTGTTACAAAACTTATTTGTCTCGATTGACGCCTTATATGATTTAAGTAAGATGACCATGCATTATAAATATAGCGTGAACGTTAACCAAAATGAAACTTTAAGAGCGCTTAAATATATTAGAAATGATATCGTTGGTCATCCCACCCATCGAACTTATTCAGCGGGTGGTGTTGGTTACTCACAAATTAATATTGAACAAACCACTAAACAAACAATTTATTACGATACCCACTTTTTTAAAAAAGGGACCCATGAATCTAATCAAAGAGAAGTTCATACCAGTAAACTAATGCAGGCTTTTATTGATGAAGCAAGTATTATTGTTCGTGAAGTGAAAAATCATCTAATCAAACCCACTATCGGAACCAATTTATCAGAAAAAGCTTACTTGTTTTATTCTAAACTACAACTAGAAGCTTATGACAATAATCTTTTACAAGAACTTAAAGAAGCCTTCAAAACAGAACATCAAATTGAAGAGAAGTCTCAAAATAGAGTCTTATGGCGTATTAGCCTTTTAGAACTACTAGAGCGTTGGCATGATACAGATCCAGAATACGATCAAGTCATTCAATATTTAATTAAAACTCAGGCGATCAAAATTTATCAAATCTTATGTGATATTGAAACCGTTACGCCAAAATATTTAACCAATAAAACCCCAGAATTATTACTTAGTTTATATAAATTTTTTAATCAAAACACTAAGAGTTTACAATACATTGATAATCTTCATGATATGACACATCTATTTTATAAAAGGGATTTAGAAGAATTAATTAAACTTACCAATAAATATCCTAAAGCCAATAAATTGTTAAGATTTTTATCACGACAAACCGATGGCAATAAAGTCTATTTAATCGGATCCGCTATTCAAAAATACGACAAGAAAAAAATGTAGGCAATCTACATTTTTTTTATAAGAGATGACTGACGGCGACTAAGATGGATTCATAGACTTTAAAGAAAATATTCGTCTTATTGAGGGCGCGATAGTCCAATAATTTAGATTTACTGATGGTATAATCCATGAAGTTCTTGACATCTTTTAATGCGTTGGATTTATAAAACCAAACCGTATTTTCGTAGTGTAAGTAAAATGATCTAAAGTCAAAGTTACAGGTACCTACAGTAGCCACTTCATTATCTATTAACATCATTTTAGAATGAACAAAACCAGGTTCATAGGAATAAATAAACACATTCGGGAAACTAACCAGTTGTTTTAAGTAATATTTTGTGACGATAAAGACCATTTTTTTATCAGGAATACTAGGGACAATAATATGAATTTTAACCCCACCCAAAGCTTGAATCTTTAGGGCATTTAACATATCCTCATCAATAATAAAATAAGGGGTCGTAATATAGATATCTTTATTGGCACTGTATATCATTTGGGTATAAACATTTTTAGTTAAATAAGTTTTGTCTAGTGGCGAATCCGTAAAGGGAACGACAACCCCATCCGGTTTTGATAGTCTTGTTGGGGCGAAAGGTTCTAATAAAGTCGATGTTTTTCTATGTAAATCCCACGCTTCTATAAAAGAAGCTGTTAAACTAAATACCGCATCGCCTTTTAACATGATTGCGGCATCATGCCAATGGCCAAAGCGTTTTTTAATATTCGCATATTCATCGGCAATATTAATGCCTCCAGTAAAGCCAACATCGCCATCAATCACAATAATCTTTTTATGGTCGCGATAATTTAAAGAGACATTTAAACGTAATTTCATCGGGTTAAAAGTGACTGTTTTGATGCCAACTTTTTCCATTCTTTTTCTAAACCCTTTATTGATTCTTACCGAAGAGCCAAAGTCATCATAAATTAATCTAACGTCCAAACCTTCTTTAACTTTTTCTAGTAAAATCGGATACATTGTTTTCCAAACTTGACCAGTTTCTTCTAAGATAAAATACTCCATAAAAATAAATTTTTGAGCTTTTTTAAGTTCATTCATAACCTGTTGTAGTTTAACTGAACCACTTTCTAAGAAAGTAATTTCTGTATTCTCATAGTGAGGGTAAACCTCACTTTGGATATTTTTTATTTGTTTATCATATGGTGTTTTAACACTACGAGCTTCATGAATTAAGGGTAACATTTGTGATTTTCTAAATTCATTAATTTGATTTACCCGTTTCGTGGTTTTTCTAGTCGTCGTAATCGGTTTGAAAAACAAATAAAAAAGACCACCAAAGATTGGGGTGATAATAATTGGGATAACCCAACTTACTTTATAGACAGTCGGTTGGTCGCTTTTTAAGATGAAGATGACCATGATAAAACTTAAGGCATTTGAGAAATAAAGAAAATATTTAAAATTTTCGTTTAATAGCATTACCACAAGCACAAAGATGGTTAATTGTAACAATGCCAAGAAGGCGATGATTGTGACTTTATGGGTCATGAATTTTAGAAATCTTTTTAGCATGTTGATACCTCACAGGTTCATTATATCTAATTTTGTCAATTTACTCCATCAAGTTAGGATAAAAATTATCGTTACATTAGAATATTTAGGTTATTTTATTGTATAATATGGGTGAGGTGTTATGATGAGAAACTTAACAATGTTAGTTGATTTTTATGAATTAACGATGGCAAATAGTTTTTATGTTTTAGATAAGAATGAATATGCAACCTTTGATTTATTCTTTAGAGATGTTCCCGATAATGGTGGTTATGCCATTATGGCAGGATTAGAACAAGTTATTCAATATATCCAAGAATTAGAGTTTTCTGATAAGGATATTGAATATTTAAGAAGTAAGAAGATATTTGATGAAGGTTTTTTAAATTATTTAAAAAATTTCAAATTTACAGCAACAGTTCATGCGATAAGAGAAGGAACGCCAATATTTCCTATGGAGCCTGTTTTAACCATCACGGGTCCCATTATTGAATGTCAGTTAATTGAGACCATGTTATTGTTGACAATTAACCATCAAAGTTTAATCGCAACCAAAACTGCAAGAATCGTCCATGCGGCGCAAGGGAGAACGGTAATGGAGTTTGGTTCAAGAAGAGCTCAAGGCTATGATGCGGCAAACTTTGGGGCAAGAGCTGCCTATATTGCTGGAGCAGTTGGATCAGCAAATACCTATACGGATATGATGTTACAAATTCCGGCACTGGGCACGATGGCCCATTCTTATGTTCAAAGTTTTGATTCAGAATATGAAGCTTTTCTCGCTTATGCAAAAACATATCCATCCAATACAGTATTGTTAGTTGATACTTATTCGACACTACATTCAGGCTTACCAAACGCAATCAAGGTTGCGAAAACGTATTTAGAGCCCAGAGGAGAACGTTTAAAAGGCATTAGAATCGATTCTGGAGATTTAACTTATTTATCGAGGGCAGCCAGACAACTGTTGGATGAGGCTGGGTTAACGGACTGTAAGATTACTGTTTCTAATTCTTTAGATGAATATCTTATTCAAGAACTTTTAAGACAAGGGGCCCAAATCGACTCATTTGGCGTAGGTGAAAGACTAATTACCTCTAAAAGTGATTCCGTGTTTGGAGGCGTTTATAAGTTATCGGCTTTAAAAAAAGAAGGTCAATGGATGCCTAAGATGAAACTATCTGATAATCCACAAAAAACGACTATTCCTGGTCAAAAACGTTTATATCGTCTCTTTGATGAAAATAACATGATGATTGCCGACGTGATTACTTGTGCCAATGAAGTGATTGATCCGAATCAACCTTATCTTTTATTTGATCCAGTTTACCCTTATAAAAACAAAACAGTTAGAAATTTTAAAGTAGTTTCTTTACATGAACCGATATTTATCGAAGGAAAGTTGGTTTATAAAAAACCTACTTTAAATGAAATAAGAGCCTATCATCAAATTCAAATGAAAACGATGTGGGACGAAGTTAAACGTTTTGAACACCCACATCAATACTATGTTGATTTATCGCAGCCATTGTGGGATTTAAGACAAGATATCATTAATGAAATCAAAAATAAGGAAACCGTTGTTTATTGAACGGTTTTTTTAAACATCAAATCCATTTGAATTAAGCATCACTTTTGTCTATAATAGATATTGTGTGTAAAAGCTTTAAAGTTAGTGACTAAAATGAAGTAAGAAAACTAAGATACGCGATAATCTAAACTGCGTATTCTAGTCTTACTTGTGTTATTCTTTATGTATGAAACCACGATTGATAACCGGGTGTTTATGTAATAAGTCATGTGTTAGTATTAACACTAGGGCAGTACTGATTAAAAAAAAGGTGAAAACAATTGATGCTCAACCAATTAAAACAACAATTTGATTTTGTCGGGGTAATTGATATTAAAAGATATCTTAGTTACACCAACACTAAGGTTGATTTAAGTGAATTTAAATCAATGTTTGTTGTGGGACTTGCCTATAATCATGATATTTTGCCACAGACAAAGAAGGCACTCACAGCCTCTATTTATACTTATGGACTTGATTATCATTTGGTATTTAATGAGATATTTAGTCATCTAAATTTAGATGATCATTATCAAGGACTTATCGATAATCATGACCTTGATGAAAGAGCTGCCTTAGAGTTGACTGGAGCAGCCTTTCGAGGTAAGAATAACTTGATGATACACCCTGAGTTTGGGAGTTATTTCTTTATTGGTTTAATCTTGTCTAAAATCCATTATGATGAAATAATAGTTGAAAATACCAATTCTTGTGGGACTTGTGTTAAATGTATTAAGGCTTGCCCAGTAGGGGCTCTTAATAAGGGTTACCAAGTCGATAAATGTATTAGTGGTTACAATCAAACAAAAAAGACCATGACAAAAGAAGAAGTAAAACACAACTACTTATTATTAGGCTGTGATATTTGTCAAAGAGTCTGTCCTAAAAATAATGGACTAAAGATAATGAACCATGAAGCTTTTAAGATTCAGCAACACGCTTATGTTGAAATAAACGATTTATTTAAACTATCAAACAAGGCATTCAAAGACCGATACGGGAAAGCGAGTTATCTATGGCGTGGTAAAACCTTGTTGATGCGAAATGCTTTAACGATTTTACTCAAACAAAATAATCAAGATTACAATGAATTAATTAGACAATCACTGAAAAGCACTTTTTATCCGGATTGGTATAAAGATACCGCAAAATATGTCTTAGAACAGTTAGAAGGTTAATTATGTTAAATATCGTTTTATATGAACCAGAAATCCCACAAAACACAGGTAATATCATGAGAACCTGTGTCGGCATTAACGCAAAACTTCATCTTATTGAACCGCTTGGGTTTAAATTATCAGAGAAATACTTAAAAAGAAGCGCACTTGATTATATTAAGGATTTAAACTATCAAGTTTATTTGGATTATAATGACTTCACCGCTAAGAATAAAGGACACTATTTTTTCTTAACACGCTATGGAAAACATGTTTATAGTGAGATTGATTTTAAGAAATATGAAGGTGATGTTTATTTAATTTTCGGAAAAGAATCCACGGGGGTTGATAGACATATCTTGGCAAATCATCTTGAGCTAACCTTTAGGATTCCCACGACTGATAAAATAAGGAGCCTAAATTTATCTAATTGTGTTGCGATTGCGGCTTTTGAATACTTAAGACAGTTTGATTATTTTGATCTAGAACGTCATGAACCGGAAACGTTGAAAGGGAAAGATTTTTTGGATGATTTCTTATGAGCATATTAGTGACGGCTTTTGAGCCTTTTGAAAATAGAAAAACGAATCGGAGTTTGTTGTTACTAGACAGTTTGAACTTAACTATTGATAAAAAAGTGTTACCCGTTGACGCGATTAAAATTTATTCAGCATTTGAAAAACTTTCAGTTAATAAATATGATATAGTAATCATGTTAGGTGAGGCAAATATAACGAATATTACCTTAGAACTTGTTGCCAAGAATCAGCTTGATATGCGTATTAAGGATAACGGGGGTAACCAATTTAGGAACCAACCGATACTAAGAGACATGCCCCTGAACTTAAGGACTAATCTTCCCATTGATAAACTTAATTTAGAACAGTTTGATTTATCTGAAGATGCCGGTTCTTTTTTATGTAATATGGCTTATTATTTACTGTTAAATGAGCCTGGTACCTGTTTAAAAGTTTTCATCCATGTACCGATTAACCATTTAGATTATAAAGAAATAGTGGAGGCGTTCATACTTGAAATTACCAAAATATCAAACCTTGGGTGAAGAACTCGCAAATGCGATAAGCCACGGGATAGGGGCACTACTAAGTATCGTAGGACTTATCTTAATGGTTATTAAGGCGCAAACAACTGAAGCCATTGTTGGGGTTAGTTTATTTGGATCCTCAGCCATCATTCTCTATACGATGAGTTGTTTATATCATGCCTTTAAAAGAGATTCGGTTGTGAAAAGAGTATTTAGACGTTTTGATTATGCGAGTATTTATTTGTTGATTGGGGGGACTTATCTTCCTATCTTCTTCATTGTTTTTGAACATCCAATAGATTATATCTTCATCATTTTACAATGGACCATCATCATAACGGGGATTACTTTAAAAACGGTTCGATTTTATAAGTTTAAATGGGTTCATTTCGTCTTGTATTTATTGTTAGGATGGAGTGGCATCTTGGTCTTTCAACCATTATATCAAGCCAGTCCAGCCGCTTTTTACTGGATATTAGCCGGTGGCATTAGTTATACATTAGGAACTTTGTTTTATGGATTAAGGAAATTCAAGTATAACCATTTTATTTGGCATCTATTTGTATTGGGCGGAACTATCCTCCATTTTTTCGCAATTTACTTACATCTTTTATAGTCTTGATAATAAACGGATTAATTGATAAAATACATATGTTAAGGAGAACTTTTTATGAAAATTATGAGTGTAAACAGCGGTTCTAGTAGTATCAAATTTCAATTATTTGATATGCCAGAGGAACGCGTTGTTTCAAGTGGACAAATTGAAAAAATAGGTTTTACAGATGCGATTTCGACCATTAAATTTAATGGCGATAAGCAACAAAGAATTTTACCGATTAAAGATCATGTCGCGGGTGTGAAAGAAATCATCGATAGTTTAATCAAATTTGGTGTCTTGGACGATATGAGTGAAATTAAAGGGGTTGGCCACCGAATTGTTCAAGGGGGCGAATACTTTAAAGCATCCACGCTTGTGACACCGGAAGCTTTAGAAAAGATTATTGAGTATGCCGATATGGCACCGCTTCATAATATTCCCCATGCCGTAACGATTAAAGGGTTTCAAGCAATTCTGCCCAATGTCCCTCATGTGGCAGTATTTGATACAACTTTCCATCAAACAATGGCAGAAGATGCGTATATGTACGCAACGCCATACGAATGGTATACTGATTATGGTGTAAGACGCTATGGATTTCATGGAACCAGCCATAAATATATTAGCCAAGAAGTAAATAAATTATTAGGTAGAACCGATACTAAAGTAATTGTTTGTCATATTGGTAATGGCGCAAGTATTTCTGCGGTTAAAAATGGCGTTTGTGTCGATACATCAATGGGATTCACACCGCTTGAAGGAATTCCAATGGGAACAAGAACGGGTTCAATTGACCCAGCAATTCTTAATTTCATGGAACATAAATTAAATGTTGATTCCGATGAAATGAATGTCATCTTAAATAAAAAAGGTGGCTACCTTGGAATCTCTGGTTTAACAAGTGATGCAAGAGACTTAGAAGCAGCGATTGAAAAAGGTCATAAACGGGCTAAGTTAGCCTTTGATCTTCAAGCAAAACGGATTGCAGACTATATTGGTTCTTATTATGTTTATATGGGGGGGCTGGATGCGATTGCCTTTACTGCGGGCATTGGTGAAAACTCACCTGGATTAAGAAAATTAGTCTTAGATAGACTTGAAGTTCTTGGCGTTAAGATGGATGAAACACTTAATAACACAAGAGGTGCTGAAGTGATCACGACAGAAGATTCAAAGATTAAAGTATTTGTTTTAAAGACCGATGAAGAAGTTATGATTGCGAGAGACACTTTGGCTTTTGTAAAATAATATTAAAGGGCTGATGCCCTTTTTATAATGTATAATAGATTTAAGTAATTACTAGGAGGTCTTTATGGCAAACTTTGTTGAATTCACGATTACAAAAAATGAGACAGTAAGAGAATTTATTGAAGCGTTTGGCGTCTCTAAAAAAACAACTTATAAACAAGAAATGTACAATTTAATTCGTGTCAATGGTGAAATTAAAAAACTTCATGATCGCGTTAAAGAAAATGATGTTATTTCTTTTAAACTGGCGCCGTTAGACGGGGCTGTTAAACCCTATAATGGTGAAGTTAAAATTGTATATGAGGATGAAGATTTAGTTATCGTTAATAAACCAAGTGGCTTATTGATTCATGAAGATGGGAACACGTTTAATACATTAACTAACAGGCTCAATTTTCATTATCAACAACAAGGCATTGATTATCCGGTTTTACCGGCCCATAGACTTGATTATGACACCTCTGGAATTGTCGTGTTTGCGAAACATTTTATGAGTTTAGCCGATCTTTCAAAACAATTCGAGGATCAAAGCGTAAAAAAAATATATGTTGCCATGGTAGATAACCTCATGACTAAAAAAGAAGGTCAAATCACTTATAAAATTGGTAAAGATAGACATTCTAAAAAACAAGTCGTTACTGATACAGGAAAAGATGCCTCTACCTATTATAAGGTAATCAATGAGTTTGAGAATCAATCAAAAGTTGAAGTAGAAATCAAGGGTGGAAGAACGCATCAAATTAGAGTTCATATGGCTTATATTGGGCATCCTTTAGTGGGTGATGTTTTATACGGAAAAACACCTAACAGTAGACTTTTGTTACACTTTAAAAAGATTACCTTTAGACATCCAAGAACCCATAAACCATTTTCTTTTACAATTGAAGAAACATTTTAGATAATTAAGTGGAAATTAGGGATTAGTCTACCAAGGTAGGCTTTTTTCTTTTAATCGTAAAAAAATTCGTTATAATAGGGACTATACGCAAGGGGTAATTAATTTGAATTATAGAAAAACCAATCAAGGGTACAAAAAAAAATTATTTCAAGAATATTTAGAAATCATTAAAGATTTAATAGAAGATGAAGCTATCTTGGAAATGGATAATTACCGTCAACACGGCCAAGTATCAACGTTAGTTCATAGTATCTATGTATCTTATAGTGCCTTTAAAATAGCCAAAAAATTAAAACTTGATTATGTTAGTGTTGCCAGAGCGGGGTTATTACATGATTTTTACTTGTATGATTGGCGTAAGGTCAAATATGAAGGCTCAACCCATCGTAAAATGCATCCTAAGATTGCCTTAGAAAAAAGTAAGGCTAAGTTTACAATAAATCAAAAGGAAGAGGATATCATCTTAAAACATATGTTTCCGGTTGTCTTGAGGACTATCCCCAAATACAAAGAATCTTTATTGGTTTCTTTAGTGGATAAGTACTGTGCCATCATGGAAGTATTGTCTCCTAAGAAAAAGTATAAACTGAGATCATTTCATCTAAAAATTCAAAGACAACAGGCATTGTTATTTCAATAAATCCTATCAGGTTATTAGAGCACTTTTTAAGAAGTGCTTTTTATTTTTAAGGACAACTTTTAAAGTGTTTGTTTATGGTATAATAATAAAGAGGTAATATTATGGCATTAAATATTGGTACACAAATAGAAATAGAAATAAAACGTTTAGGAATTAACGGAGAAGGGATTGCTTATGACAATAAAAAAGCAATTTTTGTTGATTATGCCCTTCCTGGAGAAATTGCTAAAGTGGAAATATTAGAAGATCTTAACACTTATTACAAGGCTAAATTGATTGAAATCATCACACCTTCAAAAGATCGAGTGACCCCTTTTTGTAGTGTTTATTTTGAGTGCGGTGGTTGTCAACTTCAACATTTAAGTTATCAAGGACAATTAAAATTAAAGCGTGAACTAATTTTACAAGCTTTAAACCGTTATACCAAAGGAAAGATTAAGTTTGGTTTAGTTAAAGAAACCATTGGAATGGAAAATCCTTATAATTATCGTAATAAGGCTAGTCTTCCAGTGATGTTTCAAAATGAAAAAACCACGATTGGTATGTATAAACCAAATTCGAATCATTTAGTTGATTTTACAACCTGTCCGGTTCAAGATGAAGAATTAAACAAGGTTTATCGACTCATTTTAAATCAAATGGAAAAACGAAAAATAGAAGCGATAAATCATGGTGGTGTCATGCGTTTTATTATCGTTAGAAGAGCGCATCACACAGGAGAAGTTCAAATTACTTTTATTGTGAAAGAAAAAGATGAAAAAGTAAGGGCACTTGGTAAATACTTAGTCGATAAATTCGATTACATTAAGAGTGTTTATGAAGTTGTTAATTCTAACCTCAAAAATCGTGAGTTTTTCACCAATCAGATTAAGCTTGTTGGTGGAGAACCAAACATTAATGAGACCCTTGGTGGAATTAATTATAAACTAGCACCTAACGCTTTCTTCCAATTAAATACCCCTCAAGCCATTAAACTCTATGAGAAAGTTGTTTCAATTGGAGAGTTTAAGAAAACGGATGTAGTGGTAGATGCATTTGGAGGCGTAGGACCTTTTGCCTTTTATATCGCACCACAAGTTAAACAAGTATTTTCAATTGAACTTGAAAAAGGATCTCATGAATCTTTAGTAGATACTATTAAGACGAATAACATCAATAACATCTCTGCTTTATTAGGGGATGTGAAGACAGTTATTAACAAAGAAAAGATTCAAGCAGATGTGATGTTATTTGATCCCCCTAGAGTGGGATTGGGTAAAGCATTTACAGACTTTTTATTAAAATATCGTCCTAAAAAACTTATTTATGTTTCATGTAACCCATCAACACTTGCGAAAGACTTAGATGAACTTTTACAAGCTTATGAGGTTAAAAACATTACTCCGATCGATATGTTCCCACATACATCACACGTTGAAACTATCACATTGCTTTCCCTAAAATAGAAATTGCACAGCCTAACAAAGCCATTCACATTTTATGTAACTTTTCATGCAAGATATCAAAATAATGATTTAGAGCCAAAATTATAGGTTATCACCTAAATTTGGCTCTTTTTTTGTTTTTTGGAAAATGTAGGGTAGGTCAAAATAACATATTTTGGTGTTTTTGCTGGAGTGTGTAAACATATTGATGCATATGTGTTTTGCTTCATGGAGCCTTTTGTGTGTCAAAAATTGTCATATGTTTACACATTGAATTTTTTACCTTTTAGATTACAATTACCCTATAATTAATTGTTTTATTAAGTATTTCGTTATGATATGATCCTTCAGCAAGTGCTTCGTTTTTAAGGAAATCATGACGTTTTTCTGTGAACTCTTTGTCATCATAATTTTTCTTTCCGGCAACACAGAATACAACTTCCTCAGGTGAAATAGAAATCATCTTGTAAATAAATGAATGAAGTAGATCAGCATTCAATTCTCTTAAATGACCTGTACGTTTCTTAAGTTCAGCATTGATGAGTTCAATTCGTGATTTAGTATCATAGGTTCTTAACATGTCAGACTCTAGCTTTTTGATCATTCGTTCATTGGATGTTATCACTTCTGTTAATTCATAATACTTTTGTTTATATGTGGATTCTGGTAAATCTTTATTTTTGAGTTTCATATCAAGTAGATTGGAAATCATATATTGCAACTCTTCGTTTTTTTGTATCAGTTCATTTATTGTTTTCTCTTCGTCAGTTACAATAATATTTTTCTTAATGATCGATTTGATGATTGTTACAATATCAAGGTTATCAATAAATACTTCATTTAACATTTGGATGGTCACACCCTCAATTAAATCGTGAGGTGTAGCCTTAGCTTTACAATTTGCTTTACCTTCGATGTAGCCACCGCATTGATGCATAACTCTTTGAGCAGTAGTGCCATAGTTCCAATATCGTCTTTTTAGTGTACGACCACATCAAGATTGATGATAAATATGAGTACTTTAAAGTAAGTGCGGAAAGAAACATTAAACATTTAAATTATATCAATGAAGGGGGCAGAGACTATGACTTCAAAAAGGAAATCGACAAGTTCGTTAAAACTATGGGTGAGAACAATAAAAAGATATGAATATGAACTGCCAATTTTATATGAGAAGTTGGAATACTTACAAGTAAAGTCGATTGGCTATAATAGTCCTTCATTTGAGCCTAAATTTGGCGGTAGAGGCGCTTCTAATAATTATACGATTGATTACTGGTTAGAAAGAATAGAAGTGTGTGAGGAGCAAATAAACAAAAGAAAAAAAGAAATTGATAAGTTTAATGAGTTTATAAGTAAGCTTGATTAAAAAACTAAAGATATATTTATGAAGTATTATTATCATAATATTCCTGTTAGTCAAATAGCAAAGCAAGAAAAACTTAAACCATATCAAATTTATATGATTTTAAAAAAATAAAGAATTATAAGTGGACTATATAAAAAACAAAACTATGGTATATAAATTTAAATGAACTAAATACAATCATGACCCTTTATAAATTAACATTTAAATGATATAATCAACTACGAAAAGTGATAACGCATTTTTATAAAAATGAATTAAGAATACAAAAGGAGGAATTTTGATGAATAGCAGCTATATAAATGAAAAAAATGCAACCGGCAATGATAAATTTCTTTCTTCTGTCAAAGAAAAAAACAAAATAATCAATAACTTTACTTTGGATTATTACTATGATCTTTTAGATAAGTATGATTTGTCTGGAACATGGAATATGATAATTAAAGAATTAAAAGAACATACTGTTGACAGCCTTAACAAGACTTTTTTAAAATTTGATGATATTGGTGAACTTTATGAAATAGGACTGGCTCATACTAATAAAATTGAAAAAAAGGAATTAGGGAAATACTATACTCCTACAGATGTAGCCTATATTATGTCGGAATTATTATTGGAGAATACGAATATAGAGAGTTTAGTTGACGTAGCATGTGGAACAGGTAACTTGATTGTTGAAGTTATTAGACAAATTAAAGAAAAAAATCTATTTGATATAATAAGTTTTATTAAAGAAGGCAATTTATATCTTTATGATTTAGACGGTGTTGCAATTAAGATTTGCATCGCAAAGATTGAACTTATTTTAGGAGAACCACTAAAAAAATATATTAATGTTACAAAAGGTGATTTTTTAAATAAGAATGTTAAATTACCAAAAAATTCGACGGTCATAACAAATCCACCTTATAGTTTAATTAAAACATATAAAAAATCATGGTTTAAATCTGAGGTTTTGGAACAATCACGTGATTTTTATGCGGGATTTATTGATAAAATTATGGATTCATGTAAAAACGCAGTTATTGTATCGCCACAGTCATTTTTAGTTTCTGACAAATTTTCAATTTTAAGAGATAAGTTAGGATCGAACTTTTATGGTGAGATATTTTCATTCGATAATGTACCTGGGACACTATTTAATGGTAGAAAACATGGCATATTCAACACCAATAATGCTAATGGAGTACGTGCCTCTATTTCTTCGATTAAGCGTAATGGACATCAAGGTTTTAGATTATCACATTTAATTAGATTTAAGACTGACCAAAGAAACGATGTTATTAAACTGGATTTTCTTAGATCAAAATTAGGTGAAACAGTTCAGGATTTAAAAGTTCCACTTAAAGTTTTCAAAGAATTAGAACCGTTCATTCACCAAATTAATAATAGTGATAAAGTATATATATCAGATTTATTAGAAGAAGATGTAAATAAACAAGATGATAGATATAAGATCAACGTGTCCACATCGGCAAGATATTTCACTGTAGCAACCGTTAGAGACCTTGATCGAAATGGAGTATATTTTGTTTATGCTAAAGATGAGAAATCATTTAAACTAGTATATGGTTTATTAAGTTCTAGTTATGTTTATATGTGGTGGCGTTTCTTTGATGGAGGAATCTTATTTTCAAAAAGATGGTTACTTAGAACACCTGTAATGATTGAAACTATAAACAAAACAGAAGAACTAATTACAGTAGTTGATGAAATGATTCAAAATGAAAGCAATTATTTGTCATATAAGAAAAATGCAGGTAAAGCACAAGAAAGTGTTAAGTTTCCTGTTAAGTATAGAAATAAACTGAATAAGATTTTATTTAAAGATTATCATCAATATTTCAGTTTACTTCATAGAAACAACGAGGTGTATGAAGATGCAAGTGAATAAGACTTTTAAATTTTTATTTAACAATATTTATAATAATGGTAAGTTTACAAAATTGGTTGTTGCAAAAACAAAAATAAAATCACTTAATGAGTATTATAAAAAAAACTTTGAAAAATATACTGACTATAGTGACTTTTTAGTTGACCTAGGTTCGCTTAAAGGAGAACTTGAAAAATCCAAATCTGCTCTTGCTGAATTTGAAAAACAGTTTAAAAGAAGAATGGCACTTCAACCTGCAATTTTAAATGAATGCTTTGTGGCACAAACTCTTGCAAATAAGTTAGAATTAGAAAACTTTATAGATGCAGACGAAAAACAAGAGAATATACCTACTCAATTATTTGAAGCACTTATTAAAGCTAAGGGTGGTGAACTTGAAGCAGCATTACCTAGATATATTTACTTTAGCAATAAGAAGGGGATTGTATTACTCCAATATGGGGATTCATCTTCAATTGATGCTGTATTTGTAAAAGACGGTTACAGAGTAAGGTTAGAAATAAAGGAAGAAAAAGCAAAACTTGGAGAATATGATTTAAACTATGATGAGAATGGAAAATTATTACCAACTCTCAATATCACTGATAATCACTCAGAATACATTGCATTTATAGATAAATTTAATGAAGAAACAGATGTCTTTAGTTATATTGGTAGAAATTATAAAATTGGTGATCAACTTGATGATAACTTATTAAATAAAATTGTTTCATCAGTCTTTGATATGAAAAAAATTGATTTATATATTCTTCAAAAGGGTAACTCAGTATTTGCAGTTCCTACAAATAATCTGTTGAGTTGTGTTGATGTATCTGAGTCTGAAATTAGAACTGCGGGTAGAAATTCGTATACAGTATTTACTCCTAACAGATTAAAGCAACTTATTAACGAACTTGGCGGGACAATTGAAAACGATATTGTAACTTTGCCGTATTTTAGTGCTAATGAAACAAAAGGTAGAGGTAAAGATACAGTTACGAGATATAAAATAAATAGTTTGTTTTTAGTGAAAATTGAAAACATAACAATTCATGAAAATAAAATATCATTCAATTTAGATAAAGTTAAACAAAATAAAGCAACAATTTCAATTCATTTATACGCAACAATTAATAAGAGCTCATTAGCAGATGCATTTGCAGAGATAAATCATTAGACACGTTAAGGACATTATATATATATATAATTAAGATATATTACTAAAAAATGCTATAATTCAAGTAAGAATTATGGCATTTTTTTAATTTTAAAAAGAGTTGAGAAGAAAATGAATGAGAAATACTGCGAAAGTTAGCAGTAATCAAAGAGCAAATAGCAATATTAGAATAGAACAAAAAACATGAATAGTAATAAAATAAATTATGACAAAACATAAGAAAGGTATAGGGCAATTATGCAAATCAAAAAAATAGAAATTAATAATTTTCGTGGATTCGATAATTTTACTATTGTAGATTTTTCAGGTAATTTCACCATCATTGGAAAAAATGACTGTGGAAAAACAAATCTATGTTATGCCATTAGAAAGGCGCTTGACCCTGAAATAAGACGTGTGCCATTTAATGAAGCAGACTCGACAAATTCAAATAAAGAAAATATATCAATTAAAATAGTTCTTGATGTTTCGAATATTTCTGCCGAGAACAGATCAAAGCTGAATACTTTTGTTGATAGAGATAAAACTATCACTATTGAATTAATAGCAGAGTATGATAAAGACAGTGCTTTCTATAATGAACATCTCATTTTTGGATCAAAAGACAGAAGTAAAAAAATACCAACTAACATTACTAATTCTTTGGATAAAGTTTTAGATGTGATTTATGTAAATCCAGGATATGATATTGATAGAGATAAGAATATATTTTTTGCTTATAGAGGTAAAAAAGACAAAGAAGATGAAAAGGGATTAACTTTAAAAGTTGAAGAAAAAGTTAAAGATTTAAATAAAGCAATCTCAGAGGAGGAAGTAGTCAGTCTCATAAATAAACAGTTAAATGAAAACGAAGAATTCAACAAAATTTTTGATTCAATAAAATTCAAAACATCTAGCAATATTAACGCATCAAATATTTATAAGTCATTGGAAATTCAGCCCTTTAATGATGTCAATGAAAATTTGAATAACATAGGAGATGGGAAAAATAAAACCTTATCATTACTCTTGAAGATCTTATCTAAAAACCCTGAAAAAGAGAAAATACTTATTTGCGAGGAACCAGAAAATCATTTATATCCTCAACTCCAAAGAAGTTATTCACAATTAGCATCATCATTAAATGTTGGACAGTTCATTATTACAACTCACTCTGCACATATTATCGACTTTAATAAGATGAAAAAGATTATAAAAATGACTAGAAATAATAATATTGTATCTACAGTGAGTACGAATATTAACGGGGAACTTTTTGACTCTTTTGGTCATTATTTTAATGAAGATGTTTCTCAATCATTATTTTATGATACTGTTATGCTTGTTGAGGGTTTCACTGAAAAATACTTTTATAATCGATTAATGATTGATGATTCGTTCTTTCGTGATTTCTGCACAAAACAAAATCTAGGTGTTTTTGCAATTGGTGGTATTGATTTTTCACCCTATAAAAAGTTTCTTGAATCGCTGGGAATCAGAGTTATAATAAAAACAGATAATGATATATTTGCTGTCCCAAAGAGTACTCCAAAAAAATTGCGATATGCAGGAATTGAAAGAGTTATTGGGTGTCTAGATAAAAATGGTTTGGAGAAATTATGTTTATTGCTTGATGCAAATGACATAGATACTGAGACCTTTCGATTTTTGGAATCCCAACCATACCCAATAAATGATAAATTAATGGAACATATAACAAAATTATTTGTAGAATATGATGTTTTCTTATCTCCACATAAAGATGGATTTGAAAAAGAATTTCTTGAATTTGTAAACTATGAAGTTGATCCAATTGAGTTAGATTACTTAAAAAAATCAAAATTAAAGAATCTGCATTCATATATTGTTGATAATAATCTTTCGTTACGAATTAATGAAAATAATCGCAATTCTATTTTGGTGAGGTTTTTGTATGTATGATGATTTGACAGCAGCACAAAAAAACATTCTTAATAGTGAACAAGAAAAAATTGTATTAGCACAAGAAAAATACATAGTGGTATCAGCAAGTCCTGGATGTGGAAAAACTTATACTCTAGTAAAGAGAATAATAAATGATTTGCAAGTTGATAATTCATACAAAGGATTTATCGCTTGTTCATTTACAAGAGAAGCTTCAAAGCAACTGGAAGATAAGTTAAATGCTGAAATTGATTTGGAGTTGTCATTTGTTGGCACTATAGACTCTTTTGTTTTAAAAGAAATTATAGATCCATTTAAGAACCGATATTTATTTCATTTGAAGAATATTGATGAAGATAGTTTTATAAAGGAATTAGACATAAAAATGCCTCCATTTAATTCAAAATCAAGCATTATTACTAAACAAGGCAAGACTCATATTGAATGTGAATCATACTATAATCAATGGATACGTAATCTAATTAGCGGAGTATATGAGATTTCGTATTGTTCTTATATTTTAGCAATAGAAATGATCGACAAAATGCCAGAAGTCGTAGATTATATAACAAATAGATATTCATCAATATATATAGATGAAGCACAAGATTTGAATGAGTTTCAATACGATTTAATAAAATGCTTAAAAGAAAAATGTGATTTAAGAATAGTCTTAATAGGTGATAAAAATCAATCTATTTATGATTTTCGAGGGGCTAGGCCTGAGTTGTTTGCTGACTTATCAAATAATGAATACACTGGGTATCCAATAAGTATAAGTGTAAGGTGTCATAAAAGCATAATGGATTTTACTAATATTTTTTTGAACCCAAATTTTGTAATGACCGAGAACCAAAGCAATAATGTTTATATATATGATGATAATAAGTATGAAGTATTATATAAGATTATTTCTGAATCAGACGGTAAAGTATTGTGGCTTGTTGATGATAATCAGTTTGCTTCGGATATTTTTAAAGTAACTACAGCTAAAGATTGGGGATTTATTTATACAAAATCATTAGATTTAACTGATGAGTCATTTAATGGGAACTATTTACAGCTCCTTGAGGAAGTATTGAAATTTTACTATAATTTTAAAAATATAATTCCTGAGTTTTCATATTCAATCGATGATATAAGAAATGTGGTAGCAGACTATACGGTTGATAAGAATATTAATAGAGTAATTCGTGAACTTAAGAATGTAGAAATTGATGTAATTGAATATGTAACTAAAGTTTTTCAATGTCTTGAGATAGTTATATCTCAAAACCTTAAAACAGAACTTGCGGAGAAACTAAATCAAGAAATATACTCTAAGCACTATTTAAAAAGTGATGTATTAAGAAGAATAATGACTATACATAGTTCTAAAGGATTAGAAGCAAAAACTGTAATAGTATTTGTTAATTATTCAGATTATTGGTTTGGAAGAAATAGTGAAAGGGAAAGAGATCAAAAATATAGAAGTTATTTTGTAGCTTTCTCAAGAGCAGAAAAAGCACTGCATATATTTTTTAAAAAAACAGAAAATAGAAACGGTCAAAATTTTATTATTATTCAAAATAATATTAAAGATAAAATTATTGCATGTCGTGATAATGTTAACAACAGTTTAGAAAAATAGTCTCAATTTTTACTAGCCAATAATATGTGTGCACACCTTATTTGGTGTATGCTTGATATTAATTTATTCATACGTGCATATAGGTTTGAGATAATGTTGAATGATAATTTATAAAATGCTATAATTCCAAGTGAGTTATAGCATTTTTTAAAATATAAATACAGGTATAATTAATGGAAAAAACAAATAAAACTAAAACTGAAGCCTTGAAAGTTTATTGTGACAATGAAAAATTAAGAGATCAAATACTAAAGGATATACCGACAAAAAACGGTCTTTTTACTCATGAACTATCGATTATATTTTATGCCAATATAAGTCATTTAAAAAGCGAAGAAACAGAATTTCCTTCATGGATAAATTATAATAATTTAATTTTATATCCGAATCTTCTTTTAGACTCACTTATAGCAAGAGACTATATCAAGCTGGCTTCATCAGAAGAATTGCTAGATTATTTGACAATGAAGGATATAAGATATCTTCTAAAATATAAAAAAATAAAAGGAGAAAAACCTTTTACCAAAAAGAATCTAGTTCAAATTCTAATGAAAAATTATGAAAAAGACGAAATTAAAGATTTGCTGGGATATTCTTATTACATACCCACTGTAAAAGGAATTGAAGAGTTAAAAGAAAATTGTCATATAGGACCTAAAGGTTTTTTTGGCTTTAAAAAAAGAGAGGCTAATCTAAATGGAGTGCCTTTATTAAATATAGACGAGATAAAAATAATTGATAGTAATAATGAAATAGTGAGTCTGTTTATTGATGAAAATAGGTATATTATCAAAAATTCAAAAATCAATGTAATGATACACAATTGGTTTTATGATTTCAATAAAGAAGTGTCGTTAAATTTATATAACAATCAAGAATTGGTAGTTACTGATATCGTATGCTATAAAATTGTGATATTTTCTAGTATTAAAAAGTTAGTTTTCATCAATAAAAATCTAGATAATTATGATCATATAGGTTTTGATATAGAAAAAAACAGTATTATTTTTAAAGAAACCCATGAAACAGAAATTTCTAGATATGAGTTTAATTATAGGGAATTCAACTCTGAAATTGATAGAAATATTTTGAGATTAATAAAGGAAAAAGATAAAATAAATTACTATGTTGCGTTGAAAAATACGATTCCCATTTCTATTATCAATAAAGTAGCAAATAATTCGGCAGAAATAGTTAAAATTGATGAAAAGCCTTTAAATGATAGTTCTATAAATTATATTTTTAAAATTAATGAATCTGATAACTATGCGAGAAATATGATTATGGTTATGATTCATCTTGGGCTACTTATTCAACCAGTTTTTAATAATGTTTCTATATCTAGACTGTTAAGACACCTTCAAATGAAAAATTCATTCAGAGGTTATATAGATAAGTGGATATTTGAAGAGGTGGAAGCAAAAGATGAAGATTTTAAAAAAGAATTTAAAATTTTTGCTGAAAATGTTTCTGATAATTGGACGTTTGCTATGGATATATACTCTAAAATATTCCCATTTAGAATTCTAAATCATTATGGGTATGATGATTTTTCTGCCTACTCTAAGTATGCTTCAGAGCCAGAATTTGAGTATCACTATATCATTAAAAAAGGTAGAAAAATAGAAAATAAAAGTATAATTCGTGATATAAGCAAAGATGATTATAATTGGAGTCAAGTAAGATACAATTCAGAATATTGGATAAGTCAGTTCCAAAAAATAATTGATGAGTTAACCCTTGAAGGAGTTATTTCTGCAAAATGGAAAAATGAGTTTGAATTATTTAAAATTGCTAAGAAACACTATCCAGATTCAATTTTCCAATATAGGTCGGAATGGTTAGGAAATCAATCGCTAGATATTTATATTCCTTCAATAAACATTGCTATTGAGTATCAAGGAGAACAACACTACAAAAGTATAGAGTTTTTTGGTGGAGAAGAAGGATTTCAAAGAAGAGTTAATCTAGATGAAGAGAAAATAATAAAATGTAAGATTAATAATGTGAATTTGATACATTGGTCTTATGAACTACCAGTTAGTTTATCCAATTTTAATGACGTGTTAAAAAAGTATCTGTAACTATTAATATATTTTTTCGGTCAGTCAATAAGATATGTGAATGGCCTACTTGATATACCAATGAACATATTATAAAATACTATTGATACAGCCTTTATATGCTGTTGAATAGTTATAAAAAACAATGATATTTCAAGTAAAAAAAGTTTATTTGTATACCCTTGGCTGGGCTACAAAATGCACGGATTCCTATATAATGCAGTTATTGTGGAGTACTGGCATTAGCCTAGAAGTTTAAGGATTATACTCATCCCCAAGTAGTATAGTCCTTTTTCTTTTGCAGAAATACATGTAGTAAATCCAACTCATAAAAACATACAGGAGTTGAATTATTATGGCAAACTTAAAAGATGCCTATGTAAAATGGAAGGAAGCAGGAATCCTTGAAACAAAGTTAAAACTGATATCTGATTATTATTCATATAAGGAAGCAAGAGGTTTAATCTATAATCTCTTAGGTATTAGTGAAGCAACATGGGAACGCTTAAAGAAAAAACATGAAGAGATTAGATATACCATTGCAGAGGCAAAGAAGCTTCATGAACACTTACTTTTAGTTAGTTTAACAAGACGAGCTGAAGGTGAATACTATGAAGATACACAAACGATCATTGAAGAATCTGGTGGAAAGACAAAGAAGAAAATTGTTAAGTTTAAGAAATATATACCAGGTGACGTAGGTGCTAATAAGTATTTATTATCAAGACTTCATGGTGAGAAGTATAACGAAAATAAAGAGATGTTAGATATTGCAAGAAAACGTCAAGAAAACAATACGGAGGTGTGGGAAAACAATGCAGAAACAAATGATGAGACCGAGTGATTTAATAGAGTATGAAAATAATCCAAGAAATAATGATTCTGCTGTAGATGCAGTTGCTGCATCAATAAAAGAATTTGGATTTAAAGTACCAATTGTTATTACAAAAGATAGAGTCATTATTGCAGGACATACCAGACTAAAGGCGAGTCTAAAACTAAACTTAGAAGCAGTACCTTGTTTAATTGCTGATGATCTCACAGATGATCAGATTAAAGCTTTCAGACTTGTAGATAATAAAACAGCAGAACTTGCGACATGGGATATATCTAAACTTGAAACAGAACTCTTTGATATTGATATGAATATGCTGCAGTTTGGTTTTGAGGAATTAGAGTCAAATATTCCTGATGCGGATGAAGGCTTATCAGGAACTAACACTAAAAGACGACCTGAATTCAACAAGATGATTGCTGATGCTTTAGCAGGTAAGATTGATTTAATCATCACAAAGTCCATCTCACGATTCGCACGTAATACGCTTGATACAATATCCTTTGTCAGAAAATTAAAAGATAAGGGGGTTGAAGTTTTCTTTGAGAAAGAGAACCTATGGACCTTAGATCCAAAGAGCGAACTCATTCTGACCATTATGGCTTCAATTGCACAGGAGGAATCAAGATCAATTAGTCAAAACGTCACATGGGGTAAGAGAGCTAGTTTTCAACAAGGAAAAGTATCATTTGCCTATAAGCGATTCTTAGGTTATAAAAAAGAAAACAATAAAATAGTTATTGATGAAGCCGAAGCTGTCATTGTTAAGTTAATATATCGCATGTTTTTAGTTGAGGGGAAATCAATCACTGGGATCGCAAATCATCTAACTAAACTAAATGTTAAGACGCCAAGTGGTAAATCAACGAAATGGACAAAGAATACCTTAAACTCGATTCTGACAAATGAAAAGTATAAGGGCGATGCTTTACTACAAAAAAGCTATACCGAAGATTATCTAAGTCAGAAACTTGTTAAAAATACAGGTCAAATTCCTCAATATTATGTTGAAAACAATCATCCTGCTATCATCGACAGAGATACATGGGAATCTGTTCAGATAGAGTTGGCAAGAAGGGATGAGCTAGGAGCAAAGTACTCATCCAATGATATATTCGCTTCAAAGCTAGTCTGTGAAGACTGCGGTGGTTTTTATGGCCAAAAGAAATGGCACTCCAATACCAAATACTCCAGATTCGTTCATCAGTGCAATCGAAAATTCGAGAAAGGCAAAGATAAGTGTATGACTCCAAACCTAACGGATAGCGAGATAAAACACAAGTTTATTGAAGCTTACGACATAACCATGCAGGACAAGAAAAGAATTATAGATGATACGAATGCCATGATTGCATTATTAACTGATACAACACAATTAGATAATCAGATAGATGACTTATACGATGAGATGGTTGTGACTACTGAACTCATAAATAAGCTGATAAAAGATAACTCAAAATCAAACATGGATCAAGATGAATATGATAAAAAGTATATGGACTCACAAAGAGGTATGAACAAGCCAAGAATCGTCAAGAAGAACTCATAGATGCTAGAACCAATAAGAAGGCACAAGAGCTTAATATGAAAACATTTGTCGCAAATTTGAGTAAGGCAGAAGATAAAATAGCATCATGGAATGAGTCAATATGGATGTTATTGATACAAAGTGCAATAGTACACAGAGATAAAAGTATCACGTTTAAATTCAACAATGGGAAAGAAATAAGAAGCTAAATAAAGTAAATTAGGTGCCATACAGCTAATATTAGTTGTGTGGTTTTTACTCATTCTGATTATAGTCACGATTAAGCTTTTAGAAATAAAATAAAAATGTTATAATTTAACCAACAATTACGTATTTAACATTAGTTAGCGGGGTAAGTGAGATTGGATTTAAAACCATTATGTCAAAGAATAGCAGATAGATTAGGTATTGATCCATTAGTAATAAAGTTTGAAGATTTAAATGATGACAGTAGACTTTACATAAAAGAAAACTATGTTGCTATCAATAAAAAGTATGAGAATGATTATGAGGAATGTGCAAAAAGTATCGCACATGAATATAGACATGTTTTTCAAATATTTTATGTGAGTTTATTTTCTAATGAGCGTTCCAAAAGATGGCAAAAGGAACTACAAGATGTAGTTAATAGTTCAAATATGGATACATGTGGTAGTAACTACATAGCTCAAGAAATAGAACTGGATGCCTTTGCTTTCACTAAGTACTATCTTGAGGAATTTGAAAACATAAAAGTTGTAAACAGGATTGATAAATTGGATTTATACATTCACGAATATATAAAAAGATCTAAGGATATATTGTAGAATTTTAAGCTTTCTTGATTAGATTTGCACATAAAATGATGTTAGAAAATTTTGGTGTGAAGACTGTAATACCTATAATTGTTGCTGATAGAAACAAAGATAATCAGGTGAAATAAAAATAGATTTTAAGTGAGGGGAGTGTAGAATTAAATGGGATATTATAATGACAAAAGAAATGAGTTTTATTATTACTTTGGGTTTTATCCTAGTCGGGAATCAGGTTTATTAGATTTATATATAAGAACTGGTTATAAAAATTGCTTTGAGCTTCTAGCAAAGGAATTTGAAACAAATGATAAATTTAAAAATTCAAGAGATTTATTGAAAGAAAAATTTAAGAAGAAGTTCAAATTTGAAGCAGATTTATTTCAATTATATGGATATAAAACTAATAAATCGTATTTACCGGATATTTATCTGAAGCAAAAAGGTGCATTTGAGAAAAGATTTGGCTTTACACCCAATAATGATACATTGTTGAAATTTTGCTTGAATTCAAATGAGTTTGATCACTACTTAGAGAAAATTATTATGTCGCTATCTACTGGTGAATATCACGATGGATTAGAAAACGAATTGTACATATTAAAAGAGAATATATTGTTTGCTATAAAATCAACTTACTTGGATTTGATTAAAAAAAGAATTAATAGAATTGTACTTCCTAGATTCAATGGATACATTTTAATTGATACTATAAATTCCGGATTTGCTGAAGAGAGTAATATTGATGATACGGTTTCATTTTATATTCCTAATAATTATAAAGTTTTTGGTGAAAATCTTTTTGTAGTTAATTATTATAAACATTGGAGGCATCAGTGTTTTACGGTTGAACTTGAATCATATGACTTATTTGGAAGTGGTTTGTATAAATCATTTAAGTCCTCTACTGTAATTGATAAGTTTAAGAAACAATTTTATGATTCTTATCATTTTCATGGATCAGAGTCATTAGTTGAGTTGTTTTCTAGTAATCAAGAAGAATTTAAAACGTATTTAAAGAGTATTAAAGAATCAGCAAATACTGGTAACTATAATGACAATAATGAGTCGATTATTTTTGATATTAAGGAGAATGTTCTACAATCTATTCAATCAGATTACTTACCATTCTTTGATATGAATATAAAGAAACTTGTCCTGCCGACTCAATCTAGAGGACATGTTATTGATACCATTGGTTCTTCATTTGTAAATGAAAACGGAGAAATATATCCAAATCTACGCGTTTTAGTAGTCCCTGACTCTTACAATAAATTTGAAATAAACGCCTTTGCGAATATTAAAATACAAGTCAATATTTCAAATATTGATAATAAAATTGAACAATATCCACTTGCTTTTGTTAATACAAAAATGTTTGATGACTTTAAATCAAATTTCTTTAAACTAAAAACCGAGGCTGAATGGAAGTATTTTATCGCTCCTGATGCAATAAAAGAACAATTAATTAATGATATCTCAGCTAATAGAGTTGTCACAATTTATAATCACGAAATGAGAAATAATGGTATTAGTAAAATATGGTGGACAGATGAAGATGAATGGTATGACTGGAATAAAGAAAAACAAATGTGGATAAGACATTATGAATATGATAGTGGATCAGATTAAAATAATTTTTGAATACATAGACCATTAATATGCACACAAATATCAGCCCGAAAATGGACATGAATTATTTGAGATTGGGTTCGATACCCAACAATAAGCAGATAGTCGAATAACCTATTTTGACACAAAGAAATTGCCACCTAAAGATTAGTCCAAAATAAAAAGGCTAAACTAAGCCATAATTTAGGGGTGCTAAAAAAATCATAGGGGTGCTAAAAATTTTGATAGGGTGCTAATTTGTATTAAAATAGGTAGCATCACACAGTCCAGTAAAGGGGATCTGAACCCTATTGATTATTTTTGTTGTGAAAAAATCAACGATTGTGTTTCAACTAGATAACTTCAATGTAACAACTCAAAAATATGTTACTTTGGTATTTTAGCCCCCTATTTAGCCTTGTAAGTGGAAACATATTTTAGCCGTTTTTGATGTTACTTCAGTACACACAAGGTTCATTTTGCAAGCAATATGGTTTTTTCAACGCACGTTGAAACTATCACATTGCTTTCTCTAAAAACCGCTTAACAAAGCCGCTTATAAAATAGTAGTAGAAGCATCTAACCTATTAAAGTAGGTTAAATGCTTCTTTTTTTGGTTTTATCCATGATATGTTTTGGCAACGATTATTTTGTTTTGAAAAATACTAATTACTCTGATCAAAAAGATATCAAAGAAACTAAATATATTGATTTTCTCCAGATAATAGCATATAATAAAATTAAGTGGAGGAAATAATATGATTGTTACAACACTAAGCCTAAAAGAAAAGTATAAGGATTATACGGATATTAATGGCAAAATCAAAAGAGATATTGATAATGGTTTCTTATTTCCACTTGTACGCGGTATTTATGAAACCAACGAATCAGTTGATGGGTTTTTACTTGCTTCATATATTTATGGTCCATCATACTTATCTTTTGAATATGCACTATCATATCATAATCTTATCCCTGAAAGGGTTGTTACTTATACAAATGCAACTTTCAACAAAAGAAAAAGCAAAGTTTATCAAAACCATTTTGGACTTTATACCTATAGAGATGTTCCAAATGCTGCATTTCCTTTTTCAGTAAAAGCATATGAAAAAGACGGGTATGCTTATTTTATGGCTAACCCAGAAAAAGCACTATGTGATTTACTATATATAAGAAAACCAGTAAAAAGTATGAAAGAACTAAAAATGTTACTTTTTGATGATTTACGGATAAACAAGGATATCTTTGAACAACTTAACTTTGATGAAATACTGTTTTTATCTGATAAATACATTTCGAGCAATATGAATTATTTAAGAAAATACATTGAAAGTGAGTATATGAAATGACAATTATTCAGCAGATGATCAATAAGTATAATCCGAAAACGTTAGAAGATAAGAAACACGCAATAAAAGAAGTTTTACAAGAAGTGGTTTTGGCAGGTCTTTCTAAAACCGACTTTTTTACCCATGCTGCTTTTTATGGTGGAACAGCTTTAAGAATCTTTTATGGGATGGATAGGTTTAGCGAGGATTTGGACTTTAGCCTACTTGTAGCAGATGATACTTTTGATATAAGTGAATATTTCAAACCAATAAGTGATGCCGTAAACTCGCTTGGACTTAATTTTGAAGTTTTAAAAAAAGAAAAGACAGTGAACTCGAATATTGATTCGGCTTTCATCAAAGGTAATACAAAAGAAACCCTAATAACAATTTATTCAAGTTCATCGGATTCTAGACTTATCATCCATAATGAAAAGATTATCATTAAGTTTGAAGTAGATGTAAATCCACCGTTATACGCACATACAGAAATTAAGTTTCGATTATTACCATTCCCATACCAAGTTCGAGTTTATGATGCCTCATCGTTATTTGCTGGCAAAATTCATGCTGTAATTGCTAGAAGTTGGAAGAACCGTATAAAGGGTAGAGACTTATACGATTTCGTATATTATTTAAGTTTAGAGACAAAAGTGAATTTAAAACACTTAGAATCTAGACTGAAACAAACTAAAACAATTGACGAAAACATCAGGTTGACTCGAGATTTATTAATTGACATATTAGAACAACGATTTGACCAGATTGATTATGATACTGCCAAATCCGATGTTAGACCATTTATTAAGGATCAGTCTAGTTTAGACCTGTGGAGTCGCGAATTTTTTATATCCATTACGAAGCAAATTAAAGTAGATTTGGAGGATAATAATGATTAAACCCAAACAACTTAATAAGGGTGACAAAATCGCCATTGTTAGTTTATCATCAGGAATCTTAGGTGAATTTAACGTTAGACACCAGTTAGAACTTGGTATAAAAAGATTAGAGGAATTAGGTCTTGAACCTGTTTTTATGCCTAATTCGCTAAAAGGATTAGACTTTGTAAAAAACAATCCAAGTAAAAGAGCTGATGATTTAAGACTTGCATTTGAAAATCCGACTATAAAAGGCATTATTTGCGCCATTGGTGGTGACGATACTTATAAAACAATACCGTATCTTATGAATGAGGAGTTTAAAAGTCTGGTACTTTCAAACCCAAAAGTTTTTATAGGTTTTTCAGATTCAACCAATAATCATCTAATGCTAAATCAATTAGGATTAGTTACTTATTATGGGTTAAATTTTTTATCAGACCTTTGTGAACTACAAAAGGAAATGATTCCATACACACTGAACAGCTACAAGAGATTATTTATAAATGATGAACAGTTTGAAATAAAATCTAGTCCTAAATGGTATTTGAATAGAACAAACTATGGCGTAGATCAACTGTTTGTTCCATTAAACGAATTAGATGAAAACAAAGGGCATGAATTCCTTAATGGTTCAGGTGTCATTGAAGGTGTTTTTTGGGGTGGATGTCTAGAAAGCATCTATGATTTTTATACAAGTGAGAGGTATCAAGATCAAAGAAATATTTATGATCAGTATGGGTTAATCCCTAACAAAGATTTTTTTACTGATAAAATCATATTCCTAGAAACAAGTGAAGAAAAGCCAACACCGGAAAAGTTACAATGTATGCTTTACTTCTTAATTGAAGTAGGTGTTGTAAGAAATGTTAGGTGCTTATTGTTTGGCAAACCATACGATGAGGTTTATTATCAAGAATATAAAGAAGTATTATTGAAGATATCCAACGATTTTGGTTTACCCATAGTATATAACTTGAATTTTGGACATTCACTACCAAGAACCATTATTCCTTATGGGATTAAAGGTAAAGTTGATTTTGATAAGAAATCTATTTCAGTAAATGAAAGAATGTTTGAATGATGATCGATATCTATTACTTTATATAGCACAAATAAACTCTAGATTTGTTGACCGCCTATACGATATTAATTATGTTACTTTGGTATTATAGACAGTTTTTAACCTTGTGAAGGTAAACATATTTTGGCTGATTTTGATGTTTCTTTGATACACACAACGTTGATTTTGCAAGCAATTCAATCTTATCAACGCACGTTGAATCTATCACATTGCTTTCATTAAGAACCGCTTAACAAAGCCATTCATATAATAGAAAAAGAAGCATTTAGCCCTTTAAAACTGGGTTAAATGCTTCTTTTTTTGTTTTTGCCCAATGTGGAAACATATCAAAATCATTGTGGAAACATCAAACTATGCTCTAAGCATATATTTTCTTGAGTGTGAGAACATTGCTCTGCCACGAAAAAGTGGGACACATAGGTACCACCTAAAAGAACATATTGTATAATATAATATAAGGAGCTGAAAACCTATGAATGATTACAGTATAGACTTTAAACTAAAGATAGTGAAAATGATTCTAATGATCTTCATAGTAATACCAGCAATAATAAATGCGGATGGAATCATTGAATGGATTAATGAACTAAAAAATAAAAAATGATACTTAAAAAGTATGAAAGCCACTACGGTGGTTTTTATTTTATCGAAAGTGAGAGTTAGAAATGACAGTGATTGATAAAGTACAAATTGAATACGAAAGATTAAAAGTATTGTTTGCTTCTGTTGAACGGTATTTAGTATAGAACAGTAGACATGAATAGTAAGAATCCTTACTTGTAATAATGTCTGTTACTTTAGTTAATGATGCACGATGTTTCCCATCTTTGATTTTAGTCTTTAACCACTGGGTTAACAACTTTAGTACGATTTATTCATTCTTATTTGTTTTATTGAATGTTTTTTTCATTGAAAAGAGCCACTTTTTTAGTGGCTCAATTAATAGGTTTATAAATCCGTTACTCTTGAACTTTTGACATCATAACCTAATTTTGTTATTGCGTTTTCAATTGTTTTAATGTCAACTTGTTTTTCATCAAAATTAAGTTTAACTCTACTGGCATTAAACATGACATTAACACTCATCTTATCTACACCCGCTAAACCTTTAATGGCATTATTGATTTTTTGTAAACATGATGGACACGATAATGTCTCTAATTGAATTGTTGTTTTTTTCATTTTACTTCACTCCTTTTTTATTTTTTAAACTATAATTCATTAATCTCATTGCGTTAAATATAACTACTAATATACTTGCTTCATGTACTAACATACCTACTGACATATTCATCCATTCACTAAATAGTAATGCTGAGAGTAATACTAATACAACTCCAACGGCTATAAAAATATTTTGTTTCATGTTTCTCGCTGTTTTCTTTGTTAATCCTAATGCATGTGGTAATTTACTAAAGTCTGAATTCATTAATACAACATCACTAGTTTCAATTGCAACATCAGTTCCAGATCCCATTGCAATTCCTATTTGTGCTGTTACAAGTGATGGACTATCATTAACCCCATCACCAACGAAAGCAACTATTTTACCACTATCTTGTAATTCTTTAATATAGGCTTGTTTATCATCTGGTAACATATGACCAAATGCTTTAGTTAATCCCAATTCTTTAGCGACCAAGTCAACTGTTCCTTGGTTATCCCCTGAAAGAACTATTAATTCTTTAACACCCATTCGTTTTAACTGATCTAAATCTCTTTTTACGTTTGGTCTAATCTTATCTTTAATGCCCATTAATACCTTTAATTCACCATCAACTGCTGTCATTACAATGGATTCACCCATTTTTTCAAAAGTATTCATATCTTTAAGTATTTTCTGACTTAATCTAACGTTGAATTCATCCATTAATTTTTTATTACCAATATGAATGTTTTTACCAGCAATAACCGCATGAATACCGCCACCTTTAATAACATCAGTTTTTGTAACTTCATATTCTTTTACATCATCGATAAAATCAACAACTGCATTTGCTAATGGGTGATCCGACTCTAGTTCAACTGCTTTTAAATAAGCAAGTGTTTCATCAAGTTTACCATAGTGTTTTACATCGGCAACTTTAGGGCTTCCAATTGTCAATGTGCCAGTTTTATCGAAAACAATCGCATCAACTTTACTGAAATCATGAATAACTTCACTACCTTTTAATAAAATACCATTTTTAGCACCATTGCCGATACCTGCAACATTTGATACTGGAACACCTATTACTAATGCGCCTGGACAACCTAGAACTAAAACAGTAACTGCTAATTCAACATCTTTCCATATAAGGAAAACGATAATTCCTAAAATTAATACTAATGGCGTATAAAATTTAGAAAATTTATCAATGAAACGTTCTGCTTCAGATTTGGAATCTTGCGCTTCCTCGACTAACTCTATAATTTTACCAAAGGTTGTATCTTCACCAATTTTTTCAGCTTTAATTTGTAGGGTACCATTTTCTAACATTGTGCCTGCAAAAACATCTAAACCTTCTTTTTTACTAACTTGAATACTTTCGCCTGTAATACTTGC